>Ga0209083_1001362_pt1 | contig 28031 bp, 30 predicted proteins | sample AM7aDNAmetaG_FD_184132 | JGI IMG/M metagenome (GOLD analysis project Ga0209083, IMG submission 184132) | Freshwater microbial communities from Finland to study Microbial Dark Matter (Phase II) - AM7a DNA metaG (SPAdes) (version 3) | ecosystem: Environmental > Aquatic > Freshwater > Lake ...
AACCCTAAACTGCTTTCTAGGCCAGCCAAATAGATTACATCTTACTTGCGCACATTAGCACGTTAGCAACATTAGCGGTGGTGCAGCCTTTTTATAGGTGACATTAAAACATAAGATATAAGACAGTTAAATAACTATTCATTTTGTGTATATAGGAATATATAAGGGTAACCACCTTATTGGTTAATAAATATATAAGATAGAGCATACCCTGCTTTTGTTGCTAATGTGCTAATGTATAAAACCGAAATATAATCTTTGTGACTAGCATTTGAAAACATTGCAAAATTACTAATTTTAAAAGGAACAAAAAAATGACTTTAACACCAGGAGAAAAACTGAACCAGCAAATGGATGCAGTAATCGCTAAGAGAAAAGCTAAAGCAGAGGCACGACCGAGCAATTCACAAGAAGCCTCTACATCATCCTATTCAGAAGACATAGTTGAGAAACTGAATAGAGAACACTTAGATAGAATTAAGAAATTTGAGAATAGCGTTGCGCTTAACAAACCGCGCTCCTTTGTTTTCCCTAAATGGGCACTTGAAAAAGCATTACCAAAACATCAGGTTGAGAATTTACGATGGTTATTACAGCATTGTCCACCTGCTATAGACGGAGAAAGAATAGAAGATATATTGCGATCTGCCGATCCAGCTAATGATTACATACAATTGCGCGACCCTGAACTTTTGAAGCTTTTTGCCAGTTTATTAAAAAAAAGAGGAATAGCTACGTTAAAATAGCAATTAATAAACAAAGGCACGGAGACTGGGAAGGCAAGATTGCTCTATGGTATGAAAAAGAATCTATGCAATTTGTAGAGCATTATGAAGGCAAAACTATACAAATAATAGAATGAGCAGATGATAAGAAGGAAGACATGCAGCACTAAAAATTGATGGATTTTTTGTAGTGGTATTATAGTACAATTTAGCTAAATTATATGGTATGATATAGTTAATTAACCATTTAAAAGGATTTATTATGAGTGAAAGAAAGATACGATATCAAAACAGGCCTACAAAACACGATGTAGAGATGCATGTTCCGTTCTCGCTTAAAATGTTGTTGCAAGGCAAAAGCAGAGCTGCTGCCGATGGTGTTTTGACTGGACAAGAATCAGTACAGCGAAAAGTGCAATAGTTATGGGTATAGCAGCAAATAACTTATTTACATTTAATCAGCACCTAGAAATTGCAGGTAAAGTTAACGCAATTATCTATGACAAGCCATTAGAGGGATATTATGTATTTAAAATTGCCGATAAGAATTCAACCTACACTATTACTGGCAATATAGAAAGATTAGCGGTTGATGATTTTGTAACATGCAAAGGTTTTTGGGTTCAGCATAAAACTTATGGCCGACAATTTAAAGCTTTAAACATTGCTGTAAAGCTACCTCAAACTGTAGATGGTATTAAAAAATACTTAGCCTCTGGTCTGGTAAAAGGCATTGGACCTGCACGAGCTAAAGCGATTGTGGATCGGTTTGGCGAAAAAACATTTGAGATAATAGAGCTTGAACCAGAAAGATTATTGCAAATACCAAGAATTGGAAAAAAGAACTGCCAGGAAATTTATAAAGCTATAATGGAGCAAAAGGATAGCCGAGACATTATGGCGTTTTTACATACACACGAGATTTCTTCTAAAAAAGCGATAAAGATTTATAGGTTATATGGCAAAGACACAATCTCTATAATAACAAAAAATCCGTACCAATTGATTGAGGACATCAGCGGTATTGGTTTTAAAATCGCTGACAAGATGGCTTTGTCGATAGGAATTGCTAAAGATTCTACGTTTAGAGTTACGTCTGGTGTAAAACATGTGTTAGGGGAATTCCAGTTGGACGGTAATTGCGCAATGCCTTTGCCAGACTTACTAAAAGAAACAAAGCAAATTTTAGGAGTGGAAGAAGAACTCATTTACCAAGCTATAACCAGTTTGTTAGTTGAAGGGCAGCTTGTAAAAGAATGTGATGGTGATAAAGATTTAATATTTTTAAAGCATACCTATACCACAGAGTGTAGGGTTGCAAAAATGGTATATGAGTTAAATAAATTTTTGCCAATTTGGCATGATAAAATCAATATCGACGAGGAAGTGGAGGACCTTCAGAAAAAATTAGCAATACAATTGTCTGAGTCTCAAGTCATGGCTGTAAAAGCTATTGCAAACCATAAAATTACTATCATAACTGGAGGCCCTGGTGTTGGAAAAACTACGGTAGCTAATAGCATATTGCAAATTGTATCAAAGCATACCAGCAAGATTTTGTTGGCTGCACCTACGGGGAAGGCTGCCAAAAGGTTAAAAGAAGCAACTGGAAGGGAAGCGACTACACTCCATCGTATGCTAAAATATACCGCTGATGGAGGGTTTGAGCATAATTCTAGTAATAAATTGGATGCCCATTTTATTTTACTAGATGAAGTCTCAATGATAGACATTTTTATGTTTGCTAACGTTCTGCAGGCCATACCTTCCAATTGCGTGTTAATACTGCTTGGAGATGCGGATCAATTGCCTTCTATTGGACCAGGCAATGTACTCGGAGATTTAATAACATCTGGTTGTGTAGAGTGCATAGTGTTAAACCATATCTTTAGGCAAGATAGCTGTTCCCAGATAGTTAAGGTTGCTCATAATATAAACAATGGTATCATACCAACCCATACTGTGACGGAAAACCCAAGCGCCATACATCTAGGAGGCAACACCGACTTTTATTTGTTTGAAATGGATAAAGAGTTTCATTACCAGTTAACATTAACTCTTAGAGAGATAAAAGCTAAATATAAATGTTCTAATGAAGTTCTAATGCGAAGCGTTCAAGTTTTGTCACCTATGAAACGGGGTGACACTGGTGTTGAAGAACTAAACAAGGTGTTACAAAAAGAACTAAATCCAAACGCTGACGATCTCACAAAAATCACCTCTAAAACTGGCGATATCTTTACTGTGGGTGATAAAGTTATGCAAAACGCCAATGATTATGGTAGGGGCATTTTTAATGGAAATGTGGGTATTGTTCATTCGATTGATTTAAAGAATAAAAGCTTGCTGGTGGATTTTGACGCTAAATTAGTAAAGTTAGAATTTGATGATTTAGAAGATTTGAGATTAGCATATGCTATTACGATTCATAAATGCCAGGGCTCAGAATACCCTGTCGTTATTATTCCAGTTTGCATGGATCACTATAAATTGTTGCAAAAAAGATTAATTTATACGGCAGTGACCAGAGGAAGAAAAATGGTGATTATGATTGCAGAATCGAAAGCATTAGCAATGGCTATTAAAAACTTTAACGCGAAACCTAGAGTTACTATGTTAAAGCAACGGGTTATCCAGCAATTTAATACTAATAAACATTAGAAAGCAAAATAGCTAAAGATGTTTTTTGTTGCAACTGTGGGTGGGTGTGTAAGCGCTTACAATAGGAATAGGTGGTATTTTACTGTGGCTTAAACTTGGCGCTTGTGGACGGCTTCCTGGACGCGTTTAAAGGGGTCTGTAAGCGCTCTGGTGGTGTTTTTTGGTTGTGTGGGTAGGTTGGTATATGGTTCGCTGTTTTGGCGTGCTAAAACAGTTGTGTTCCGTTTTTAAAACGTAAAGCGTTTTTAGTTTGCAATCGTTGTTTTGGTTGGCAGGTTAACTTGTTGTTGGCAATGGTTGTAGGCGGTTTGTCTGTAAAATACCCCTCCGCACGAGGCAGAGGGGATACCAGCTCTTAGGGCACCTCCACATGTGTGGAGAAGATATTACTAAAAACCCAACATCTGCTGCTGGACCAGAAACACCTCCAATAACGCGGAGAAGATATTAATTAAACAGCAAGATTCAAACACTATTTAGAAACACCTCCGCTAACGTGGAGAAGACTTAATTTTTACTTCAATATAAACTTTGGTCCAATACAGAACTATAAAAATGTACCGCAGCCTATATTAAGGAACACCCTGCAGACTATCACAACCGTCCACTCCGATCAAGTGCTTACTTAGAACCATTCTTATCAGTTTTGCAGGGCAATTCAGAGCGCAAGAGTACAATTTAACTGAATTACATGGTATGATACAATTATCAATAATGTAAAAATTTAAAAGGATTTATTATGAGCTTAAAAAAGGAAAGATATCAAATTAACCCTACAAAATACGATGCCACCGCGCACACTCCTTTGCTGCTTAAGATGCTATCTCAAGGCAACAGCAGGGCTATGTTTTGCGCTGAGGTTAAAATAGCAGTTAAAACTTTTTATAATTGGCTGGAGATGCACCCTGAGTTTTCAGATGCGTACGAGGTTGGTACACAGATGTCGCAGGCTTATTGGGAACGGTTGGCTGCAAAAAATATTGGCACTCCTAACTTTAACTATTCTATTTGGGCAGCGATAATGAGAGACAGATTTAATTATTCGGAGCACAAAAAAATTAAGTTTAAAGGGCTTGATACGGTTAAGACTGCTGCTGCAAGATGCTTGTCAGAAGTTTCACCGTTTGACAACAACCAGAACCCGCTAGAATATGTTAAATATAAAGATAACGTAATAGCTTAGCTGTTTATTGGTTAAAACCGTTGTTGCTGTCAATATATACATAATTTATCCCCAAAAACTGTGAACAACTGTATAATTATGTTAATGCTATACATTCGTTGCATAAGAATTTGGAGAACGACAGCTAGTAATAAAATTAAATATTATATGGAATTGAATATGGGTAAAAGGAAATCACGCTACGAAACAAAACCGACTAAATATAAGCCAGAGGAACACATACCATTGTTATATAAGCTGTTTGCAGAAGGTAAATCATTTGCTGCTTATTGTGCCGCTGCTGATATAGTATCTGCTACATTTTACAATTGGTTAAATCAACATCCAGAGTTTAATGAAGCTTACGAAAAAGCAACGCTAAAAGCCGAAGTATATTGGGAAGAATTTGGCGTAAACAATATGATGCAACCTGGTTTTAACTATTCGTGGTGGTCTTCTTTAATGCGGAATCGTTTTGGTTATACAGAGCATCGTAAGCTTAAAATTAAGGATATAGATACTGCGCATACTGCTAACGATAAATATAATTTAGTGTTAAAAGCAGTTGCACAAGGTGAGCTTACAGGGCACGAATTAAAGCAAGTTTCCGAGACTATCCTAACGGGAACGAAGATTAATGAAGCTACATGCATAGTGCAGCAAGTGGAGGAGTTGGTACAGCAGGTACAGCAATTGAGGGGATAGCATGAGCATAAAGGGTGTTAGTAAAATGCTGGCTGAGCGTTAACTAAACGCCTTAAATTGTAAAAATTTAAACACAACAATTTACAGCTAAACTTCTTCTATAACGCTAATATTGTCTGCCACCCTGCGGCCTTTGGGGTCTGTTACGATGTCATATCTTAAACTTATACCCTCAACATCCCAGCTGGTTTTGGGAATAATGTTTAGCTTGTCTAGCTGCGAGCCGTGCAAAAATACATCTGCGCCGTCATCTTCTGGGCTAATAAAACCGTAACCTTTAGTTACGTGATACCACTTAATTTTGCCGATTGGCATTATTTAAACCCTCAACTGAAATAAATTATTATGCATCAGAGCAGTTGGTTGGCGCAATAGTATATTGTTATCGAAAATTATTACTAAAAATTGTAGAAAGAATACATATAAAAAATAAAGTATAGCCGAGACAAAAAGGTGCATTCTGCCTGTGCTAATTTTGCAGTTTTTTAATCAATATCCAGCGTGTCCATTATAGATTCAACTTTAGTTATTTTTTCTGAATCAGGAACAGGGGAAAATACGACTTTCCTGATTTTTTCAATTGCCGCTTGAATAATTTTATTGGTGTCTAATAGTTTTTTAACATCTTTGTCTCTCATGGCTAACTTTATGTGTCAAATTTTATATGTCAAATTTTATATTGTTTGGATGTTTGGGTTATGGTAGAATTATTGCTAATGATTTTTAGTGCAATATTTTTACGTTGTTCTGAATTCATTGCTTTTGCTTGGGAAGTCCGCAGAGCGTCATTTCCTAATTGTTTTGAGGGTAAGTAGATGTAGGTGATTATATAGGCATTCCAACCGTGTTGTCGGCTACCTAAGTGTTGCGTGCGTTTTGATACCTTGATTTGAACAGCGCCGCAATTTGTAACAAATGTTCGCTATAATTGCAGGGGTTCTTATTTTGCACCGAATCTTGGTGCGGCTGTCTTTTTCGGTACGTTGGATTTTATTGGAGGTTGCAGATGACTGGTGATGTAAACAGAGTTGAAGGTGAAAAGATTTTCATCAGCACGTACAGACTGAACATTTGGCTACTGGATGAACATTATGGTCTTGAATATTTGTTTTGTTTGGGCTATATCCCTTTTGTTGGGGTGCCTTTTCTTCTAACAGCTTTGTGTTGGTATGTGGATGCTTGGCCCGGGGGTAGTCATGGCGGTGGAACGACTACCAATTGGAATAGCTGGTCTTCGACCTCGCTAGGTAGGTATAGATTTTCAGAAGCTGCGGTTGAATCATATAGGGATTGTAGACTTACAGGAAATATATTGAACAAAGACCGTTTCCCTCAAGATGGAACATTTAGGTGGGTTAGAGAGGATGTGTGTCGCGGCTCGGTAGTGTATAGTAGCGGCGTTAGGGATCGATTATGGATGGAAAAAAATGATAGGTTACTTGAGGATGAAGATTTATTACGTCAAGCCCGTAGAAGTATCCCAGCATCTGAGCTGCTCGCTCTGAATCAATTGGAACAAGAAAATCATCGAATGAGATTAGAATTAGAAAAAAGGTCTGCGGCAGTTTTGAGGTTTTCATCTGCATCTTCAGGTGGCGTACAAACATCTGGAAGCGAAGGTAATTCTACGAACGAAGAAATAACTATGGGGGGGGCGGTAACTAGATTAAATCAAATAGCGTCTGGCGTGAGCGCTGTATCGTCGATAAGTTCTAATCTGCGGGCATTGCTGTAAAAAACGGTGTTTTGCAATTTTTTAATCAGCATCCAACGTGTCCATAATATAATAGATTCAACTTTAGTTATTTTTTCTGAATCAGGAACAGGGGAAAATACGACTTTCCTGATTTTTTCAATTACCGCCCGAATAGCTTTATTGGTGTCTAATAGTTTTTAACGCCTCGGTCTTGTATGGCTAATTTTTCCGCAATTTCATATATATCTTTTTTGTGCATAACAAGATTCCTCATTAATAGAATACGAACATGCTAATGATTATACTCGTTTTAAACAACATTTACTAAAGATGTTCAAAATATAGAAATTAAAAAAACACCAAAACAATAGATTTTATGGGCGTGGTGATGAAGGCTGCATCCTAGAGCCTAACACGGACTTCAGCAGCCCTCGAGCTTGTTCTGTCCTTGACGCTAAAAGTGTGTTGAGGCAGCTGGAGTCGGTATGCCGCGTGGTCTCTACAACTTTTCTGTGTGCTTCTCCGATGGTGTACGCGATACGCATAGGTTTTGCTCGCCCCCCGCTGCCTCGAAACCACGCAAAATCCTTGCCTAACTTATTTCTCCTGTTGTTTATCCAATCATTAACCCCTGTTCTTGGTAAAGAAGCCTCAGTATCTCCCCATTGTGGATATGGATAAAATGACCTGGATGGATGGCTGTATTCATTAATTACGTGTGCTGGTAATGTTAACTGAGCGCCACCAACCTGTTGACACAAATGAATGACATCCCAAATTCTTACATGTTTTTCCAATACTTCAATTAATTTAGTCCAGCTAATTAATGGCCAACTAATGGTTTTACCTGGCCTTATAAGCCAGCCTTGTTGTGGAGTTAGGCGCGCGATATCATTCAATTCTTCTAATTGCGCGCGTATATATTGCTGCTGGTTATTTTTTTCCATATGTTGCTTTATCATTTTCCACATGTGAAAATCTAACGCCCAAACAGCATATTGAAGTGCAGTTATATTAGGAAAAACTCTATGTTTATCATATGTTTCAGGGTAAACAGAACAATCTGTTAAATCACCTTTTAATGTAGCTAAAACAGGATTATCCTGTAACATTTTTTCTGCTTCATTTTGCTCACCAAAACCCACGTGATGTAAAAATTTATTTAACTCTACTGTGCTAACAGATATTTTTGGTTCTTGTGTTATATCTGAAATATGGCCTTGATTTTCATGTGTAGAGATTGCTGTTCCGGATAAAGCATGAGTACTAGAGGAAGAAGAGGCGAAAGGTATAGATTGAAAATGCGGTGGTGAAGAAAAGAGTAACGCATGTTGTGAAGAAGATAAACTTTCAACATTTACTCGTGCTGTGTTTTTTGGTGATATTATTTCAGAAGATAGCACATTATGCATATCTAAATATATTGCTAAACCACCCTTTCTACCGCTATTATCTTTACTGTCTGTGGTTAACTGTTTTTCTACGAGTGGAGACGCTTGGTGTTCTGGTGCGGCTTGGTTTTTCCCGATCTTTAACGCTTCCAGTGATAATGTTATACAAGACAAATCATATAAAGATTCACAATAAGTTTTAGCACATAAATAACAGTCTCTAGCTGTGGTTAAATCTTGTTGTTGTTTATGTGCTTTTGCTTTGGAAACATAAGCTGTAACTAACAATTCTTTTATTAGATCAAGCTGTCCTTTATCGCTAGCAAGACTGATTGCTTGTTTAAAAACCCCTATAGCCACATTGTATTCGTATATAGCTTCTTGCGGATTTTCAATATCAAATTTAGCAGCAGCTAATTCTAAACGACCTTGACCGAACTGTATAAAACTATCTGTTTGGTCAGTTTGTTTGCCAGGCATTTGTAAATTCCCCCTTGTTCCAGGCATGATTTATAAAAAATTGGGATGGATTGATTTGTTTTGGGTGTAGCATGTTCTTGCCAGCTTTTAAACATCTTTTGAAATATCGTCTGTTCATTAATACAGCTACTCTTTAATAAAATTAGGATTTAATCTCTCAATTGCTTAATATCAAATTTCCCTAATTTTATCAGAGCTTCCTTACAGGACTTATATTTACGGTACTACAATACTGTAACAAGGGTCAACCAATTATCTGTAGTAAGGTTTTACTATTGGCACTGTAAGAAACTATTGTTTTGCTGTTAGCTATGTAATAATCCGCATTGTTAATAATGATATTAATGTAAAAGTAACGTTTAAAAGGAAGGTATAACCACCTTATTTCAAGAAACTTGTTTACTAATTAGGCGTTGGATTCATTTTATGCCTTATTTCTGCAATTCTTTCTGAATCTGGGAAACCATTATTATACGCTTCTTGATAATACTCTACGGCTTTGGTGTAATTCTGTTGTGCTCCTTCCCTACTATATAGACCGCCTAATTCGTGTTGTGCTACAACATGTCCTTGTTTCGCTGCTTTTTCTAACAATAATATCGATTTGTTAAAATCTTGTGGAAACATGTTTTCTGGTGGATTCATATATATTAATCCTAGTTTATATTGTGCCTTTGCATCGTCTTTTTCAGTAGCTTTTGTATACAATTCTATTGCTTTAGTATGATTTGTTAAAACCATATCATTACTAATAGCGCTTACTCTTCCTTTACGATAAGTTTTACCAAAATAATATATGTTACCTAGGGCGGTTTGAGCATTAACACTACCTAATTCAATAGCTCTTTGGTAATGCTTAATTGCTAAAGTATAATTATGTAAAATACCAGAAGTATAATCAAAATAATAACCTGTTCGCTCGGTTATACCGCTCCGCATCAAACCTAAAATATAATTAGCTTCAGCATTATCTCTATTTGCAGCATTTCTCAACCAAAGTATATCTTTTGCTGGAGCATATAAATTCATGTACGATAAAAATATATTCTTTCTGTTCTCACTAATTTGCTCTATTAATTGCATGCGCAACTGTTCAAGAGTTTGAGATTGGTTAGCAATCTGTTTTTTACACTCTATTTCTAATTTCTGTTGCTTTTGCGCCACAATCACGACGCTAGTAGCAGTTACTCCTAACATTAATAACTCCACAGCCTCTCTGCTAAATAATACTGGTTTAAACTTTCTCCCATAATAAGCAACTAGATTAACTGTTACACTAGCGCAACTAGAAGCCGTGCTATAAGCCCGTTTAGCCGTAGTAGTTGCTGATGTTGTTGTTCTTTGTGCCGCTGATACTAATAAGGCTTTAGCTCTGCTTGGCTTTGGTTTTGTAGCTAATTCCAGTTTGGCTAGCCTTTCTTCGAGCTCTTTAACCCGTTCATTATCCATATCAACCTTAATATTTTTATCATTGGCAGTTGTTGATAAAATCATTGCTTTGTCCTCTCTGTTACGCATATATTTAATTGATATCACATCAAAATCAAGGTTGTCAATTCTGCAGTGTTTGCTTTCTTTCGTAAACTCTGTTAATCATTTATTAATTGTGTCATAATCCTGCCGACAAACTAATTAACGGAGAAAATATAAAAGAAAAAGCTAATATTTTAAAAACAAGAAATAAATTGTTAGAGGTAATCATGTATCAAAATAAAACCAACATAATCATAAAATATTTGCGAGCCTGCGCGCGGGAAATAGCAAACTTGTTGGCGTTGGGTGTTGGAATAACTTTTGCTGGTATTGCTATATATCAACAGAAAAAATTTACTCAAAAGCTGGACGAACAAAACGCAATTATCAAACTATTACAAAATAAAGTAATGGAACAGCAGTCAAGATGTATAACAAAAACACAGATGGAAACCAAACTAACAGAACATGACATAATAGTTAAAGAAACATGTGTAGCATTACAACAAACCACCATGAAAGAAAATATGACTCTTAACCAATCTATATCTCGCTTAAAACATATTCAAATACTTTTTCAGCATAAACTAAATGCTCACAAACATCATTTTTGGGTTAAAGGAAATTCAGAAGAAGTAAAGCATATAGGGCATAATGAATTAACCTCTAAACCTTCATTCTAAAGTGCGAAAGCTATTTTAAAGATACACCATGAAACAGCTGCACCTTAAATACTATTGCTTTTCCAAGAGGCTTACATTAACAGCAGAACTTTTACCCTTAACATCAATAAAGATTTAATAGTCAACATATACGTCCATAAGATTTTTTGTGAAATCGGTAACCTTAGCTTTTGCTAATTAACTCCAGTAAAATGGAACGCCGTTATGTAAGAAGGCGGAAGATATTTAGTAAACTATAGAATGTCTACATTTTTACTACAATAACATCACAATAATAGTTAAGCATTACAAAAAGGTTGTTTTAACTAATTAAGAAAACAGATTTTTGTAATATCATTTCTTCCCTAAAAAGCAAATATTAGTAGCAGACTTTCTGTTTCTAATATCAGTGTGCAATTCATAACTTATAAAAGCTCCAACCAAATTTTCTTTAACGGCAGCGCTAATGTTAGCTTTTTTTAATTCTGAGATATGTAAAAATATATCCCCATCATCTCTAGAACGTATAACTCCGTAACCATTGTTAATATTAAACCATTTAATGTAGCCAGTTTTTATCTGGTTGGCTTTATTTGTAATGAATTTCACATTAATAGCAGCAGGTCTATTATTTTCCATTACACCAACATCAAAGCTAACCCTTAAACCATCTAATGCAGTTTTATCTATAAGTATAAACTCTTGCTTTTCTAATTCAGAAATATGTAATACAAGATTATCTGTGCTGCCGTCTGGCTTTATAAAACCAAAGTTCTGCTTGATGTTAAGCCATTTTATAGTGCCTGTTGTCATATGTTGTAAATATAATTTATTAATGTTTTGTATAAAGCTGTATATACGACCCCCAAATAGTGGAGCTGCAATATGTAACCGTGGTTATCATTGCGCTCCAATAAAACATTACCATTCCTATAATGATGATTGTCAACTAAATTAATATCCTTTAACAGCATAAATTCTGGCGTAAAGTCACACTGTAGCCTCATTATAAATAAATACTGGTATCGCATTATACTTACAAACATGCAAAAACTCTATGTTTTATAGGCTAAAACACGTTGTTAGCTGTCGTTGAGGGTATATTATTGGTAGTAATATACCCCCCTTGCCGTTGACTTTAATCTAAAATGTATATATATTTAATATATATTAATATATACGTTTGTGTTTCTTGGAGGATGATATATGAAAGCTAAATTATTTCTAAACGGTGGAAGCCAAGCGGTCAGATTACCAAAAAGTTTTAAGTTTCATGGTGAATCAGAAGTGGAAATACACAAATGCGGCAACAAAGTTATTATAGAACCAGTTAATTACTCTTGGGAATCATTATTAAAGGGATTAGATATGCTGGGCGATGGTTTTGATTTTGGAAGGGAAAAGCCTGACTTTAACCATAAGGATTTGTTTTGATTCGGTACATGCTGGATACAAATATATTAAGTTACTTAATGAAGAAGCAAAAACCTTATTGCGATAACATTAAGAATAAGATGTTAGAAACGGAAGGAGGTAGTATCTGTATTTCTGTTATATCTTTAGCAGAAGTGTCTTTAGGTTTAGAAAAATCAAAGGACATTAAATTATCTGAATTAAAGAAGCAAGAATTAACCAACGCAATAAATCACATTCTGAAATCCATTATAGTATTAGAATTTAATGACGAAGCTGGATGGATATATGGAAAAATACGAGCAGAACTATTAAAGACAGGCCAAGATATTGGCATAGCTGATTCTTTAATAGCTGCACATGCTATAGCAAACAATATTATATTAGTGACAAATAACGTAAAACACTTCCAACGGATACCTAATTTAAAATTACAAAATTGGATTAGTTAATTCCCTATGTAAGATTGTTTATAACAAGCGCGGTTTAAATGACGTTTCCGTGCCTTTGTTAAAGTCCTTTACAAGCTTTCTTTTTTTCTTTGAAAAAAGATTGTCGTCTAATTCTACTTTTTTTAAAGAAGTACATTGTAAAATATACTTAACTCCCAAGCCACCTATTTCACAAGCTGTAGCCGTAAGACTTGTACAAACATTGTTTTCTTTAAAGAATTCAAACGCTAAACTTCCTAATGGGTTATAAGATAAATCCATTTCTTTAGCTTTAAGTTTAGGTAAATCTTTAGAACAAAGCTCGTTAATATTATTACCAGCCAAACCTAAATAATCTAACTCTAACCATTCTAGTAATTTTACAGATTCATTAGTTAATTCGTTCAAGCTTAAATCTAACGTTTTAATAGTGCCACATTCTTTTAATAGGGGAAGAATGCTTTTTTCTAAATTTTCATCAGTAATCCCTAATTTTATTAAACCTAATTTGTCACTCTTTTTATCAATAAACTGCAATAACGCTTCTCTGACCTTTTCTTTTTCTATAAAAAAACTCTTATCCAAAAAATTGGCAAGAGCGTCTATGCTTGTAATATCAATTGCTTTTTCTTTTTTGTTTGGTCTAGGTTTTTTATATTGGTAAAACATAATTTATCCCACCCTTTAAATAAATATATTACACTACAATAGCGTCATTCATATGATTTACGCTATCTATTTCTTCTTTTACTTTGCCTTCAAACTCAACAAGTTTATCTTCATGCTAGCTTGTAAAGTTTTTTGCTTTACACCTTTGCAACAGCTTAACAACAATATTAGTTATGGTTTTTTTACAACGCTAACAATTTGTCTGATATTATGCTCTTGGTGTTGTTACTAACACAATCAGAACCAACTAGTTCTAAAATCCTATCCGCTATTCTTTGCATTGGAGATCGCAAACGCTCAACGTCCAATACAATATACCCGCTAGTAACATCATTACCGCTCTTATGGTTTAACAATTTTTTAAGAGTATAAGCTGAAATATTGTCTAGCGATTCAGCAATAGTGATAAAAGTTCTTCTAAGGTCGTGCAATATAAAAGTAACTCCACTGCCATTAGAAATTCGATCTAGATACTTTTGCATATTAGTTATATGTCCTTTTTTACTCTCACCAGCAAACACAAACGTATTTTTAGAACGTACCTTTGCAGTATTATAACGGTTTTGAAGTAAATCCTTTACGTAGCTAACCGTTGGTATTACGTGCTGCTCTTTATTTTTGGTAATATAAATTGTAATGGTATTATTATTAAAATCTACCTGAGACCATTTTAAAGTTGCTGCTTCTTGCTTTCTCAGGCCAGTAAACAATAGCAATAGCAGGTAATCCTTTATTACTGTTGCTTTGGCTGATTGCTCTTTGTCTAACATCATTACAGCCTTATACCAAGCTGGCAATTGCGATGGTGTAATTATAGTGCTGCGCCTAGATTCACTATACCATGCTTTGGTGTGAGACAATACTTTAACTGGGTTGTCTGTTAATAATGGTTTTCCTTGTTCATCAAAATAATTGCCGACAGCAAAAGTAAATACAGCTCTTAACACTCGCATAACTAAATTGGCGCTAGTATAGCTTGCAGCACCTAACTCCATATGCTTCTTTGCTACCATTTCTCGGGCAATGGTATTTACTGGTCTGTTGCACCAACAACTCAAATCGTTAGCAATGATTCTGTTATAATATTTAATAGTGTTTGCGGATAGATTTTTTCTTGCTTTCATTAGATCAACAAATATTTCTTGCAGAGTAGGTATTATTATTGGCTGTTTTGCTATGGTTGGATCTGCTCCTGATAATATCTTAGTTAAAGCTTCTTGCGCTAATTGGCGAGCTGTGTCAATTGTTATTGCTGGATATTGGCCTAAAGTGAGCCTGTAAGCTCTATGGTTATGCTTTTTCTCAATAAAGAAGGATTTTACACCATTGGCAGTAATTCTAACGCCAAAGCCCTTCATGGTGTCGTCAAAGTATTTTTTTTGCACCATGCCGTTAAGCGGCAGTTTCAGTTTGTCTACAAAGTGCTTAGTAATATTCATGTTGCCTCCATTATTATAAAAAAGTAGAGCTACACCATTATTATTATTTTTGTGCGGCATAGCTCTACACATACCTTCGCTAGTTACGCTGTTCCTACAGCCTTAAGCAAATCATCTAATGCTATAGTCAAAGTGTTTAGTTGATTGGTGACTGTAAGAGCTTTCTTGTGATTTTGGAGCTCTTGATTAGACAGATTGTCAGATAGACTGTTATGTTCCCCCCCTGTTAAAGAATTTAGGACAATTAGTAAATTCTTTAGGTTTGACATGTGCCTAACGGTGAACTCTTTGGCAGCCATAACCGTAGTCAATATTTTGCTCGGCGCAATGGTGTCGTCTATCGCTTCAAAGTGCTCAGTAGTGTTAGCCTTAAGCCAGTTTTTGACGTAATGATTAAAATTTTTAACAGCGCCAATGTGCAGCCTTAGGTTTTCAATGAAAGCATAAATCTTAGCGCTGTTGTTTATTTTGATAGTGTTATTTTGCATATAGGCCTCCGTATATATTAAAAGGGCGCTGCATTATAGAAGTTTTAAGAAAATGCAGCACAGAATTGTTACTGTTCATTACTAATTATTCCTATTCTTGATAAACTTTATCAACTCGATCAAAATTAAAGAATAGCTATCTAATTGCTCTAAATAAGATTTAGGGCAATCAGACAGTTGATTCAATACGACTAATATCTTTTGAGTGGTGCTGTAGCTGACGTTAAATTCAAACAATTTCCGATTAATGCTTGTATCCCTATCAAACATGATATTGACAACCTCAGCATTAGCTAGGTATTGCTTGGTGATTAAGTCGAAATCTTTAACGGCAGCTATGTGTTTATTTAGAATTGAGTAATATTCAGACAATGTGTTACTATTGTTGTGCATGTTAGCCTCCACTTTAGGTTAATGTGCCCCGTGGCGTTATTGCTGCGGGGTGGCTGGCAGTTTACAGCTGCTAGCCACGCTACTTTGATGTAGCGATCTTTTTACATTACCAATAGACAGTTATATAGTCAATAGTTATTTGCTGAAAATTACAATATACATTGGCAATAACACCAACACACCATAAACGGACGTTCAATTATTAACGGCAATATCAATTATTGGTTTCAGTCTTTAGTTTTACTAATTCTTCTTCTGATAACCCTGTGCTTTCAGTTATTATAGAATGGTCTATGCCCCTCTGTAATAACACCAATGCAGTTGCTTTGGCTTTTTTAGTTTCGCCTTCTTGTTCAAACTTACGTGCTAGCGTACCCATAATCTGCTCCTTTACAATTGCGATTTCTTCTAACTTTTCTATAAATTTATCGGGGTCTTTAATATTTCCGTTCTGAAATATATAAGACAACACCGCCTCTATATATTCCTTATATCGCATATACTCCTCACGTTGCAACACCTTGTTATTTACGCCATATTTACTAAAGACGTTTATTATGTGCTGCTTGATAGTAGTAGCAACTAATGTTAAATCTTCGTCATAAATATGCTTATGTGAATATTCTAGTAATCCAACACGCGTATGCTGCATTATGACTTTGTCTGGCATTATACTGATATCGATTAAACGAGCTGGCTTAGCTAACGTTTGTTCAGCTAATGCAATGTCATGAAATAATTCTAGCACATCCAAAGAATGAGGGTAAGGCTTATCTGATCCACAATAATAGAGAATTGGATACACTACAGGCAGCTTATCCTTGGGGTGTTGCTCCATGTGCTGATTCATAATTGCGAGCTGATACTGCAATATTCTGAGCGGTATTAATCTGTCAGCGGTCGATTGGTGCTCTAACAAAAAATACAAATAGCCTGTAGAGCCGTCTATCAGTTTAGCTGAATATACTATATCTGATAGCTTTTCTTGCAGCTTAGGGTCTATATATGAGGTCTTACAGATTGTAATAGTGTCTACGTTAAATTTAGCTAAAATGTGCAATGGCACATATGTAGATAGAAACTCTTTAGCTACATCTTTATTGCCAAGACTCTTGCGAAACAATCGGTCGTGAGGGTTCTTAATCGGCATATCTAACTCCTATATGACTTTTAGTAATATCAGGATGGACAGAACTAGTCAAATGCTATTAGGGTATTATCGTTATGGTCGGCAAGATTTTGACCTAACTTGTTGACGTAAATTTAGTAATTACTCTTATACCACCTGCTTTGCCCATAACTCACGTAACGCTTTTGAAAACAACCTTTCAGCAATTTTTCTTTGCGATCTATCTTCGATGTCTTTTAGCAACCTCAAAATAGTTAGGTCATACTCGTTTATTGGAACAGTAAAGGTTTGTTTAGCTTTTTCGCTAGGATTTAAATTTTCCAACTTGCTATTGTTAACAATAGTATTCTTAATAGCCCCTTTCCCAAAAGCTTCTATAGCTGCTGTTTTGTCGTGACCGCTCACATTGAATAGCTTTTTTGCTCGCGCTGGTTTAGCTGTTTTATTTTTTCCGTAGTTTGGCATGTGCTTTTCCTCTCATTGCTTCAATAGTTAATAAATTTACTTCTTGGACAGCTTTTAAATTGCCTTCCTCAATTACACCAAGCCCATCTAGCATGGTATCCCTGTATACTTTTCGTTCGCGGACAATTATTTTTGATGATTGTATATATTCAGAAAATTCAGTTAAAAGCTTTTTTGCGCAATCAGCCTCTTTAATTGATGGATTAGTGGGAACCATCGACAATACAGGAACAACCCTTAAATTAGGATTAAAGTTTTTTGCTATAGAAATCAGTTCACACATATAAGGTAAGGTTTCCAAATCCACCTGCGATGCTTTTAACGGCAAAAACAATATGTCAGCAATCGTCATAGCGGTACGTTGTGCTTCGTTATCATTACCACCAGCGTCTATAATTACATGGTCATATCTGTTTGCCAAATCTAAAATGGTTTTATAAACGTTACCTGTTCTTTGAGCGCAGTTCACAACTGGCAATTCTTGTCCTTTATCAATCCTATCATTGCGTCTTTGAATCCACTTAGAGGATGTAGCTTGAGGGTCGGTATCAATCAGTATCACATCTAGATTTTTATGTGCTAAGCAGACAGAAAGGTTAGTAGCTAGCGTAGATTTACCGCTACCACCTTTTTGACCTCCAAACATAAATATTGCCATATGCTATACACCCAAATTAAGTCTGCTTTAATTTAAAGCTAACACAAAATTGTTGTACAATCAAACCAAAGCTAAGACAGCTCTAAATTATATTTAGTTCTACATTTAATCTAGATTAATTTAAAGTAAACATGTTCAATATTAAAGTCAAACTAGATAACTCCAAACATTACGGATAAAACTTTGGTTGACAGAGCGGGATTTAAAAACTAAAAAAATAGTATTTGGATTTTTTCGAAAAGCATACTATAATGCTCTTGTAGAAACAAAAAATGACAAGGAAGGCGTAAGGAAAAAACTGAATTATTAACAGCACAGGAAGTGATGAAGCTATTAAAATGCAGCCGAAATGCTCTTTACTCCCATTTGAAAGACAACACTTTTCCAAGTCCAATATACCTCTCCAAAAAGATGCCAAGGTGGAAGAGAAGTTCGCTTGAAGCCTGGCTTGAAAGCAAAAGTGAGATGTTTGACTCAAAAAGTAAAAAAAAGGATACTACCACTAGACTTAAAACTTAAACCCAAACGCATAACTAGATAATCTTTAGTTATACGTTTGATTTGATTAATTCGCTATATACAACCTGGCAAGGAAATATAGCTAAGGCACATTTACATGATAGATTATAACAGTTCCGAAACGGAACGCAAGTATCTTAAGGCAGATTTAAATTTTGACAATTCATTAAGTACATGTTTAAACAACATAAAGACATTTCACAAAAAATTTAAAATCAAAAACAAGCCATACCATCAACACCAGACGCGTCGCGATCGCGCCTCTGCTGAGCTTACAGACGGCTTTAAACGCATTTTAACACCAAATATCCATATAGTTACTCAAGGAGGAGTTTTTATGTTTAGAGACAACACACTTAATTTTATGGTTTTAGGTTGGGGTAATATCCATGAATAATTTAGATCATTGTGCACAATTTCAGCAGGCAGTTAAATTAAGATTTGATACATCGCCACCAGATGTTAAAGTAGACGGGCAAATACATAGGTTCTCTACAAAACCAGGAAATGTAACCGATCGGGCGGGGTGGTACATTTTGTTTTGGAATAATGCCTACAACATAACAAATGGAGTATTTGGTTGCTGGAGAAGCGGGCTCATCAGAGAGAAATGGTGTAGCAAAGAACAGAAACATCTTAATGAGGCTGAAAAAAAATGGTACATTGAATCTCAAAAAACCGCAATAGATATTCAAAAGAAAGCAAGGGATGAAGACAATTTACGAGCAAAAGACAAAGCTAAAAAAATGTTAGATAGTGCTATAGCACCACCGTTTAATCATCCATATCTAGATAAGAAAAGAATTTCTAACCCTATAGGTGCTAAACTGCTAAACAATATGTTACTAATACCAATGCTTGATATCACCGAACAACTTTGGAACGTAGAACAAATATCTTGTACTACTAAGAGAGGATTACCTGGGGGTAAAAGAAGTGAACTGTTTTTTCAATTTCACAATGTGGAAAGAGATACTTCGATAATTTTTATTTGCGAGGGTTGGGCTACTGGTCATAGTATTTTTATGGTTACTAATGCTACCGTTATTTGTGCTTTTTCGTGTAATAATATTCCAAAAGTAGCACCGCTACTCAGGGATAAATACCCTAATTCAAAAATTATTATTGCAAGAGATGTTTTCCGTGATGACGATTCAAATTTAAGAAAGATAGAAGAGGCTGCGGCAAATATTAAAGCAAAAATTGCTTATCCTAAATTTGACGTTAACTCAAAAGGGACAGATTTCAATGACCTCCTTATTGAAAAAGGAATTGATGAAGTAAAAAAACAGTTGGTCAACAATGTAGCTGAGCCTGATGTTTGGCCCGAAATAACCCCGCTAGAAGAAGACTCAGAAGAACCAAATTTTTTTGAATGTCTTCCGTTTTTACCAGAAGGTATTAAACTAGCAGTTGAGGAAGCTCAAAAAGTGGTAGAATGCCCATTTTCGATGGTAGTTTCAGCTGCACTAGCAGTATTAGGGTGCAATTACATAACGGGAGGAAATCTCTCATAGACTTCCAAATATGCTGAAAAAATCAAGGTTTTGTAAAATTTATTAATAATGAGTCATCAAGATGACACAAGGGTATCAACTAAAATTTCATTCATATTTTTTTAGTTTTCAATCATATATTTTATTAATTGATTCTTCGACAGAAAAATTTATTACCAAATCTTTTTTTCTAATATCTTTGAACTCTTTTATTTTTTCATTTATATCTTCTTCTGGAAATGATTTGCTTAATTCTTTTTTAAATTCTCCCCAAGTAATGGTTTTGTCTTTTACATCAAGAACTGGCTTTATTATCTCTAGTATACGCAGCATAAAATAAACTACATCATCCATCATTTTGAAGTGCTTTTTTACATAATCTGAAAAACATTTACGATCTGATGAATCATACCATGAATTATAGCGCACATTTTCAATCAAGCCATCAAACCATTCATTTATATATTCATCAGCTCGTTCATCTTTTGTACTTTGCTTTTTATAGCGTTTTAATTTTGTCATATAGGTTTGACGGATCTCGGTAGCAATTTTTCTTAAACAATCAAATAAAATTTGCGTTGCATAAATGTTATTAATATGGCCAATAAAAATAATACCATTAATATGAGATTCATTGTTTTGTACATAACAATATTCAGTACCTAAATACATGGAACTAAATTGTATTATATTTTTTGTTTGAAAATATAAGTCAGGATCTATAGGTATTTTGGGGATATGCGTTATTTCCTTGTCTTCAAAGTCCTCGATAATGATGTTGTTATTCGCCAAATCAGTCCGAAAATCGATGATGCAATTAATGATTTCAAAAGGAAAAGTCTTGGCCTGAAGATGGTGCAACCTTTTTTGGGCATATAAATCTATTTTTTTCTGAATATGCTTGTTTATTTTCATTGATTTCCTACTTTAGATCTATAATAATTTTTACCAACCATATTATGCTACTTTTAATTCCAAAATTTGTTCTAAATCAAAATAATTTTTCTTATTCGCTAGCTTTTCAGAAAAGTCATATTCTCCTAACAAATTAAAATGACTCCAACATAGAATAGATCCATTTACAATAATGTTTATTATATGATCTTTTTTTATTGGATCTTTACACTCAACCAGCATCTTAGACAGATACAAATAATTCCATAAAATGATAGCGTTCTGAATCAAACGTTTACAATTAGCAGCTATTTCTTGATCTTCTTTACTACTTTGTGAAAATTCTTGATTGTTAGCAAAAAAGATTGCTGCAGAAAATTTATTAGCTAATTCTACTTTATTTAATTGTTTTTGGATCATTTGTCTTAAAGTTACATCATCAAAATAGGTTAATAAAAATCCAGTTTTAACTATTCTACCAAACTCTTTTAATGCTTTATGTAATGCATGTTCACTGGCATAGGAGCTTAATCTTTTTAAAATTTGCGATGCTGTGGTTTCTTTTAGTTTAATTGTTACCATAAGTCTTAGGATCTGATCCCAATTTTCATTAATAATTTTTTCATTAATTTTTCTATGTGGCAAAATTTTATACTCTTGATCACTATAATATTTTCTATCTTCAAAGGAATATAATAATTGTTCTTGAGGTTTTTTAATCCTTGGAGCAAAAGATATTCCTAACAATTCAATAATAGCAAAAACAACTTCAGTAAAGCCATGAGTATCAGTAGAAAAAATATCAGATTTGATTTCTTCATTGCATAATAATCCATCAATCACATAACCAGCTTCTCGTTCCGAAGAGCTAAATACCAAAGAATGGAATAATATTTGTCTTTCATCAATAAAAGTATAAATCGATGCACATTGACTATTACCTCCATATTTAAAAGAAAGATTAGCGTTTAAGGAATCAGCATTAACTATTATTTTCTTACCGTCGCCGCTAGTATGTAATAAATATTTTTGCTTAATAAACATATTAGGTAATGCTAGACTGTTAATAAGATGAATAATTTGATTATTAGCAGCATTAATATTATCTAAACTAAAGTACCAATTACAAGCGGTTATTAATGTTGATTCATTGATCCCAATAGAAGTATTGGCTATTTTACGGATCCCAATGTTACAACCCAAAGCAAGGATCCCGGCAAAAAATATACTGTCAATAGGTTTTTCTTTATGGTGCTTAATAGTATAATGTTTAAAACTATCTATAAATTTAGTAGCATTATTAATAGCTTCTAATACTTGAATTATTGGCGTATATTGAGTTTGTTCAAACAAAGTAGATATTTTGGTAAAATCCAGTTTATCTACAGCTGGAGTTTTTACTACAAAACTACCATCTTCTTTAAATTTAATATGTACATTTTGGTTATTTAAGATATTTTTATTAGTAAGGTTAAAATTATCATTTACTAGTTGTTTATATTTTTTAATTAATTTCTTAAAATCTAATAATTCTAACATCCCAGCACGTTGTAATAAAATCTTTTTGTCTTGTTCCCATCTTTGTTGATCAATTAAATATTCATCAATAGATAAATATCTGTAAGAATGTACTAAATTTAAATTACCTGACTTAATAGCCTCAGCAATATTAATAAATAATAATGCCTTATACAATGAAGTTTTTATATTACCTGTATTATCATACAAATAGGCAAGAGCATCTGATTTTAGAAAAGTTGTTGGTGCTTTATTATCAATTTTACCATCTATTGCTTTATAATAATCGATTGCTGCTATAAGATTTTGATCTGAATTTTTAGGATTAAAAACCAATTGTTTAATTAGATCTGATACTCTTAACTGTAACTTAACTGATAATTTTTCCATAAAATCAAAGTAATCTTGTCCTTTGATAGCAAGCTCAACGTCTTTTTGTAATTGTTCAAATTGACCAGCATACAATTTATCAAATTCTTGTTTGTTTTCTGCAAATAACGCTCTTACATTTTTTACTTTAGTTTTATCGCTTAAAATAGGACTGTTAATTATTTTTTCAATCTCAGCAAGTATATTTCTGGATTTATTGCTATACTCTATTAACAATTTAGTGGAATTGTTTCTAGCTTCACGTTTTTCAAAATCATGATCTTTTTGTAATTGTTTAATGCTATTTATGGTGTTTTGTGCGGAGCGCAGTAAAATATCTACCAGAAAATCTTGAGACGAGCTGTATTGAAAGTCAATAAAAGATATAATATGTAAAGTGCGTTTGTAAATGTTAGAAAATTGGGCAAGTTGTGCTGTTCTAGCTTTAAATACCCAGATAGCATAATAATTAGTAGCTTCTTTCGACAAATTTAGTGTGGTAATTAATTCCTCAAATGTATTATATAGAGATTTTATTTTGATAAAATTGTGGATGTTAAATTTAATATCTTTTGGTTTTAATGATTGTTTTACGGTTTTTAATTCAGTTAATAAAGAACGTTTATAGTTTTTTTCATTATTAACTGGTAATAAATCATTAATTTTTTGCTTTTGTTCTTCAGTTAATTGAACAGTTATTTTAGCTAAAAGATCATTTTCTATTTGATTATATTGAGAAGTAATGCTTTCAGCAAACATATGATAACTAGGTAATTCAATTTTTAACTTCTTAAAAGTTTCTATAATAGCTAATAGTATTTGCTTGGGACGTGTATATTTATTTGCTAAGCGTTCTATTTCTTGAATAAAGATTTTTTGATCAAATTTAGTATAACCGAGATATTCTAAAATTAAATCTTTATGCCTATCGAGTGAAGATAGAGTATAATCCGCTATATTTAGTTCTTTAATTGGTGATCCCAAATTAGTGGCAACAAACTTTAGATCTTTTTTATGGAAAGATTTTGGAGAAAAAAATCTACCAGTGGCTTTAAAATAACCTAATTGTACTATAAAAGCAATTTTATTAGTGATCCCACGCAAATCAGCAACTATAGCGTCAAGTTTTTCATCTAATTTGAAATAATTTTGACGATCTTCATAAAACTGAAATCGTGGTGGAGCATCAAATAATTTTTGTTCATTAGGAGTTAAAACTTCTAATAGCGGCATATCAACCTCATAGTTATTTATTATTAATTATGTTCAATATTAAATCAGCAGCATTGTTTTCAAAAAGCTGACTTTCCTCAATATATTCAATCACAGTTCCTTCATGTTGCCACCGACCCTGTCGCATAATAGCTGGTAAAGAAGCTCCGTTTTTACTAGCAGCTGTAGCAAATCCTCGACGCAAACTATGACTACTAAATGTTTTGGCATTTAGAGTATTAAGTTTAGCAATTGCTCTTCTTAAAATAAGAGTAACACTTTCTGCAACTAAAGCGATATTTCCTAGTAGACTATTTTTAGTAATTGTTCTAAAAATTGCGCCATCTTTAATATTGGCTTTATTTAACCAACATGATAATGCGGTAACAGGGCAAAGTTTATCTTTATTACCATAAGGAATAGCACAGATTTTACCTTGTCCTCCCTGATCTGTTTTAGAGCGTGGTATTAGAATTTCTATTCCTTCACGCAGTTCTTTAATATGTTCTACTTTAATATTTACTAGTTCTGATCTTCTAAAAGCACCAAAAAATCCTATTTGAAGTAATGCACTATCTCTATAGTTAATTAAAAGATCAGTATTACTTAAGATCTTAACTATTTGTTCCAGCTGTTCTGTTGTTAAGGCTATTGCTTTATTTTTAGGGATCCCGTGTACATTCATAATACCAGCTAGAGTTTTTCTAACCATAGGATGACAGGTAGGATCTGAAAATCCTTGACAGAGATGCCATTGTTTTAATGCTGTTAATCTTCTTGATAACGTTCTGGGATTTAGGATCGCTGCATTTTTTTGTAAGTAAGAAATTATATATTCTGATGTTGCTGGTAGTAATCCACCATTATACTTAAAGTGTCTGAGATCACTGCTATATGCTTTTCTGGTGTTACTAGAAGTTGCAGCTTTAATATAATCGTTACTTATGATTATAGGATTATTAATGGTAAATTGAGGAGAAAGATTGCTACTCTTTATTAACATTGTCATATAAAAGTTCTTTAAAACTGCAGTTTGGTATTACCCAAACACAGTAAGATAACAAAATTTGTTATTAGTAACTTCATATAAGTGGCCTTATCGCAACTAAAAATATTATAATAATTAATACTAAAATAAAATTTAAATAACGTTCTTGTACATTATATGTAATATGATATCTTATAATACAAGGAGTACTTATGGCAAGAGGTGGCGTAACTTATTTAGATGTAGCAAAAACAGCAGAAAAACTTAAAAACAAAGGCATAATTCCTACTATTGATCGCGTAAGAGAGATATTAGGAACTGGCAGTAAAACTACGTTAGCACACCATTTAAAACGATGGAAAGCTATTACACCTGAAGAACTTAATTATCAAACTATTCCTGCTGAACTGGTTCAGTCAGTAAAAAATCTACATGAGCAATTAACAGCTCATGCTCAACAAAAGATAGAAGAACTAAAACAACGTTCTCAACAAGAAATTAATCAACTATTACAACAATTAAATCAAGAACGAGAAAATATCGGAATACTAAAAAGGAATATACTAAATCTTGAAACTAGTAATAATAAATGCTTTCACCAAATCAAGGATTTAGAAAAACTATTAGCAACATCAAAACAAAATAATATAGATCTTACTACGGAAAAAAACACATTAACAGCTAGGTTACAAGAAAAAGCCGAACAAATAGTAACATTAAAAGAACAGCTAAAGTCTGTAGAAAATAATAGCGATCATTATCTAGAAATGCTAAATCAACAAAGGAACGATGAAAAAATGCAATTTGCACAGCAACTAAAATTATTACAGCAAGAAAATAATGCTTACAAAGTTAAAATTCAGCATATTGAACAACAATATACTAATAAACTTGCAGAAAAGGAAATTATATCGAATAAATTATTAACAGCTATTGCCAGACAAGAAGAATTAATTAATAATTTTATTAATCCTAAAAATACTATTAGGAAAGCAAAAAAGAAAGAAGTAGTAGCAGCATAAAAAAACATTAGAAAATAAGGGGTAAATTCATTGTCATTAACTGAAGAACAAATACTGTTCGTTATTACTATCGATCATAAAGTGAAACAAATTATACGTGGTGGTAATGATCGAGATTTGTTTTTATATGTGCAAGATCTAATGACAAAAGATAATAAACTATATTCGATGTTGAATTGTAGTAAAAAAGAATTTAATGCATTGTGTGAACAATATGAAGGGTTTTATTCAATCATGAAATTATTGGAACAATTAGCAGAGTGTTCATCTAAAGGGATTATGCCAAAAAATAGTGAAGAATTTGTAGCCAATTGGATCGATTAAGTTTGAGTTAAATGTGTGGTTTATCAAAATAGTTTGTTAGTTAAACGACCCTTATGAGAGATTTCCTCCCGTTATGTAATTGGACCCTACATTAAGTTTTGTTTCTTAGAAATTATCTGATAGGATAATTTTAAGTATTGAATGACTAAGCATTGCTGGTCACGGAAACCGGTAATGTAAATCCATATGTAGCCAAGACTGAACAATTATATGAGAGATGGTGTAACAACCAAGGTGTCGTAAATCCGATGTTAAGCTCGAAGTTTTGTCGTCTCAAAGCAGTATGGTGGTCAAGAATAGGTGCTTTGTTGGGTAATTATTGTAACTAGGGTTGTTTAAATGTAACAGAATAAATCTGCTAAAAGATATATATAAAATCTAAGAACCATAAGTATTATGGTCTTGGTTTCGAAATTTGTGTATTTGAGGTAGGTATATTCCCCGATGTTGCAACTAATCCAACAGAGTCCAAAAGCTGTCGAGCTTGCTCTGTTCTTGTTTTTAGAAGCTCACTAACTGCATGGAGGTCCTTCTGCCTAAAATATACCCCCTCCATGCCCCTGTGTTCAGTTACATGCACCCCCCCCCCGCTCGTCGCTGCTACCGCAACCCGCCCCATGCGTTCCCCGCCTTCCCAAGCAAAGTGCCCACCTAACTTTTGATCAGATACTGGTTCACACCACTCAGCAATACCAGTTCTAGGAAGAGTTACTTCTTCATTACCCCATTTTGGACATGGGTAAAATGGCCTGGTTGGGTGCCTATATTCGTTTATAACATGTGCGGGTAAGATTAATTGTGCTCCACCTACTTGCTGACACCAGTGATTATCGCGTTGAGTTACATTCCAAATAGTATAATTTTTTACATATTCTTCTAAAGCTTTAATTAATGGATACCAACTACATGATGGCCAATCAATAAAATGTTCTGTACGTAAACCCCAACCTTGCTGTTCATCCAATGTCGCTTCTAAATCTAGTTTTTTTAGCTGTTTATAGAGTTGTTCTTCGCTTATATATTGTTTAATCATTCTCCACATTTGAAAATCTAATGCCCAAATTGCATATTGAAACCCTGTTATTTGCTCAAATGCACGCCCTGCACAATCTGTAACATCTCCGGCATATTCTGCTAACCATTTATCTTTTTTCAACATGGCTTCAGCTTTGTCTTGCTCACCAAAAGCTACCAACTTTAAAAATTTAGATAATTTTTCTTCTCTTTCATCTATAGACCGTTGCCCTGTAGAAGCTTCATAATCGGTACGATCACACTTAAAAAACAATTCTTTTAATTTTTTCATAGTAACCATTCCTTTTTGTTAGGGATACTTAATCCTTATAAATTAATGATCAAGCCCAACTGATAGTAGTTTTAATTAGGGGTTCTAGAGGTATGGCCCCGATTCGATCCTAAAGGTATCAAATGTTTTATCTAACTAACATCTAGACTGGCTGTTTTTATGCATTTTTTACTTTTTTAGTATTATTTTTAACCGTGTTAGAAGTATTTTTTATACAAGATACAAGGTTAATTGTTGCTTAAAAATTTATGTTTGTAAATGCTTCACCCCTCCCAAAGCAAGAACGAGAACATTATTTTAATAAAAACGATAGTATAACGGAACCTACATCAAGCTTTCATAA
>Ga0209083_1001375_pt1 | contig 28024 bp, 35 predicted proteins | sample AM7aDNAmetaG_FD_184132 | JGI IMG/M metagenome (GOLD analysis project Ga0209083, IMG submission 184132) | Freshwater microbial communities from Finland to study Microbial Dark Matter (Phase II) - AM7a DNA metaG (SPAdes) (version 3) | ecosystem: Environmental > Aquatic > Freshwater > Lake ...
CTCCACCGAACCGCTGTAAAGATGGGTTTGAATTTCGTAGGCCGCCTTTGCTTTTCTTAGCTCAATTTAACGCGACCTGACTTTTAGTAAATCGGCAGTGTTGGACGATCTTTTTGCGGTGGTCGATGGGAATATTTTGCCAGTGCAAGGTATTGCACTGATAAATAAACGGCCGCCGATGTTGCCACCGGCGGCCGTATCTCATCGATGCAGATCAGGGGTTCAGGAGTTTACGCTTCAGGCATTCAGGATTGCGCCAGACACTTTCAAGCCGGGCCAACTCTTGACGGGATTTACGGCAGTTCTTGGTCCGACCGCATGCCGTGCAGCAGGACGGAATGTCGAGACGTTTCCAACCGGCATCTTCCAGGGGACGATAAAGGTCGTTTTTATATCCGCTGAGAATCACTGCTCCAGAATACCGGAGCAGAATCTCAACCAGTTCTTCATGATCCTTATCGGTCATTTCATGGTTGTAACGTCCGGATTTTCGCGTTGACCAGACATAGGGCGGATCGCAATAGGTCAGATATCCCGGTCCGTCATATCTTTTCAGGCAATCGCGATAATCACAGCACTCAATCTGGACTCGCTGCAGGCGCCGATGAATCTGCGGCAACGCCTGAAGGGCGGATTGCCAACTCGAAGCCGTCTCGGCCATCTCGCAATTGCATGAGGTTACAGAGGTTCCCCAAGATCCGCCGAATGATCCGCTGAACGATTGCCTGGCGACAACATACCAGCGCCAGACGCGCTCAAGCTGGTCGCGGCAACCATGCCATGTATCGCGGCATTCGTCGTACAATTCCCGGCTGTATGGGAGGACACTTACCCGCAGCCAGAAATGCTCGAACAATACCGGCGACGACAGGAACTGGAAGAACTCATAGAGTCCGCGATCCAGATCGTTGTAGGTTTCAATCGGAGATGGCGGCTTTCCCAAGAGCATTGAGGCGCCTCCGCCAAAGGGTTCGACATAGGCTGTGTGGACTGGCATAAGCGGCAGGAGTTTCCGTCGAAACGCGCCTTTTCCGCCAAACCATGTAATAGGGCTTCTTAATGTTTTTTCGGGCATTCAGTTTCTTTCTTCAGGGGTTTCTTTTGATTAAAAAAAAGGCCGCGCCACCCGAATCAGGCTATAGTTTTGTTCAGTGCTATGGGCAGCCTGGAAACGGGTGGTCGCGGCCATCGTCCGCGGTCAGGGGAGCGGGATTGGCGTCCCAGCTCTCCCTGCTCTCTATCTCTGACTATTTGGCGATAGGCATCACCCCCTTGGGCGTACCACTCCACCGACCTTTACCAAGATAGGTAAAACCGACCCGAACACCGGCCCTCCGATGGGAGACAAAGCGTTTGATGATCGATCCGAAACGGCCGCGGAGATTGGCTGAATAATGCGCCATTTCTTCAGCCGTGACCGCCAAATAAAAACCTTCAGAATCGCCGCAGACCGGCCACGGCCACCAGTCCTGAGTTTGCTCCAGGATCTTCCGGACTTTGGTTCCGGCATTGGCCGGCGACATATCCGGCCAGAGGCCGGCGGCCGCAGCGATCTGCGGGGCAGTAATGGCGGACGCGGCACCCCTGTGCTGCTCCAGTATCTTCCAAATCGCCGCGAACTCCGCAGGCAGATCCGGAGGCGTTTGAAGCGGATCAGCAGGAGCAATGCAGACCGGTTGCGGCGGCGCTGCAGATGCCGTGCAAGGGTGCTGTTCAACCCATTGAAACAGATCATCCACCGTCTCGGGGAATCCTTCTTTCCGGTGTGACAAACGGACATTTCAACGCCGCGAATACGGCGGTCTCGTCAAAGGTCTGGACCATGGAGCCGTCGCCGCGGTAGAGAATGTTTTCGCGGCATTCGCCGCCGTCTGATATTTTCTTCCAGTGTCCCAAGGCTCTGCGGACGAAATCGGCTGAGCCGGTGCGGATGAAAAAGAGCATCCCCCACTCGGCAGGATTGCGGGTCTGGAACAGATCGACAACGACTGGTCCTGCCGGAGGTTTGATAATTACCTGCTTATATTTCTGGCCGTTCTTTAATGTCACAATAGATCGGCGCAAAAGTTCATTACCTACTCCATCTGAATTAACCAGGGCGATGATCTCGATGTCGCCAACCATCGGCTTCCTTCGGCGAATACTTCCGCCAATTTCGATTTTATCGGCCAGCGGTTTTAAATCTTCTCTGAGACAATTTGCCAGAGCCAGCATATACTCCAGAGACCGATCCTGTTTTGCCTCAGATCTAAGAAACGCCTGGCGATACATTTCTTCCGCCTTTTCCGACAAATGATAATGGCCCTCTCCTTCCGGTCCGATCAGGTCCCCGGAAAGGCGCAGGGAAAACATTGCCTCAGTCTTGGCGGCCTGGAGATCGGCGCCGACCGGTATGGTTGGACATGGGCACGTTTTTATGATTTCCGCGGCCGTAGCTGATCCGTGGATAATGAGATAGTCGATGATCGCGAACTGGATTTCGGAGTAATAATCGGTCATCATGCGACCTCCAGGATCTGGGCCAGGCTGCGGCGGTGTTTGAACAGGTGACCGGTCTCCCGTTCAATCCGGAGATAATGCTCCGCCAGGTCCGGACATTCCTCGGCTCCGTGGCGGATATCGCTTTCCTTGGCCAGAACACAAATCGCGCAACTCAATCTTTCGTTGCCGCGATCATATGCCACATGTCGCGGCAGTCCGGTCGATGCGATATGTGCCCAGACATCTTCCAATTTGTAGTCCAGGATCGGCCGCCAATTGGTAACGGTCCGGCCGCGGACGGTCAATGATTTGTTGGGATCCAGTTCCGGAAGTTTGGCCCGGTGCGGTGATTCCTGGCGGCGCTCTCCGGTGACAGATAGAACATTGGTGCCGCCGCCGACCGGGAACTCGCAGCGGATTGATTTCTGAATTGGCGCTCGCTTGCAATCGCTGGTGCAGTAGCGGCATTTGGCCGATGGCCAACCGGCCCGGATCACCTTCTCGATGGCGTTTACTTTGCAATGCGCCATACAGTAGCGGTTGGCCATATCCGGCCAGCCACCGGCACGTCCTTGTTCTGCCAACATCCGGCATCGCCGCTCGATATGTGCCGGCAATAGTCGGTGTGGAATTGCCACTGACAACGGTATTCCGTAATGCTCGCAGAGCAATCGGCAATGGGGCAGGCTCTGCGGCCATTCGGCGCCAGTGTCGGCGTGGATTGCGGAGATCGCACCGGAATAGGACTGCTCCCGAGCCATGGCCAGGACGAAGCCCAGGATCGTCTGGCTGTCTTTGCCACCACTGATCGAGATCACAATTGCGCTGTAATCGGCGAGAATCATCAGAATGGCACATCCTCTTCGGGTTGGAGTGAATCGACGGGGACAGCGTCCGGATCCGGCTGATCCGCGGCAAAATCCTGGGACGGGATATCGGCCGAGGTGGTCGGGACTGGCTCGTAACCGCTTTCCGGCAGTTCGGGGTGTCGCCGCAACTCCTGGTTAAGCCGCATCCGGAGTACATCGATGGCCAGCAGCGCCTGGTTCTTGGTCAGATCCTCCAGCGACTTGATCGGCATACCGCCGCAGGCCCGGGAAATGATCGCCCGGCAATATTCCGGCTCGCGGTCGGCCGGCGGCAGGTACGCTTTAAGTTTGAACCACCAGTCCCGGACTTCGTGGATGATGCGGGAATTGGCCAGGCCGAGTTTGTAACGGACCCAGCGCCGGCGGTAATAATCGATCACCACGCCGCGCGGCAATTCCGTCTCACCCTCCTGGATGGCCCGGTCCAGCCGTCCCTCCAGACAGGCCATGAACTTGTCGAACTGGAAATTGGTCAAACTCGGATGCGTCGAGGATCGGCATCCCGTGCATTTGTCGAGCAGCTCGCGGTACTCGTTTTCATTGACCTTGGCCCAGCGCCGGTACATCTGCACGATGGTGATCTGGCCGCGATGACGCCGCCCGGTCTCAGGATCAATCCAATCTTTTGTCCAGGCCATGGGATTATCCTTCTTTGGGTTTTGGGCACAAACAACCTGGGGCAATGTGATCACCCCATTCGTGGCCGCAATTCTCACAAATCCGGCTACTTCCACTTGTCCCGTCGTCCCGATGAAATCTCGATTGAGGACAGTTACAGCGCCCATTCAGTGGACCTTCGTCAACCGTGATACCTCCGCAGACGGAGCAGGTTGGAGACGGTGGACGCCCCAACAGAGCGTCGAACAGATGTGTTGCCGACGCTTGCGAGCGACGATCGCTCTTGAACTTGATTGTTATTACCTTTGCCATATGTGTCTCCGAGAGAAATCCGGGTCTCTTACCTGGGGAGGGGCCGTCGGCCGGCCCGGGCGGACGATGGTCAGGCCGACTCCCTGGCTTCATCCAACAGGGCCTTGGCGACCTTGTAGAAGGCAAAGTCACCGACAGGAATGGCGCAACCGGGGACCTGTTCGCCGGCGGCAAGGCGGCGTTTGATGGCGTCTTTGACCAGGACGCGGGTGGTCTCCACGATATCGGAATAGCCGTTGTCCAGCGCCCACTGGATCACGGCCTCGGCATCCTCGACTGTCAGTGTATTGGCTGCCTTGCGCAGGCCGAATTCGCCGAAGGCTGTCTTCTGCGCCCGCGGCTTTTCGAACATTCCCTGGTTGCACATGATGAACGCGGTCAACTTCTGTTCGAGTTTGGCTTTCAGGTCGCGGTCCTGGGCGATTGCGGACTCCGCAGAGGATTTGATTTCATTGATCCGCTTCTCCGCCTTGGCATTGGCAGCGGCCATGCGGACTTCGCAATGCGCCAGCGCTTCCAGGGTGGCGCGGGCATCGTCCAGGGTAAGCAGGCGGGTGTCGGTCAGGTGAGGCATGGTTTCTTTCTCCTTTACTATTGCTTATTCCTTCGGGAAAACGCCGATTTGGCGGCGGTTGACAACGGCCTGCAGGTGTTTGGCGGCCAGCTTTTCCTTGGCGGCATCCGCCACCTTGCCGGCATCGCGCAGATCCTCGAACAAGGTTTCAAGGCGGCCTTCGCCGTTGGCATCGCGATAGGCCAGGTCAAACAGTTTTTCGTCATTGCCGGCGCCAAAGTGGGTCAGGATTTCCTGGACTTCCTGCTTGAGCACCTTTTCCGGCAGGTAGAGGATTTTCGCCCGGCCCAGTAATTGTTCGAAAAATTCCGCCATGGTCCCATTGCGCATTTTGTCGATGTACGCCTGGGTGATGCACAGGATCAGGCCGCAGTGCCGGATATCGTAGAGATCGCGCAGAAAATCGAACAGTTCCACACTTTTCCACCAGCTTTTCTGCATCAGTTCACCGGCCTCATCAACGATCAGGATATTCCGCCGGCCATACGCCCGGAACACCCGCTCATGGAGTTGCTGCATGTCTTTCTTGCGTGTGCCGATGTTGGCGGCAGCGGCCACTTTCATGACCAGCGTTTTCTTGCTGCAGCCGGATTCGCCCCGGATCATGGCGCCACGGCCATGATTGTTTTGCGCCACCCACTCTTCCAATGCCGCGGTTTTGCCGCGGCGGGCATCGCCGACAATGATCCCCAGCTTGTTGTGATCGCGGCAATAATCCAGCAGCCGGAACATTTCCCGCGTGACCAGGGTTTCTACAAAATCCGTCTCGCCCTCGTCCACCTGCCGCTGCAGCCGCACGATGGCGTCGCAAAACTGGCCGATGTCCGCCGGATAGGTACCGGTCAGAACCTTGAAAATCACGGACCAGTCATAGCCAACCTTGCGTTCCAGACGACTTTTCCGCCCTTCCAGCGCCTGGTGGGCATAGCCGTGCAGCCAGCGCAGCAGATCGCACTGCCGCACAGTGTACTTGCCTTCCTTCTCCATCCGTTCCAGCGTTTCCGCCAAAACGTGCCCGCCGATGTTGATCACATCCGCCTGTTTTTCCTTGACCTGCTCCTCGTTCATGCGTTGTCCTCCTGGTGGTTGCTCCGTTGTGCCAATACGCGATCCAAAATTTCCGGGTCGACCGTTTCTCCGGGATTATCGTCCGGATCGACCGGCCGTAGGGCGTTGAGCACCGCATCTGCCGCCAGCATCGCCGCCCGTTCCTCCGCGCTCAGTTCCCGCGTGGGAGCGGCTCCGGCGGCCCGTCGCCCTCCATCGGCCGTCAGCCCCACAGCATCGGTCGAGACCCCGCCGATCCGGCGGCGGCCGCCCGGTGTCGCCGCGATCGCGGTGCTCTCCGGACCATGGCCAGGAAGGCCGCGCAGTACCACGTTCGGATCGGTGATCTTTTCCTTTCCCGTCAGTTCCTTGAATTTTTCCTTACCGTCCAGACTTGCGGCATAATTGATGATGTGCGAGAGAAGCCCGATCTGTTCTTTCTGCTGTTCGGTTACCGCATGCATGTCACCCAACTGATCTGCCGCCGCGGCGCAGATGAATTTTCCGCTTGGTTCGAACATGAAAATCCCATAAGGGAAGCGGCGCGGTTCCTTGTGCCGTGGCAGCCATTCTACCTTGTCCGGAACTCCCCAGTAGGTCTTGACCATGACCGGCTTTCCCCAGTACGGTTTGAGATCCACATGGCTGTAGGTCCAGCCGTGGAAAACCACCCCGCCTCCCAGCGGCGTACGACTCACCAGCGGACAGATCGAATGCGGCATCAGCATCGCGAAGAACAATTCCGCCTCGGTCAACGGCCGCCGCGTTTCCACCCGCGCTTCCCACATCTCCCTGGGTGAATATTTGTCGCCGCCTTCGCCGCGGACATGAAACTCGTTGGTCAGCCAATCGTTGAACTGCTCCAGCACCTGGTACTCGCTCGGAAGCCGGTTCACGTCCCCTTCCCAGGTCTCGCCGTAGTCCGGACGGTTCGCCGGGCAGTTGCCGCAATAACCGACCTGGGTCCGGTCAAAGTCATCCGCCACGTCCCTGAACTTCCGCTCCACCGGCTTTTCCTTGCCGTTATAGCCGCGCGCGGCCTTGTGGATGGCACGGAGTTGCAGCACCACCGAATGCTCATACGGATTTCCGTCCGCATCGGCCAGCACCATGCCAGCCTGGTTCTTGACCCGCAACTTGACCGGGGTGACGACGCCGATTTTCAAAAAGTCCTTGCCGTTGTCGGTGTACCAGATCTGCGGCGGGACAAACCCGGCGGCGCGGATCGCCTCCTGGATGCATTCCAGGATGCGCATGTGGTTGGGATACTGGTCGGCATAAATGATGGCCTTGACGATAAAACCGCTCGCCGCGTCCTGGATCATGGTGATATAGGGCCGGACCGCGATGAACTTCCCCGGATTTGCCGGGTCCGGGAACTTCAGCCAAAAGTCCATCTGCCGGTGATCGCAGAACCAGATCTGGCCCGGCAGGCAGTTGCACCGCCGACGAATCCAGCCGCGGACGGTATCGTTGTAATTTCCGCTTCCGCCTCTGACCTTGTCCCAGAGCGTTTTCGGCACCCGCTGCTGCTTCCAGGTCTTGGCCTGCTGCAGGCTCGGCATCGTCAGGCCCATGCCTTCCTCGGTCCAGCGCCGGGCCAGCTTGCGGTAACAGGTTTCCAGTCGCGGATGGTTCGGGTGCAGGCAGAGCTGCATCAACTCCTGCATGAACAACGGATCAAAGTCACGCTGGCCACGCGGTCCGCGTATCGCACTGCCGCGGGCGAGCACCAGGTAGTTGTTCCAGTCCGGACGCCCCTGCTTTTTACCGAGCTTGGCGAACCACGCTTCGGTGGTCTTGGCATTGCGCAGATCGCCGCCGCCGTGGCCGCCGACCGAGATGATGGGAAAATCATCCGGACGCGCGGCCCGGACATGGGCAATGGCTTCGGCATAGGTCATCCGCTGCCAGGCGTCCCAGACTAATTGCAGCCAATGCCGGATCTCGTCCACCCGCGCCTTTTCCTCCGGTTCCAGCGCCAGTTCAGGCGCCAGCGTCAGTGTTTCCATGGCCGTCTCCGGCCGGCGGAAGTCCAGGACCGCCGTCTGCCGGCCCGTGGACGGCAACGCCAGGATGGGGAGGAAGGCAGGGGGCGGAGTTCGCCCGTCCCCTGCACCCCCGGCGACGGCCAGCGGGCCGGTTCTCATCGGCACGTTACTGCATGGCGCGATTGCCGCTGGCGGTAACCCGCCTTCGGCAACCGCGCCGTCCGCCACACTCAAAAGTTTTTGAGGTGAGGGCTCGGGAGAGGAACTTTTTCCAAAAAGTTCATTTCCCGACAATTCGATCACGTTTCCCTCACCCAGCAATCCCGCCAATTTACCAAACAAGCTGCCCACGTTCAGACCTCCTGCAGTTTGGAAATCCCATCGACAATTGCCTGCGCGTATTGTTTTGCCTCGGCCAGATTCTTGACGTCCATCGTGTGCCGATTTCGTTCCGCCTCGATCCCGATCAGCGCCAGCGCCATCCCGCCCACCAACGCTTTGCCAGGATCAACCCGCTGGATGACGGCCTTGCGCTTCAGCGATTCACCGCCGGCCAGCCGCTCGATCTCTTCCGCGAACGAGGTGATCCGGAACACTGGGTCCTTGCGCTGCTCCTCGCGCGCGGCCGCGTCATCTTTAAGCCGTTTCCGTTCGTCGGCCGGGATCAGCAGCCCGTCCACCAGATCCTTCACCTGGTCCCAGGCCATGGCGCCCGGATCACGTTTCGTCAGCACCATCGTCAACTGTCCGGCAGCCAGTCGCGCGAGCTGCTCCAGTTTCGGGATCGTGCAGGCCAGCAACTTTTTCTGCAATTCCGCCGGCAGCTCCGTCACCATCTGACTCGTCAGCAGGTTCCCCACCTTCAAATACATAAAGCATGATCTACGCGCGAGGCCGAGGTTCTCCATAGCCCAGGCTAACCACTCATTGAACTGCGTCTTTTTCGGCCACAACTGCTGGCGCTGCAGCGCGATCAGGACCGCGGCCTGCAAACCGCCCTGCCGTTCCCGGTCCAGACATTCACGGATCACCGGCCCATAGGCTTCCGGCCGGTCCGGCAGCGTCACCTGCAATTCCCGCCGGACAAGGGACGTTTCCGCGACCATTGCACTGACCATTGCACTGGGTTCATTCCCGCGCCCGCATAATGCGCGCGCATTGGTGCAATGCTCTGCACTGGCGGATTCGGAGGCGGGTGGAACGGCATTTCCCGTTCCCCCCGCGCCCCCCTCGGAAAGGGTCTCCGACCCGGTTTCTGCTGGCGGTACGGACTGGCCGCGGATTACCGCAGCGTCCATGCCGCCGGCGGCCGCGGCAAAGCCATTATCCCGTTCAATGTCCGCCGCGATTTCCCGCGCCTCCTGGTTAGCCTTGCGCTCATCCGCTACAGCCTTAACCTTTTCCAGCCCGCGCTGCCGGGCGAACTCGTCCAGATCGCAATGCAGTTCCACCGGGTTCCGGTTCGGCTTCAGATGCGGCGACACCAGCCGCTTGATGCCGGTCGGCTTGCGCCAGCCGACGATATACAGATCTTCCGTCACCAGGAGGACGCCGATCTCCTTGCGGCTATCGTTCGGAGTCGGGTACCAGTACGTGCAGCCAATGAATTCATTTGCCATGATCACTTGCCCTCCTGAAAAATTGGCAGCGGGAAGAATCCGAGTCGGCCGCGGCAGGGGATGAACGGCAACGGTTTTGCCTGGTCCAGGACAAACCCATACTGGCCGAAAAACCACTCGCTGCGATGGCTGGTTACACAATCCAGCAGGTTTGCCTGGCCAACTATCCCACCCCTCGGCAGATCAACTAATTTCGGCAACACCAAGGCCAGCGGCTGGCTAATCTCAGCAACCGTCCAATAGCAGCTTTCCCACTCATCCCGGGTGCAGCCCTGACTGGCGTGGATGTAGATCGGTCCACGGACGTTTGTCGGCCAGTCGCGGTTTTCGATATTTTTGAAGCCCTTGACGATGAGCCAAGCCCACGGCTGACGGATCGACAGACATAAATCAGGTTTGAGGTCAGCCAGCATCATCGGTTTATTCCTCCTCAATTTCCGCATTGCGGACTTTCGCCTGATTGAAAATCGCCACATCCCGCGGGTCCAATTGCAGCGGCGGCGGCGGGCGGTAGGACAATTCCCGGGCCGCCTGCAGCTTGGACGCATGCCGCAGCCAACCGCTGCGGTCCATCCGCCGGCCGGCGGCCGCGGTGTCGATCTGGTCAATCTCTTCCGTGGTGCAGCGAAACTTGACCACCGCCGTCCGGTTGTGTGGCTTTGTGGCCACAGCCGGAGCACAAACATTATCAACTGTGCGGTTACTCATGGCGTGTGGTCCTCAACGCTTTTTCGCCGCCTTCAACGCCGCGAGTTCCGCCTGCAGCCCGGCGATCTTAAGCCATAAAGAACAAATCTCGCCATGCGCCCGTTCCAACGCCTTGACCGGCACCAGGGCGATCCCCTTGACGATTGTCACCTCGTACGGGGCTGCTGCCGGACGCTTCTCCGCCGCCGCTTTCAGCTTCCGGATCTCTTCCTTCAATTCCGCGCGTGACTTGCTCATGATTGATCTCCTCCAGGTTTAGTTTCGGTCTGTTTGATCACATTCGCCATTACCCGCCGCTGCACCCGCCGCTGTTCGACCGCCGTGTCCAGATCCGCCATCCAGAGGCGGAACCTCTCATGCGCCGCTTTGATCCTCAGGATAAAACGTTCCAGCGCGAGCACCGGCCGATCGAGGAACGCGACCATCCGGTCATACGCCTCGGCGATCGCAGCGGCCTCGCTGCTCACCACCAGGGGATGTGGATCGATCTCTTCGGGATTGATCGATTTCGCCATGTTAAATCCCCTCCTGGTGGGCCGGGAGAAGCCCGTAAGGGCCGCGATTCTCATACCGTCGCCAGGCAGAATCACGCGCCGGGTCCGGCCACGCATATGAAAACTCAATCCAAAACCCAGACATGAAACGCTGCAACTGATAATGCCGCAGATCGCGGCGCGTCCCCCACGGCCGCGGATCGGAGAGCGCAATCAGTCGCAGGTACGTCCGTTCATTGCCGTACTCGTCATGGCGGTTGGCGATCAGCACCCGCTGCACTTCGCCGTAATCATCACGATACCAGACGTAATCGATTTGCCGGTACACCCTGAACAGCGAATTAAACGTCAAATCGTCAATCACATGGTAGACGTGCCAGAGCGCCTCCTCCGTCCGCATCCAGTCATGGTCTTTCAGCCATGTCGAGAGCGGGAAAAACCAATCGGTATTCCACTTCGCCAGTTTACCGCTTACCGTTTCAGTCCATTCCCGCAGATACCACCGCACCGTTTTCCGCCAAGTCCAACCTGATTTCATGCTTCCGTTCCTCCTTACGGCTGTTTCAGTCTTTCCACTGGTGTTCCACCGCCATCGTGTCCATCACCGGGACCAGGACCCGGGCGGCGTCCTCCGCGTCGACCTTGCGGGCAAAACGCAGGGCTAATTCCGGAAACGTCCACAAGACATTCGCCCGGCCGCCGCAATTCTTCACCCCCAGACAAAGCCCGGTGGAACAACCCGGATGCGCATTGTCCGTCTTTTCAATCAGCCAGGCGATCCCATCGCCAGTCTGTTTCGCCGCCCGCTGCCGCGCAAAATTAAGGCCGGCACGAATTGACGGTTTGTAGATCGTGATCGTTTTATCCATTTTTCATACCCTCCTTGGTTGCGTATTCAATGTCCCCAACTTCCCGGGGGCGAATGGGGGTTACTGCTGGCCGGTGGCGGGCGGAGTTGCGGAGTCCGCAACTTCTGCGGAGTCCGCAGGTTTCAGGGGCAGATCCTGGTTGCCGGCGAGATGCGCCCGCAGCAGCGCGTCAAATCCCGGCTCCATGTCCACCGGGGCCAGGGCCTGAATGCGGTCATAAATGGTTGGCCCCAGGCGGATCAATCCTATTTCGGCATCCATGATCGTTTTGCCCGTCAGCCCCAGATGCACCCCGAAAACTTCCCGCGACCAGCCCAACCGCTCCCGCACCGACCTCACCAGCGATCCGAGCGCCAGATTCATGGCTGACGGAATGATATTTGCGGAGTCCGCAATCTTTGCGGAGTCCGCAGAAATAGCCAGTTCCTGGTTTCCGGTAAGAATTAAACGTGCTTCATCCCGATCTCTTTCCATATCTTCAATAGCCTCACCCATCACGACATAAAGTTTTTTCGTGATTTCCAGTCTGCGTGAAAATCTGTCCACTGCTTGCAAGGCTTCTTTCATTGTCTCAGTCATTGAATAAATCCTCCACACTAACGTTAAAGACATGCGCCACGGCGTTCATTACGTCATGGTTCCTCCGCTGTCCTTGAAGCGTCAATGTAACAAGCGTCGGACTTTTTCCGGAATCAACGGAGATCTGAGATAAACTCACCCCTGCCGTGGCCAGCATCCCCTTGATTTTCCGGTACCGTTTCAGATTTTTGCTTGACAGTTTCTTCATGGCGTGATATTCTGTAAATGTTTTTACTTAACTGAGGGCACTATACGATAGAAATTCTAACCTTGCAAATGAATAATGTAAAAAATTTTACTGATTCTAACCCTGAGCGTCTTCGCCGATTGCGTATCAAGCTGGGAATTGACCGTAAAACCATGGCTGATCGCCTCGGTTTGGGAGTTAACAGTTATAAACAAGTTGAACTTGGCCATTGCATTCTTGGTCAGCGCAAATGGCAATTGATTGACCGTTGGGAAAAGGGCGACATGACTGGCTATGGAAGCCTACATCCTGATGCGGTAGATATGCCGGATGTCATTGAGACAGGGAAAAAACGGCAAATGCAGGATCGGGATATAATGGTTGATTTGTTGTTAGATAAAGAAACTTCAGGTAAGATTGCGGACATTGCGCGTATTACAGGTTGCGAACTCCGCACGGCTGCACGCAAATTGCTGGAAATCGAACTGGAGAAAAAGAACGGGGGATGACGATGAATGCCATGGGATTTATTCTTGCATCCGGATTGCTGTCATTGACCTTGACGGGCTGCATCAATCAACGCTCGCCGCAGGATATCAAGATCAGCAGCACTCCCAGCGGCGCCACGGTGGTCATTCGTGACAGCGATTGGGCGCCAGTGTTCGACGGTGTAACTCCGTGTTCGGCGCATCTGTATGCCAGTTATGGCCGATCTTTATACTGCAAGATTTCAGCCGAAGGTTATGAATCGTCCTCCGTAAGGCTTAGCGCCGACGTTAGTCCAATGTATGGACCGAGCATCTTAATGTTCGGTTTGACCGGATTGCTGCTTAATGAAATGCCGGGTGGTTCCAAGTGGTCATTTGATAAGTTAGGGATCAATGTCGTGCTGGTTCCGATCGATCACAAAACCGCGGCGATCCGGCAAAAGCCGATCCCGTTCCCGCCCGGAGTCACCGCATTGGATTACTCCCCGCACTTCCCGTAATCGAACGCCATAGGTTCACGCAACCCCGGCAACCAGGGCAATGGCCGGGGTTTTTTATTGGCTGAAATCCTACCCGAAAATAATTTTTATTCTTACCACTTGCGCGGTTAGATTCTAACAGTTATAATCCCATTATCTCGAATTTAGAATTTGGCGAGGATGGGATTAAACATGAAAAAGACGGAGGCGGAAAAGAAATACCGGATGAGCGGCAGCAATCCGCCCCCGGTCATGCAGCGCAAACTGGCACTCCGCCAGGAAGTGCTCCGGCAGATGTGGGAAATCAAATCCGAGTCCAATATTCCCTGGAACGACTGCTACGAACAGGTCAAGGCGACCTTTCCGACCCTGGCGCAAATCAAACTCATGCAGAGGCGGCTCAATGCTTAGCCAAAGTAAAAGCCTGGTGCATGACATGCGTTGCGGAAAGTGCAATCTCACCAGTGAAGTTTTCAGCCCAGGTCTGGTCGGGAATGGCTTCAAAAAAACCATCCCGCAGGTTTTCCTCGACTCCGCACAGGATCAGCGAAATCGATTCCACCACACCTGCACCGGAATTCAGATTTGTTTTGCGCAGGAACTCACTCAGGCCCGGGCAGGATCCGCAGAGCCCAAGATTGAGAAGCATGGTGGCATAGCAGGACGCCTGGGTGAATTCAAAATACGTGTCATCCATCATGTACTTGTCGCGGTAGATCTTCTCCGCCACGGCATCAAGCCGGGCCTGACGCAGTTCAGGAGATATATCAATAAATTCGCGCAATGGTGCTGTAGCCCGGCTCCAGGCAGCCATTATTTCCGCCCGGTCATTATGCGTCTTTGGTCGATCCAGAATCATGACAATCTCCCGCTGACGGGGTTGTTTGGTAGCACACGAGCGATCCCGTCCGCCTTTAATTTCAGTAAGATAGCCGCCGCGAGGGCGATATAACAATGGCGCGGCCGACACAGACAGAATTCGAACGGATGATCAACCGGATCGTCATTGCCATCCGCAAGTACGATCCGACCAAAGCCGCCCGGCCCCAGGTTGAAACCGGGATCGCCGCGGCGCTGACCATCCATTACGAGACGGCGGCAAAGGCGAATACGGACCTTAACGCCAAGACGCCAGGGCGCGAAGGCGCAAGGGGGGACGAATGAGAGATCCCCGGAGCAAAATCATCACGTTGGCCGCCGCGGTACAGTGGCGTTCCGCCTTGCGGAGGGACGGAAAAACCCTGGCAGCAACCGCACTGATCGATGGCACAGCATTTACCGATGAGGTGTTGGACCGCATGCTCGAAATGGCCGGCAGCGCCGATGCCCTGCTCGTGCTGACCTCGCCGCTGACCATGATCTCCCGCGTTGTGGCCTGCTTCGGGTTCGTCCACATTGTCATCGCAGCACCGACGGCGGAGTTCGCGACAATCATCGCCGCGCTGAATCCAGACTTAATCGATTTCACCCTCGCTTCCTTCCGCAGTTACGAGGTCCAGCAATCCAACGATGCGGCTGCTCGCCAGCCGCTCCCAACGGAAAGCGCCACCGCCGCTCCTGCGGCCGTGCGTAAGGAAGCGTCCCTTTCCGAATTGCCGAGCGGTACGGTTTGCGCCGTACCGGCGGAGACGGCTGAAGCCACTCATGCCGTCTCCGTGCAACCCCTTTCTTCCGCTGCCGGAGGTGCCTCATGACCTTATCCGGCCGCAAGATCGCCGTGACGCTGTGCCCGGGCGGGCTGCCTGGTCTCGACTGCCATGCCGGAGCCTGGCTCGCTTTCGAGAAAGTCGGCCTGATCCCGTCGCAGCTCCTGGGCTGCTCGGCCGGCGCGATCGTCGGCTCCGTCTGGGCCGCCGGCGGCATGACGGCCGTCGAGTTTTCACACTATCTCGGCACTTTGGACAGCACCGATCTGATCAAGAAACGGTTCGCCTGGAAGGAACGCATCTTCTGGATCGACCACTTCTGCGACCCGTCACCGATCGAGAACAAGCTTGAAAACATGTTGCCGCCGAGCTTTGCCGATCTCAAGATTCCCCTGACCGTAGTCGCCACGCGCATGGATGTGGTTCCCGAGTACAGCGAACGCTTCGAGTGCGGCAATATTCTCCGGCAGGCCGTGCGCGCCTCGATGTCGATCGCCGGCGTCTGGCCCTATGCCAAGATCGGGGATCGCACCTACAGCGACGGCGGCACCACGAAGGCTTTGCCGCTGCCGTCGCGCCTGGACGAGTTCGATGCCGTGATCGTCATCAACCTGCAGCGCAAAGTTTCGTTTCCTGACCGCGACAAAAACATGATCTCCCGCTTGTTGTGGAACATCGAGCAACTGCAGGACCTGGAGCCTGATCGCGCCCGTTATTACCTGTCACGGAAGCATAATGTCCACTGGCTGGATCTCCCGGTCGGCAACAGTTCGTCGCTCGATTTCTCGCCCGATCATCTCCTGATCGGCCAGTCCTACCAGATCACCCGCGCCTTTCTGGCCGAAAAAGTTTTGCCGTTTCTCGCACTCAGTAAAAACGAAAGGGGTAATTACACATGAAATCGCGCATCGCCACGTTCCTTGTCCTGTTTCTCGCTGTCATCATCACCGCTCTGCTGTCCGGGTGCAGCAGCATTCCCGCAGCCATCAAAGCGGCCGCCGGCGATCCGGCGATCATCACCGGCAAAATCACATCGGTCTATGGTGTCGGACAGTTTACCCGGGTCGGCGCGGTGCAGCCGGGGACCACGGTCAGTGCCTCGCCGGACGGCACGATCACCGTCACGGCGCCGGCAGCCGTGGCCGCCACTAAAACCAGCGGCAGCGGTGAACTTTCCGTGCCGGTGAAGATCACGTTGACACAACCGGCTGATGCGGTGTCGGCCGATCCGAAAACCACTACTCTACCGGCCGCCGCCGCAGTAAAAGCCAGCGGCGTCGGCCAATCCATTAATGCCAAAACAGAGAGCAGTACGACCGGGCCTTAGCCCGTCTTCGCGACCCGGGTGCAAGCTCGGGCCGCGCGGGGGTTGGCGGGCGGCGTGTTTCCTCCCTCCTCCTCATCACGGTTGCCGCGTCCGGCCGCCGACCCCCGCGAGACCCAGGCAGAAATAAGTGATCAGTGATCGGAAAAAGCGGAAGAGCGAGAGACAATGGAAGATATGTCAGTAGCAGTCACAGCGATCATTGGGATAATCGCCACCGTCATCGGCGGCAAAATCGTCAAAGCCTCGATTCCCACCATTGTCGATACCGCCATTCGGCAATGGGTTGACAATTACAATAATCTGAAACAGGAAGTCAAGACGCTGCGGGAGGAAAAGTTTGCCGCCTTGTCGGAGGAATTCAAAGAGCTGAAGAAAAAATGCAAAGCCCATCAGCAGGACCTGGCCATCAATACCGTCACCACCGATCTGAAAACCATCAAGGAAACGACCACCCGAATCGAATCGACGGTCAACGGTTTCCGCGAGGAAATCACCGAGGCCAAAGGGCGGATCGAGGCCGTCAACGATCAAATCCAAACCCGGATCGACGGGGTCAAGGAAAACCTCACCGACAAAATCGGCGATGTCGACGATCACTTGCGCTCCGTCTCCAGGGAGTCCATTGATCACCGCAAAAATGCCATTCTGCATGGGGGAAAATCGGAATGATCACGCAACGCCAGGCTGACATCAACCGCAACATCCTCGCCGCCCTGCGCGATTTTGGCGTCTGCAAGATTGAGGAAATTACCTCCTTTCACGGCTTTATCGTCCTAAAGCCGAAATATGAGGAATTGGTGGCCGGTGTCAACCTCCTCAAGACCTATGGCCACATCGAATTCCCGATCGCCGGCGACAACGAGTATTTCCAGAATACCGAAAAAGGCCTGCGCCAACTCAATCGCGACGGAGTCAAGCCGGACCCCGCCATCTGGGGGAGAGCTGCCGCGCAATGAGCGAACGCAAACCACGCAACCTGCTGGAGAATGGCGATGTCCCGGAATCCGTCCGGGAGGTCATCCGCCCGATGATCCTGGATGGGATCAAGCAGGATAAGATCAAAGCCGAGGTCATGCGCCTGTGCGGAGTCCGCATTCACAATTCCACACTCAAAGCCTATCGCACCAACGCCGAATACAAAGAGTGGGTGGCCATGCGCCGCGGCTGGGATTACCGCCTGCAGAAGCGCCGCTGGGCCGCAAGTATCGTCAATGACGGCAAGGGCGCCAAATCCCTGATGGATATGGCGGCCATCGAACTGTTGGAGCAGATCTACGAGCTGTCCGAAGAAAAGAAGCTCGACCCGGAACAGAAAATGAAAGTCCTGGCCGAAATCACCAAGCAGCAACGGGTGCAGGTCCTCCGGGAGCGTGACAACTGGCAGCGGCGGATTGCGGAGTTGCAGGCGGAGATCGATCAGGCCGAGTTCGCCGCGCGCCAGGACGAACGGCGGAAGATGGCCGAAGCCAAAATCGTCGCTGACGCCAAGGCCGAACAGATCGGAAAAAAGGCCGGGATCACCCCGGCAGTGATCGCCCAGATCAAAGCGATTTACGGCATCAAAGACGCGCCGACGGAAGTGCCGGCAGTTCCGGAAAGGCCCGGTGCGGACACCGGCGCTCCCAGGTAATACATGACCAGACAGATCAAACGACTGACGCAGCGGATGGCAGCCAAGGGCCGCAAAGCGGCCCTTTCGGCCGTGGCCGGCGTGTCGCTTTTGTCTGGCGGCGGCATTGCCTCCGCTCCGGTCGGTCTCCTGCCGGAAATTACCGAAGACAATTTCTGCGAAGCCCGCCAGGAACTGAAAATCGGATCGGCAATCGTCAAGCTCACCGATTACCAGATGGCGGCGATACAGGATCAGCACCGGATCGTGGTCCTCAAGTGGTGCCGCCAGGCCGGCAAGGATTTCACCACCAGCCTGAAAGCGGTCATTGATGCCCTCGCCACCGGCCAGAACTGGTACATCGTTTCCCTGACTCAGCGCCAGGCGTTGGCCACCGCCAAACAGGCGCAGATGCATGTCCGTGCGATCCTCGGATTTCTGCCCGAACTCGGCGTTTCCGAAGAGATCATCAATAAGATCAAGATCACCTCATACGGCATCCAACTGCCCAACGGTGCCGAGATCAAAGCGCTGCCGGGCAAAGATCCCGACGCGATCGCTGGCCTGACCGGCAACGTGATTTTCACCGAAATGGGTTTGTTCCCGAACGGCGGCGTCGACCACTGGCGCGTGGTGTTCCCGCTGATCTCCCGCGGCTTCAAGATCTGGGCGATCAGCACGCCGCGCGGAAAAGAAACCAAGTTTGCCGAACTCTGCCGCAATCCACAGGGCAAGTACAGCGTTCACGTCGTAGATATTTACACCGCGGTAAAAGGCGGCCTGAAGCTGACCGACGAGAATGGCAAACCATCGCGTCCGGAAGACCTTGAAGCTCTTTACAATGATCCATCCGGCTGGAGCCGGGAATATCTCTGCCTCGAAGGCGAGGACCACGATCCGCTGATCGGATGGGATTACATCCACAACTGCATGGCGGATTACGAGATTCCCTGGATCCATATCGAGGGCATGACCGATCTGCGCGGCCAATTCGACACGGTGATCGACAGCTTCTTCGCCCCGATCCGCGCCAAAATGCTCGGCCGTCCGGTGGGCGGCTGGGATATTGCCGTCACCGGCGACATGAGCGCCTGGACGTTCGGCGATGTCCTGGGCGACGTCACCTGGGCGCGCGGCCTGGTCACGGCCCATAAAGTGGACGATTTCGACTATCAGCGGGACGTCACCCGCAACATGCTCAAGGCCGGAGCCACGGTGATCGGCGACGCTTCCGGCCTTGGCCGCGATGCCTGCCAGACGCTGGAAAAGGAATACCCGAACCAGTTCAAGGGTTTAGTCCTTACTTCAGACAGCAAGTGTGAACTCTGCGTACAGGGCATGCAGACCTTCCAGGGCGGCAAATTCCGGCTGCCGAAAGGCCTGCTGGAGTGGCAGTACGACATTCACGCTTTGGCCAAGGAAAGCGTCGGCGTGGCAAAGAGACTGCGCGTGGTGCAGACCAAGAATCCGCTGCTGAAATATTCCCACTGCGATATAGCGGTCAGCACGTTCATGATGATAGATGCAGGCCAGACCGGGACCGTCGAAGTCGAAACCCTTCCCCCGCCTGTGGAAAATATCCCCGGCGCCATGCTGCTGCCGCCGCATCTGCGCCGGCAATATGAACAGAGTCTGCAAGACGGAGGCGTGATTGTATAATGCGCGGACGTTCCCGACAATCCAGTGACCCGTCCGCCATGCTCCTGGCCAATGCGCTTCTCGCTGTGGCCGGCGCGAAGGCCGCCAAACCGCCCATGGACCCGACTCTGGCGCTGGCCCAGAACTCCACGACGATGACGGAACCCGGCAGCATTGCCGGCCTGACGCCGGAAGCGCTCGCACTGCAACTGATCGAATATCACAACGGGAATTATGCGAACATCGCACGCACCTGGGACGTGATGGAACGGCGCGACGATGCCGCCATGGTCGCGGCCCGCAAGCTCCGCTCGAAGGTCGGCCGCCGGATCAATAGTTTTATGATCGAGGCGGTGGACGATTCGCCGGAAGCCCTGCGGCAGCGCGATTTCCTTGAAGGTTTTTACAACCGCCTGCTGGCCGAGAGTGCGGTCAATGGCAAGATCCGCGGCGGGGTCAAGAAAGCCGCCGAATTCATGCTGCGTGCCGTCTCGGTGCAATACTCGTTCCTGGCCAAGTCCTGGGTCGGACGCGGGCCGGATATCTCTCTCAAACTGCGCTGGACTCCGCTCTGGTTCTTCGGTCGGCGCAATGGCGATTTCATGTTCGACCGCAACGGCATGGGCGGCGCCGGAACGGATCCGCTGATGGATGAGCAATGGCTGACGGCCGCGACGGACTTTGCCGTCATGGAACCGGCCTCCGTGCTGATCCTGTTCAAGCGCCTGCCGCAACATCAATTGGTCTCTATCCTCAATAAATGGGGCAATACCTCTGTCTATGGCGAGGTGCCTGCCGGGATCGCCAAGGGATCGGATACCTGGAACATGGTCATGGACTGTGTGGCCAATATCCGGTCCGGATGGCATGGTGTGGTCGGCGGCGGAGCGAAGCTGAACACTCTGGAACCGAAGCAGCAGACCGGCGCGCTGCTGCATATGCCGTGGATCAAGGAATGCAATTCCTCGATCACAAACTGTTATCTCGGCGCGTCGCTATCTACGATCGCCAAGGGCGACACTGGCACGCTGGCCGGCGGCGCGCAGGCGGATGACATGTCCGACCTGGTCGATGACGCCACGGACTGGGTGGTGGAATTGTTCCAGGAAGGGGTCGACCGCGACGCGTTGCGTTATGGCCTCGGCGTGGACGAACCCATGGCCTGGTTCAATATCCGGCAGCCAAAGATCGCCGCGGATCTGAATCGCTTCCAGGTGATCAAGGGCACCGTTGAAATGGGTGCCAAGGTCAAACTCTCCCAGGTCTATGACGAGTTCGATCTGCAGCAGGCCGGTCCGGATGATGAAGTTCTCACCGCCCCAGCCCCAGCTCCGGCAATCAATCCGTTCGCCGGGAATGCAGGGGGTGCCGTTCTCGTCCCCCCTGCAACCCCCGGAGAGGGTCTTCGACCCGTTCATGGTGGCGACGCGGACCAGTCGCGGAGTACCGCAACGGCCGCGGCGCCGGTGACGGCCCCGGCGGTTTGCTGCTGCGCCGCTCCGGCCAGGTATCTGGCCTGCGCCAAAAAGCGTTCCTATGACCGGGCAATACGCGATCTCGATCAACTCTTCGAAAACACCGTGGATCCGGTTGGCAGGGCTTATGCAGCCATGCTGCAGCCCTTGTTCCAGGCCGTTGCAGCCGCTCCGGATCTGGCCGCGGCCAAAAACATCCTGGACGGTTTCAAGGCGGATACGGGAAATATGGGAAAAGTCCTGGGCGAAGCGGCGTTTGCCGCGGTCTTGCGCGGCCTGGAACCGATCCGTCCAGAGATCAAAGGATTCCCACCCAAAGCAGTTGGGAGCGCCGGTGTCCCCACCGGCGCAGGCTTCTTTTCCCGTCTGGGAAAGGCGCTCCGGACACGGTTCGCCAATGCTCCCGTGGCCGCTTTGGAATATGCGCCGCTGCCGTTTGAGGAAGCGAAGAAGTTCTGGTCAATGAAGACGCTCATCAAGGATCTGGCGACGATCGCGGAACCGACCTGGAAACAGGCCGTGACCTACGGGTTCAAGGTCGCGGGAATTTCTGCGGACTCCGCACTGAATATGATCAAGGACGATCTGGAAAGTGCGATCAAGGGTGAAGTCACGGTCCAGCAGTTCGTCAAAGACGCCCAGGTCAAGTACGGTCTTAACTCGGCGCATGCCGAGACCGTGGCACGCACGAACATCCAGACCGCCTACAGTTGGGGTCATTACCAGCAGCTCACGGATCCGGCCGTCGCCGCGGTCTATAATGTCTGGGGTTTTGATGTAGTCGACGACCCGCGAACAAGCGACATCTGCCGGCCGTTGATCGGCAAGGCGTACCTGACCAGCAACAAGATCTGGGACAGTCTGTATCCGCCGAATCATTTCAACTGCCGCACGACGATCTTCCCGATGGCCCTGGATGAAGTCGAAAAGATGGGCTTCACCCTGCAGGATGCCTGGCCGCGCGATCCGCAGTCCGGCGCGGAATTCATGCCGGCGCACGGCTTCGAAATGAATATCGGCAAAGTCCCCACATTGGAGCAAGCAGCATGAAAATACACATTTTTTCAAAGCGCTCAGGAAAGAACTTTTTGCAAAAGGTTCTTTCCCGAACCCTATCTCAAAAACTTTTGCATAACTCAAAAGCAGATGCCAACCAGCGTGAGCATATGCGGTTTATCCTGGCATTGGCCAATGCGGACTCCGCAAATTCCGTTCCGCAGATTGTGCAGCGTGACGGTGGCGCGTTTGCGTTGGGAAATGCCCAGGCGCTGGCGATCGACGACCAGGGCTGGATGGACGTGGCATGGCCGGGTGAATTTCCGCATCCGAACGGGTACCTGCAGATCGTGGAGCCGGAAGACCTTGATGTGATGCTTGCCAATTTCAATGCGGTGAAGGCAGACAAAGGACCGAAATGGGCCGGGATTGGTTTGTACCTGGGACACCCGGAACTGAACGGTACGGCGGCCTACGCCCCGAGCTACGGCTGGTTCAAATCCGCTCGGATCGCCAACGGCATGCTGCAGTTCCAACTGGATCCGGACGCGGAAGCCAATGACCTTATCGCGAAGAAAAAGTACAAGTTCACTTCGAACTACTGGGTCGGATCGTTCGATGCCAATAAGAATTTTCATCCGTTCTGGATCGCCACCATTGGCCTGACCAATAACCCGGTCATCGAAGGCAAGCCGCTCGCTAATGCAGAAGCGGGGGACGCTACCGCCACCGAACAAACCGCGGCTGAAGCTGATCCGGCGCCGGCGGCGGCGAATGCGCCGGTGCAGGTATCGCTGCAGGATCTGCTGGCAGGCGGTGACGATCCGGAATGGTGGCAGGAATTTATCGGTAATCTTCAGGCACTGATCGACGGCGCCACGGATGCGGAGTCCGCAAAGAAGTTGCTGTCGGCCAAGCTCCGGGCGTTATATGAGGCGGAGAACCAGTTGCAGCAGCTCCGCGGCCTGATCTGTCAGGTGTTCCCGCCGGCAGTGGATGGCACTTGCGCTTGCCCCTGTCCGATGAATATGGAAGAAATGCCGAAGTTCAATGTGGCTTTGACGGCCGTGGCCGGCAATGCCGCTGCCATAATGTCCCTCGCAAAAGCACTGGAAGTGAAACCGGGTGAAGGCGGGCTGATCGCCCACGACACACTCCTCGCGGCAGCCAATGCGGCTGTGACGGCTGCCGCCGCGGGAACGGCTCTGGCAACGGAGTTTTCCCGCTTTGTCGTGGAGCAGGCGATCGTCCGCGGATCCGTTGATGGCAGCAAACCGGAAACGGTGGCTGCCGCCAATGCGATCGTAAACGTCGACCGCAACGCCGCCCTGCAGTTGTGGTTCCGTTCTGCCGCCCCGTCTCAAACCCAGCCTGCCAGCCCGGGACGAAGGCCGCCAAGTGCCGTGGCCCGCGCGATTGCGAACTCCGCAATTACGGCGGGTGACCGCCGCCTCCAGCCGCCGCCGGATCCGCTGAAAGGCATCCGGCTTGTGGAAGGCGCTGTCGGCAATGCCGCCGGCAGCGATCCGGATGAACGCCAGAAGCTGGTGGTCGCCGCCGCCAATGCCCACATGGAGAAGACGAAGTGCTCCTGGGGCGATGCCAATGCCTGGGCCTGGAACGAACTGGCCGCCGGCCGTCTGCAGGCCGGGACCGTCGTGATCGAAAAGTAAGGGCGAAAAATATTTCGCTCCAACGTAGAAAAAGGAAAAAGTCAGTATGAGTACCACGTTAGCCCGTCAATCCTCCAATGGTTTCTGGAATGCGCTGGCCGCGGCCGCGTATGCCAGCCGGCGTCTGATCTGTGCCGGCGCCGATGTCAGTCACGTCAAGACGCCCGATGGCGCTGCGGTGAAGCCGATCGGCGTCCTGGTCGACGGCTGCGATGCCGCGAACGTGCCGGTCGATTTCGAACTGCTTGGCAAAGGCGAGACCAAGATCATTAACATTGCCGGCACCTGCAGCAAAGGCGACCGCCTGGTCTGCACCACGGACTCCCGCGGCCAATGCCGCACGCTGCCGACCGCCCCGGGGACCTATTACGTCATCGGCGACGCGCTCCAGGACGGCGTCGACGGCCAGGATCTGGAAGTCAAAGACTGCGAACCGTATTTGGTCGTCGTCCAGGCCACCCTGGCAGCGCTCACCGGCACCTTGACGGGTACCGTTGACGGCGCGCTGGTGGACATCGCGGCCGCAGGCGGCGCCTGTGCCGGCAGCACCACTCCTTCCGCCTCCAATGTCGATACGGCCATTGCCACGGCCGTGGCGCCGATCGTGAGCGGGACCAACGAACAGATCAAGGAACTGTTCACCCGCCTCAACGCCATTCGCACCGCGCTGATCGCAGGCGGTTTCATCAAAGCCGCGCTCTGGTTCCTCGTCGGCGCCGTGCTGATGGTGGTCATGTACGCCACCGTCAAGAGCGGCACGACAGTGGCCGACCTGGCTGCGGGCGGCGCTGCCGCAACCGCGGCCGTTCTGCCGATGGCGCTGCCGCCGCGTTTCCGCCGGCCCGGCAAGCGCTTCCCGCTGCAACGGCGCTTCCCCGGCAAGGTGGTCTGGCTCGCCAATGAAGACAAGCCGGCGACGGCGGCGGACCCGAACCTGGTGGCGGCCAACAGCATCCAGATCCTGGATCATCGGGGCAATGTCATTCCGATTGCGGGCCGCGACGGCGCTGTGATCAGACTGGGTAATGCGTCAACGGCTTTGGCTGCCACTCCGGTGGAACGGCTGACGACTTTTGCCACGGGCTTTCCCCGTGACGATATCGAGAGCTTCAGCTCGTTCATGTTCCCCTATGTCCCGGCCGGGCTGAAGTATGACTACCTGAAGAACCCGGAGACGAACGCCTTCGCCATTGTCGATGACGATACGATCGGCATCAACGGTTTGCCCAAGGTTATTCGGCCGGACGGAAAGACGGTCGGTACCGGGCAGCTCAAGTGGCGCGGGCTCGAAACGACGCTGACCGAGAGCGAAGCGCTGGCGGCCGCCGCCAATCCCGGCTGGTCCGTGGCGATGGAAGAAGAGGACCGCATTGCCCTGATCACCGACGCCACGCGCCGCGGCCGCTTTGCCCGCTGCCTGGCCCTCGCGGTGACCGCGTCCGGCGCCGCCACTGGCAAGACCTGGAACGATGCGGCTGATCCGGTCTCCGATCTGCGCGCTGAAGTGAACATCATTGCCCTGCTCTGCGGCGGCAAGCAGAACGTCGCCGTGATGTTCGGCGCCAGCGCGTTCGAGATCCTGTTCAACCACAAAACCCTGAAGGGCGGCACCTATTACGCCCAGATCCCGACCGACGAGGCCCGGGTCGCGGCGCTGCTCGGCATCCAGGCGAGCAACGTCATGATCAATTACCTCCAGGTCAACAGCGCGGCGGCCGGGAAAACGGCCGTGCGTGCCATGGCGCTCACGACGAACGAGATCTGGATCTTCGCGCGGTTCCCGAACCCGGGCCGGCGCGATGCGGGTTTCGCCAAAACGTTCGCCATGCAGAAGGGCGCCGGCTGGTATGAGGTCTACACGTACCAGACGCATCCGAAAGTGACCATGTACGGCCTCGATTACTACGAGGACCCGATCGTCACCAACTCGGCGGCCGTCAAACGCCTCAGCGTCACCAGTTCCTGAAGATGTCGGGGGAGGAACTTTTTGGAAAAAGTTCCTCCCCCGAACCCCCGCCTCAAAAACTTTTACTGCACAAATCTGAAATCCGAAATCCGAAATCCGAAATCTTAAATCTGATGATCACCAGAAACCAGATCCTCGCGGAAGTACCGGCCGACATCCTCCTCAATGCCACCGATGACAACAAGGACGGCGTGGAAGATGACGGCATCCTGGACGGCATGATCGCCAACGCGATGCTCACGGCCGGTCTGTCCGCCGCCGCGTACCTGGTTCTGGTCTGCGACAGCGTGTACCGCCGGGCCAAGGTCAAAGCGGCGGAAAATCCGTTCCGCTCCCGGGCGCAGACGATCATCGAACAGTCCGCCGGCGCCGATGCGGAACACGCGAACACCGACGACAGCGACGCCTTTACGATGGAAAAACTGGACAAACTTTAAGCCGCAATGGTAACCCTCACCTACAACGGAAATGCGATTGTCAGCCTCGACGCCACGGCCGAGAAGCTGGCGAATCTTTCCCCGCTTATGTCGGTGATCGCCGCGCGGCTGCATCAGGACACTCTGCGCAACTTCAGGACTGGCGGCGATTTCTGGCCGGGACCGGCCTGGAAGAAGTCGAAGCGTGTGGAAAAACATGGCGGCATGACACTGATCGGAAAAACCGGAATCCTCCGCAACAGCATTCACGCAGAAAGCGGAGCGGATTATGCCAAGGTCGGAACCGATGTGAAGTATGCCGCCATTCATCAATTTGGCGGGCCGATCACGATCCCGGCGCGGCATCAGGTGCTGGCGTTCAATGACAAAAACTTGTTCCTGAGCCATAAGAAGGCCGCGACGTGGAAGCGGAAATCAATCAAGATTTGGGCGGGCAAGATCGGGGCGCACACCATCCAGATGCCGGCCCGGCCGTACCTGCCCGTCGATGCCGCCGGAAATCTCAGCCCCGAAACCGTTGCCTTCATTCAGGATCAGGCGGAAAAATTCATGTCTGGAGGTAAAACCTGATGCAGTTGACGTTGGACAACTTGGTGCGGCGGGCGACGATCGGACTGACCGAGAATTCCGACCTGGCGGCATGGATTGAAGCGAACATGCCCGGCAAGAACCTGTTTCAGCAACTTGGCAACAACCCGGACAGCGACATCGAGTTGGACACTTGTCCGGCCTGGGCCCTGTTTCCTGGAGCGGAAGGACGTGACGCCGAAAATCTGAATTATGACATCGGCATTGAATGCCGTCTGCGCGAAGAAGGATTTGAAGTGGGCGAAAATCTGCCGGCGTCGGCATCCAAGGTCCGGGTTTATCGGCATCCAAGCAAGATCACGCAGTTTGCCGCAGCCGTGCGGACGGCTGTCGACGATATCTTCCGCGACACCAATGCTCCGGTCGACAGTTACGAGATCGGTTATGACCTGTTCGGCACCTGGCCGGTCGTGACCGCCCTGGTCAAGATCAAGTTCAAAATCCCGATTCTTCTTGGATCCGATTTGGAATTGCCGGAGGAAGACGAATGAGTGCCGCAACCAAAAATTTCACCATCAAGCGCGGGTCCGGATTCCGGCGGGTCATCACCTGGAAGCAGTCGAACGGCCAGCCGGTCAACATCACCGGATGGACGGCGCGGATGCAGTTCCGCGCTTCGGAGAAGGCCGCCGCCGCAGAACTGGATCTGAGTGAAGGCTCCGGTATCACGATTGACGGTGCCGCGGGCAAGATCACCTTTGCGATCACCGCCGCCCAGACCGCGGCGATCGTGGCCGACAAGCTGGTGTACGATCTGCTGCTGATCCCGCCGGCAGCGGAACCGGAATGCAAACTGCAGGGCACCTGCAAAGTGCTGGCACGGGTGACACAAGTATGATCACCGCACCGGAAATCATTGTTATCTCCGAAACCGAACTGGAGATCCTGGAGATCGCCGAACAGGGGCCGCAGGGCATTCAGGGCGTCCCTGGTCCGGCTGGCAGTAACGGCACCAATGGAACGAACGGGACGAATGGAACCCCAGGCGCCAAGGGCGATACCGGCAATAATGGGGCAGCCGGCACCAACGGCACCAACGGAACGGATGGGAAGACGGTCCGCAGCGGCAGCGGCGCGCCATCCTCCGGCCTGGGCGTGGACGGCGACTGGTATATCAACACTGCCGCCAATACGATCTACGGGCCGAAGACCGGCGGAGCCTGGGGCTCGCCGATCAGCATCGTCGGTCCCCAGGGCTCAGCCGGCACCAACGGCACGAACGGCACGAACGGAACGGATGGGAAGACGGTCCGCAGCGGCAGCGGCGCGCCATCCTCCGGCCTGGGCGTGGACGGCGACTGGTATATCAACACTGCCGCCAATACGATCTACGGGCCGAAGACCGGCGGAGCCT
>Ga0209083_1001376_pt1 | contig 28018 bp, 25 predicted proteins | sample AM7aDNAmetaG_FD_184132 | JGI IMG/M metagenome (GOLD analysis project Ga0209083, IMG submission 184132) | Freshwater microbial communities from Finland to study Microbial Dark Matter (Phase II) - AM7a DNA metaG (SPAdes) (version 3) | ecosystem: Environmental > Aquatic > Freshwater > Lake ...
GCTGGAAAGATTTATTGAGATGTTTGCCATTAAACCATACTTACTCAAAAATAGCCAAAATGTCAAAGAGCTACTATTATACGGCACTATTGCCGCTTAATGTTAATGAAAGATTAACGAACTATTGTAAAGTATGATGGACGAAAAATTACCAAAGGATTGTAGCCGGAACTGATTTCAAAACCATGCATCGATTCCACTTTTATATCTTCGGGTTTGGTAGTGTAGAAATACACTTCCTTTTGAGCGGAAACACTCAAATAACTCATCAATATCAATGCAATTGTAAATAGGATTTGTTTCATTTATTTGAAAGTATAAGCTATTTTGAAATTTAATTCAGGGAATAATGTGAAGGCAGGATAATAACGCACGTTTACATGATTGTTTATACTATATAAGTTCAGCGTACTACAAGCTAATTTTAAATTTGCTTCAAAAAACAATTGTTTTGAAACTGAATGTCGATACCCAATAGTTGGAGATAAAGTCAAATTTGCTAAATTGTTATTGACAATCAGATTTTCAGGTTGAGGATACTTAAAGGTATCAATCAGAGTAGAGCTTAATTGCAACGGCAGTGAAAGATACCATCCGGAGTTTAATTGAGCCTTACCCAACTGATACCGACTTTTACAGCCGAAATACCAACGGGGTTCAATTTCAACTCCCAATTCCAGTGAATAGGTTGTTTTATGGGGTGAATTACTACTAAACTCATAACTATGATTAATTGAATCATAGGTAAATACTGGCGAGTTACTCAGATTATTTTGAAGTTTAATTCTGGAAATCAACGTCCATGTTGAAGCTATTCGTTTTTCATTAAAATAACTTATTGTTATGGGAATAGTATTTTCTTTTAAACCCGCGCTTAGAATCATAAAAATATTGGGTGGATACAACCCTGAACCTATTTCAACGCCCTGCATCTGTTGTACTTTTATGTCTTTTACTTTCAATGTGTCGAAGAATACTTCTTTTTGAGCGGAAACACTTGTAATAAAGAGTAGGAGTAAGGCAGTCGAAAAAATGTGTCGTTTCATATCTCAATTGTTTATGCTGCGAAATTAAACATATTAACTCTGCTAATAACGCTCCGTTAATTGTTTTATTGTTTTCTTTTGATTTAATTGCAAAAACAAAAGAACAAGTGCCATAAAAGGGATAGCTTAATAGTTACTTTCCTTTAGTTTGTATTTAGGTTTGAATCTGTCTCTCATCTCCTGACTGATAGGATATTTTATCTAAAATAGTTAAAACCAGCACAAAGAGCTACTGATTTGATGAGCTGTACGAAACCGATGTGTTTTATCAGGAGAAAGTGTGCCATTTGATTATCAGTATTTTAAATGCAAAAAGCCGAAAAAATAAATTTTCCGGCTTTTCTTTCATTTGATTTGATTTATTTATTTTGTCATTCTGCTTTCCATATCTGCAAAAGCTTTTTGTTGCAAGGCGCGTTGTTCGGCAGTAATATTATCCCTACCTTCCAATCGTGTGAAAACATGGAGATTGGAGGATTCCATTTCCACCTCAATATTTCCACCGGATGAAGTACGCATTCCTTTGTAAATCATAAAAGCACTGACCGGGTCAGCAGTTTCATCCTTTTCGCTTTTATACACTTTCATGGTAGTTCCGACTGGCAGGTAAATGCCCTTTTCCAGATCGATACGTGTCAGGTCAATCAATGCCATAAGTTCTTTCAGGGTTTCCTGTGGACGATAGACGTACCAGTGTCCTTTTTCACCAGCTGCCATATCAACAGTCAAATAGCCCAAAATCGGTCCAAGCAACCCAACCAGTGTCAGGGTTTTATTGGAAGAAACGATTATCGGATCAACCAGAAAAACGCCTTTGGGTAAGGAATCAGGTTTAAAAAAATTGTTTTTGATCATATTGACAATCAGGGGAGCTCCCGTTGACGAACCGGCCAAATAAATCTTTTTGTATCCTTTTTTGGATAATTGCTGATATTCTTCAGTGATAGAACTTTGCCAGTCTTCCCAACTTGATTTTTTAAATTCCTGGTATGAGCGTCCGTGACCACCCAGCAATACCTGCGACACCAAGAAAGTTCCTTTGGTATTGGCATAGGCTCGAAGTTCATCCCACTCGAAGGTGGTTGCCGTGTAACCGTGAGCACAAATAATAACGGGAGTATTTAGCTGAGAAGGCGTTGGATTTGGCAAATAAGCCGAAAGTAAATGCTTATTCAGCGAATCAGGCAAGGCGTACGAAATCTGACCATAATCGAGCATTGTTTTATCGTCAAGGCTCGGAGAAGGATTACATGCAGCTAAAAAAACCGCAAGAAATGACAGGATAATATAGATTTTATTTTTTTTCATAATGTATTTAATTTAGTATAAACTACTTACTTTCAATTACCAATTTCAAATTACCAATTACCAATGAAAGATAATTTAAATCCGAACTTTTCAAACTAACATTTGTAAGAGGTGTAACTCTAACAACCCGAACTACCTACTGCAAACTACCTAGTGCCAACTGCCAACTATTTTTTGTTGATATAATAGAAAACACTCAACTGATAATAAACCGGGAAAAGCGTACCGGGAATATTCACCCCGTCACCATTAATCACATTATAAGCTACCGAAAGACTGGTAGCAACCGGAAATTTGAATTTATAAAAAAGTCCTGTTTCGAGCTGAAGGAGCATAGAATTGTGAGGCAACACATCGAATTGTGGTAGTTCCATATCAGCATGAAAGAATCCGGTATTAAGTCCGGCAAAAAGCTGAAAATCTTTATCGGAACGGAAATGCCAGTCGGCACCCACAAGCACATTATCCTGACGCACTGCATTTCCAATCATTGCACTTCCGAGTCGACTGCTAGCATAACTCAGTTTAAGGTGGATTTTTTTGTGAAGCAAGAAGTCGGAAGTAAAATCGGCACCCACACCGTTTTCCCAATAAAGTTGTTCGGTTTTTTGTACCCGTAAGCCTACAGCAAGCTCATAAGGCGTAGCGGTCTGTGCTTTTAATAGCGAAATAGACATTATTACAAATGCAGTAAAAAGTGTTTTTCTCATAAATATACTGATTTAATTGATAATTATTAAATTTAAAACCACAATAGAGATTATATTGTTCAATCACATAGCTAACTAATTAAGCCAGGGCTGCTCGGTTTTCGGGATTATCTATGGTTTTTGCACCCGTTGCGTATAAGCCTTCAATACGGCCGGCATAGCGTTCTTCTACTTTGGAACGCATCACTTTCATCGTACTGTTAACTAATCCATTTTGCTCCGTAAAAGGCTCACCAATTAGAGCCACCGCAGCCGGCAACCAGCGTTCGGGAAACATGCCTTCGTATTTGCCGCCTTTGCGGTACTCGTTTATTTCGCGTTGCAGTTTGCCCAAAGCAAGTTCATTTGCCTCGGCAGCATCCCAACTTAGATGTGGTTTTTTATGCAATATATAACGTTTCAATGCTTCTTTATTCGGAACTATCAAAGCTGTGGTGTAGGGATTCTGGTTGTTGAAAAGAATTACCTGGTCAATATAGCGAGAAGTATCAGCCAGTGATTCCTCTATTCCCTCGGGACTATACTTTTCACCGTCGCTCGAAATTAACAGGCTCTTGAATCTACCTACTACGTACAGAAAACCATCATGATCCATATAACCCATATCGCCGGTATGCAACCAGCCATCCTGAATGGTTTCGGCAGTTGCTTTCTCATTTTTATAATAACCTGCCATCACATTTTCACCCTTGATGATAATTTCACCTTTTTCAAAATTCGGCAGTTCATTTCCATCCGAATCACAAATTTTAAGTTCCATTGGTTTCACCAGATAACCCGAAGAGCCTAATTTGTGTTTTTCCATTCCATTAGAGGATATTATCGGAGTTGCTTCGGACAAACCGTAACCCTGAAACATAGGAATACCAATGGCATAAAAGAAACGTTGTAAATCAATATCGAGCAATGCACCTCCCCCAATGAAGAATTCAAGATTTCCGCCAAATGCATTTCGAACCTTTGAGAATAATATTTTGTCGAACAGATCCAGGAGCGGTTTTTTCAACTTCTGTAGTCCCTGGCCTTTATTAAAACCTTCTTTATTGTAGGAATAAGCCATTTTCATAGCCGTTTGAAACAACCAGTTCACGATTGGTCCTTGTGCACGTATGTTAGTCTCAATATTCTTTTTAAAACTTTTGGCCAGAGCCGGCACGCTTAACAATAGACTTGGTTTGAGTTCATTGATATTGATTGGAATGTTTTTCAGAGTTTCCAGGCCGGTTTTCCCACTTTGAACGGTACCTACACTGGCACCACACGCCATAAAGCTATAAAAGCCGGCCACGTGAGCAAAACAATGATCAAGGGGCAAAATTAAAAGTGTGCGATAGTGTGGTGGGATGGTCATCAGGGTTAATGCCTGTTCCACATTGGCTGTATAATTTCGGTGAGTAAGCATAATCCCTTTGGGGTCAGCTGTAGTGCCCGAAGTATAACTGATATTCGCCAGGCTGTCAGGCTTAATATCTTTGGTCCGTTTTACAACTGCTTTGGGATTATCTTTCAAAAAAGCCTCTCCTTTTATTATAAGTTCATTCAAACTCATTTCTTTCTCTTCGTATTCAGCTTGCTCATCCAGGATGAATACTTTTTCAAGTTGGGGTAATGCTCCGGATATGTTGCGGATTTTCTTGAGTTGACTCCCCGACACAAATACATATTTTGCTTCGGAATGGATCAGCCTGAAAATTAAATCATTGCTTTCTTCCAGTTTTATTGATAAGGGCACATTTACAGCAGCAGCGTGTAATATCCCCAGTTCAGCAATAATCCAGGCATTTCGTCCCTCCGACAATAAGGCTATTTTATCAGCAGCGGCCACTCCAATTGACATTAATCCGGCGGCCAGTAGGTGAGCCTGTTGTTTTGTTTCCAGGTAAGTGGTTGGTACAAACTCAGTGCTTACTTTTTCCCAAAGAAATACTTCGTTAGCATATTTATCTACACTATTGTTCAACAAATCAATGATGGTTGGCTTCATATCTCTATATTTATTTAAAAAAAAACAAAGCCCACATTAAAGCAGGCTTAGTTTATCAGTTTTATTTATAATATTTATAGCTTTCCAAAAAAGAAATCACATCGTCGATTCGGTCTGTATTTAATTTTTGGTTCAATAACTTTACCTTTTCCATTTGAGATAATCCGATCAAAAGGTATTCCCCATATTTTCACCATCTCAGCTTTTACGCGGTCTGAACGACGCTGGCTTAATAAATTATTATAAGGGTTATTACCCATATAATCACAATACCCACGTACTTCAACACAAAGTGAAGGATCAGCTTTCATTTTAGCCGAAATTTTACTTATCGTTATCAAAGCTTCGTTATCCAACTCAATACGGTCAAAATCAAAATAAACAGCCGGAATATCATCCCAATTTATTCGGTTCTTTGATACGTCAGCTGCAACTATGTTAGTCGAATTTACTGGAACTTGAGTAGTTGTTATACTTTGAATTGCAAGTGGTCTTCCCCAAAAATCAACAGGAGTATTCGGTGGGGTATTAGGGGATAAATCTCTTACATCCGGAACACCATCACCGTCAGAATCGGGACCATCGTTAGACAATAAGTTTTCCAGTTTTGAAACTCTTGGAATCAAACTATCAACTTTAGCATTTAGGTTATCTACTCTCAATTTCAGTTTATCGAGTTTTTTGGCTAAGTCATTGGCAACAATTAAGCCTTTATCAGGGTCAAAAACACTCACTGGAATAACTCTGATATGATCTTTTTTAAACACATTGAATTTAATACGGGCATAGAGGGTTCCGGCTTCAATCACATCATTGGTGACTCCATCATAATTCAAATAGCCAACACCTTCCAGATTATCTTTAGTATGAGCTCTGTAATGAATCCTTACACCAACTGCAAGAGGTTTTGACATATTATATTCAACAGAGAATGTTACCGGAATCGTACCTGCTAAACCATATTTATCCTTTAAAATTAGAGGTAAAACCTGCCCGCTTCGTTTAACATCAACGTATGTATCGCCTGGTAAAACGGGATCACCATTAAGATACCTTACATCGTAAGTATAATATGAAAGACCAATTCCAATTGAACCACTTACATAGAATCTTGATTTTGTTTCAGGAAAAATCCATCTTGTAAAGTTTATGGTTGCATTCAAACAGGATGTACTTAAGTCAGTGTTAATATCAATACCGGCAGGGCTACTATTTTGTGCCCGAAGAGGAAAATAAAAATAATCCAGCGAAATTCCCCAAACAGGAGTAAATGCATATTCCAACGTGCCCCCAAAATTAACATTTCGAAAAGAGGTAGGGAAAATATTGGTTAAACTTTGATTAATATCTCCATCAAAAATAGAATAACCATATTCAGGTGTGATTGACCATCTCGAAAACTCCTTTGTTTGAGGGTTTTGAGAAAGTGCAGACAAAATAATTGTAAGCGAAAAAGTATATACTAATAATTTTCTCATTCTTTATCTTAGAGCAAATTTTCAATAATGAAGAAATTTATCCTATTTTAATGATTTAAGGAATAAATATGGGTCAAAGTTATAAAATTATTTTATTTAATTTGATTTTTTAACACATAAATATTTACGGTTATAATACAAATATTTATTAATACGATATGAGATGCTAAAATCAATACTAAATATAACTAAAAATAAAATTGGAGAAAGTGTGCTAAGCGAGTATTAATCTTATGTTTCCAGGTTATTTTATCATTTCCACTTTTTTAGTTGCTTCCATGGTTGAATTTCTGAATTCTACCCGTTCAACAACTTTTTGAGCCAATTCTTTGAAAGAATGGGATAGGATACTGTTTTCATCAAAAGCAATGGGTTGTCCGGCATCACCACACTCGCGTATACTTTGAACCAGTGGAATCTGACCAAGCAAAGGAACATTTAGCTCTTCAGCCAATCTTTTACCACCCTCTTTTCCGAAAATATAATACTTAGAATCCGGCAGTTCAGCCGGTGTAAACCAAGCCATATTTTCGACAAGTCCGAGTACCGGCACATTGACTTTTTCACCGGTAAACATGTTTATTCCCTTACGCGCATCGGCCAAAGCAACTTCCTGTGGTGTTGTAACTACAATTGCACCGGTTATACCCATTGTTTGAACCAAGGTAAGGTGTATATCACCCGTTCCCGGTGGTAAATCCATTATAAAAAAGTCAAGTTCGCCCCATTCGGCATCGGAAATAAGCTGTTTCAACGCATTACTCGAAACAGAACCACGCCACACCAAAGCCTGACTTGGGTCCACAAAGAACCCTATGGATAAGATTTTTACGCCGTACTTTTCGATTGGAAATATAGTTTGTTTACCATCTACTTCACGCACTTCGGGGTGAGCATCTTCTACACCAAACATTTTGGGGATGGAAGGTCCATGAATATCAGCATCAAGCAATCCGACTTTATAACCCAAAGAAGCTAAAGCTATGGCAAGATTAGAGGATATAGTTGATTTACCAACTCCACCTTTTCCCGAAGAAACGGCAATTATATTTTTTACATTCGGTAGAATTGCCGTAGGTTTTGGCTTGGGTAAATCCTTTGAGATAACAGCTATATTTCCCTTTATTTCAACAGTTTCACCCACATAGGTCAAAATAGCTTGTTCTGCAGCTTTCACTACTGATTTAGCAAACGGATCATTTGGTTTTTCAAAAAGCAGTGAAAATGAAACCTTCATTCCATCCACCCGAAGATCCTCTTGTAACATGCCCAATGAAACGATATCATTGCCATTCCCCGGATAACGTACATGTTTCAGGGCTTCTATAATTGCTTGTGGTTGTAAAGTCATTTTTTGAATTAAATTTTATTCTTTTCGTGATAAGACAAGTTTTGAAATTGCCTCACGCTCTGATAGCGGCGACAATTTCAAAAACGAATTTAAGAATCAAAATGTTTAATTCTCAATGCAATTCCCCAATATTTAACTTATCTGAACTTTAAACCCACCGTAAGATTCAATCCGGTAGTATTTAGGTTGAAACTTGAAACCTGAGTTGATACTGATTGACCGGGTACAATGGTGTAGCGTAAATCTGCTGTAATAAATCCCAACACATCAGCGCCAGCCCCAACCTGCCAGGTTAACGTTTGATCACCGGTAAGTTTATCGCTACTGTCTAATTTAAAACTAAACTGAGGACCTCCCATAATATGAACACTTAGCAGCCCAATATCTAATATTCTAAGGCCTAACATGATAGGTGCTTTTAAAAAATTCACCCGTATACTATCCGATGTTTTGGTACTTGCATAGTAAATTTCGGGTTGCAGATATAATTTTTCTCCAATCTGACAAAGCAAACCAGCCTGATAATTATCACCTAATTGACTTTTAATTTCATTAACATCGGTAGTAAAATGCGCTAAATCCAGACCAAATTTAGGTCCAAACCAAATTTTCGCCTTTGGTTTTTCAACGGGTGTGGTAGTGTCTTCTTGTGCAAATCCAATCAGAGATAGCGATAAGAAGAAAAAGCTAAATAAAATTGATTTTGTTTTCATTGTAGTATATTTTTTATTTAATTAAATTGAGCAACCATACCAGATTCAAAAACGATTACTCCTTCTGCTTACTAGTGGAAAGTGCTAATTATTGAAAATATTGCTTCAAAAATACAAAAAATATTTATTATAATCAAACTGATTAGATTGATTGAATATTATTTCGACCAAAACTTCGATATCTGTCATGCTCAATTTCAATTTCCGGTTCAATAAAATGGTCTGTATTTTTCAACATAAATTGAATGTATTTTATTGATAGTCCGCGGGTTAACCATTGCTGTTCATAATAGGTTTTAATTCCTAAAATCGGGTCTGTCAGCTCAGAGCTATATAAATTATCAGATGAAGAAATTATAGGATAGTGATTGGATTTAACCATTTCGCAGGTATAGCTAAACATAAAATTACTATCGGTTTTCAAGTGAATCAATCCATTCTCTTTCACAAATTGCTGATACAACTTCATAAAATTTGTTGAAGTCAATCGTTTTGTTACTTTTTTCATTTGTGGATCAGGGAAAGTCAACCAAATTTCGCTCACTTCATTATTTCCAAAGAAATGATGAATCATCTCAATATCTGTACGTACAAAAGCAACATTTTTCAATCCTTTTAGAATCGATTCCTTCGCTCCAGACCACAAACGAGCTCCTTTGATATCAACACCTACGAAATTTTTATCGGGGTAAAGTTGTGCCAGACCAAGGCTGTATTCTCCTTTACCACAGCCCAGTTCTAATACTATCGGGTTATTATTTTTAAAAAAAAGTTCATTCCATTTTCCTTTCATTTCAAAGCTCAAACCTTCGCGTACTGCATGCGATGAAACCTGAAAAACATGGGAAAACCCCTCCATTTCGGCAAATTTTGCCAATTTATTTTTACCCACTCCGAAATAAATTTACAATTTTGAAATTTACAATTGAAAGAATGACACTGCTTTTTACTAGCTCTAAACTTTTAACTAATTACTGCTTACTAACCTTCTCTACCTCCATTCCGATATCATTTATACCAACCAAAACTGAATCCCGCATCCCGTGATTGATTGAATAATGATAAATTCCGACTTTATTGAATTTGACATGCTGCTTATACAACACCGCCATTTGTAGTACCGAACCAATACCTGTTCCTAACCATTTGCCATGATTATCGGCCAGATAACATTCGATTGAATCTTTAGTTTGTATGCTGTCTGGCGTAGTTTTTGACAAGAAAAACCAAAGATTCTGATAGGGATATTCGCCTCTATTTCTGATATTTAAATAAATATTATAGTAAGTAGAAGTATCCTGAATAGGAACATCGAAAGTATATAAACTGTCTTTATCCCAGCCTCGGGTTGTGATAGATTTGTATTTTAAATAAACATCGTTATGAATACAACTCAGCGAAATCAGCGGGATGAGCATTATTAAATAATATCTATTTTTCATTGTTTTCATTGTTTTCATTGCCAATGTCGGTTTTCTTAATCGGTTTTTGAAATCTGGGTGCTCCTCCTTTATTATCGTTTTGATCTGGTCTGCTTTGTTGTTGACGATTGTCCGGACGTCTGTTTTTAGTATTATTAGAAAGTTTTTTATTCGAGTCGAAGCGGGTCAAACTTCCTTCTCCAACACCATTTTCATAATCCACAACGATTGGTTTTGATATTTCTTCTGAATGATCGTCCAAAAACTCAGGCTTAGATCCTTTTCGGTTCATAGCGATAATTTCTTTCGCTCTTTTAGCCGAAATAGTAATCAGATTCGCTGCAAAGTTTTGGGATGTAGAATAGGCCAAAAGTCCTTTAAAAACGTCAGTTTTGAAATGATAATAGATATTATCGACCGTTTCGAGTTGAATCTCCTTCGAAGGGAAGTCTTTAATTGCGTCCTGATACGAATCCAGTTCAAAATTCATACAGCATTTCAGTTTGCCACACTGACCTGCAAGCTTTTGTGGATTTAAAGAAATGTCCTGAATACGAGCAGCACTGGTCGACACTGAGTTAAAATTCGTCATCCATCCTGAGCAACATAATTCTCTACCACAGGGTCCAATACCACCAATTCTTCCAGCTTCCTGACGCGCACCAATTTGCTTCATTTCGATTCGAATTCGAAACGTTTCAGCAAAAACCTTTATCAACTGACGGAAGTCAACGCGCTCATCAGCAATATAATAGAAAATAGCTTTGTTGCCATCACCCTGAAATTCCACGTCACCGATTTTCATATTCAGTTGCAAATTTTCCGCAATCTGACGCGCTTTAATCATCGTTTCGTGTTCCTTAGCTTTTGCTTCCTGAAATTTTTCTAAATCGGTTTCCTTGGCTTTTCGATATACACGCCGAACATCCACTTTTTCAGGATGAACATTGTATTTTTTCATTTGAAGTAAGACCAATCGACCAACTAAGGTCACCTCACCAATATCGTGTCCAGGTGAAGATTCAACGGCTATTACATCGCCTTTTTCAAGCGGAATTTTAGTACTGTTGAGATAATATCCCTTGCGGGTATTCTTAAATTGAACTTCGACGAAATCTGTTTCGTTCTGAGTTTCAGGCAAATCGCACATCCAGTCGAATGTGCTGAGTTTTTGCGTAGAGTTGCGATTACAGCCTTTTTTATTCATGCAGCAACCACCATTATTTAGTTTATAATCCATCTTCTTTTTTTGTTATTTGTTCATTTCGTTCACGATATTTACTCACTTCGTTCGCGTTATTTATGTCGCTACGCTCCTGATATTTACTTCGTGATATTTGTTCGCTTCGCTCACGTTATTAAATATCGCCGCTGGCAAATAATGCGCAGCTAATAACACCCGTAGGGCAAATATCGCCAATAGGGTAAATTATCTTTTTAGTAGCATGATTACCTTCAGCACAAGATCGAAGAAAACCATTTTTGCATTTACATTTTGTTCTATTTGTCGTTCGGCTAATGCAAATTCGGTCATCAAATCCTCCACATTGCGTTCATTGATAAATGGCGAGAATTTATGCGAAAAATCGGCTTCAGTCGTTGTTAGATAATTCAAATCAGGCTCTTGCATATTCCTGATAAAATTCTCACGGGTCATCCGCTGGGCATAAATCAAAAAGTTCTTCTGCCTTTCGCGTCCAATACCGGCAGCAGACATATCGTCCGACCATTTTCGCAGCGTTTTCAGCGAAGCATGGTCTTTTTTGTTGCCAACCTGCCAGGCTAAACGCATAATCATCACAAAACGGTCAAAATTCTGTTTGTTTTCATCACTTTCGCTCAAGACCGATAGTGCATTCAGATAACTTCCATTGCCAATATGAGCTGCAAAAGTGGCATCGTCAGGCTCTATTTCTAAATCATCGTTTCGAAGCAAGGCCCGTGAAATCTCATTCTCGCTTAGTCGTGGTACATGTACATGCTGTGTCCGCGATAAAATGGTACTAATCAATTGATCGGGTTCGTTTGAAACCATTAGAAAAACTGTTTTTTCAGGTGGTTCTTCCAATATTTTCAACAATTTATTGGCGCAGGTTTCATGCATTTTTTCCGGCAACCAAATAATCATAATTTTGTATTCTGCCTCGTACGTTTTCAAGCTCAGTTTACGGATAATTTCTTCACTTTCATTTGAATAGATTAATCCCTGTTTGGCATCCCCTGAAATCTCTGCATACCAATCGTTGACATTGAAATACTTTCTGTCAAGCACCATTTTCCGAAATTCGGAAATATAATCATCGCATACCACCGACTGTTTTCCGGTTGGTTTAATTATTGGAAAAACAAAATGCAAATCGGGATGAGCCATTTTTTTGTACTTCACGCACGAAGGACAAACGCCACACGAATCACTTGCAGTTCGGTTTTCACAACAAATATATTGAGCATATGCAATAGCCAAAAGAAGCTTCCCAATGCCCTCAACACCCCGTAAAAGTTGTGCGTGAGGTATTCGTTGCTCAGTCACGGTATGTATAAACCGCTTCTTAATTTCTTGTTGTCCAATAATTTCCGAAAATAACACCCTAAATCGTTGAAGGTTAAATACAGCTTAGCGCTCGCTATTTACTATTTGTCGCTTACTGTTTGCGGCTACTTTGTAACGTGCAAATATACAAAAAAGTAAGGAAAATGAGAAATGGCGAGAATTTACTACAAAAAATTGACTAATTATACTTTTCATTTGTCCTGCAAAAAGAGCTTTATGCTTCATAATATCGTATTTCTGTTTAATATCAACCTCTGATTAGTCGTTTTTTCTTATCTTTGTCGTTATGCTAAAAAACAAGTAACATGAAAACGCTGCAACCCAAAGCCGTATGGCATTTTTTTCACGAAATAACTCAAATACCACGTCCTTCAAAAAAAGAAGAACAGATAATAAACTATTTAAAGTCATTTGGAGAAAAGTATAAACTAAACACTAAAACTGATAAGGCAGGAAATGTACTGATTTGCAAACCAGGAACCAAAGGCTATGAGAACAAGAAAACCACCATCCTCCAAGCTCATATTGATATGGTGTGCGAGAAAAACAGCGATACCATTTTCAATTTCGAGACAGACCCGATACAAACCTATATTGAGGACGACTGGGTGAAAGCGCGTGGTACTACACTTGGTGGCGACAACGGCATAGGTATGGCTATGATGCTGGCATTATTAGCATCCAATGATTTGCATCATCCCACATTGGAATGCTTATTCACAGTGGATGAAGAAACAGGACTAACCGGAGCTTTTGCACTGGAACAAAATTTTCTAAGTGGCGAAGTACTGATTAATCTCGATTCAGAAGACGATGGTGAGGTATTTGTAGGGTGCGCCGGTGGTATTGACACGACTGCAACTTTGACCTACAATGCCGAAAAAACACCGGAAAATTTTTTCTCATTTACTGTTTCGGTGAAAGGACTGTCGGGAGGTCATTCGGGTGACGACATTGAGAAAGGCCGTGGCAATGCGAACAAAATACTGAACCGCTTCTTGTGGACACTGAATAAACAAATGGATGTACGGTTGGCAAGCTTCGACGGCGGAAATCTACGAAATGCCATTGCTCGTGAGGCTGTGGCAGTTGCCTGTGTTCCTTGGTCAGAAAAAGAAAATGTGCGAGTACTTTTCAATTATTTTATTCATGAGTTGGAAATTGAAATAACTGATGTGGAGCCTAAAATGGTCCTTTCGTTAGAATCGGAAAGCACTCCGGAAATGGTTATGGATAAAAAAACATCGACTGCTTTGCTGAATGTGCTTTATGCCTGTGCACATGGTGTCATTGCGATGAGTCGGGATATGAAAAATCTGGTAGAAACGTCAACGAACCTGGCTTCTGTAAAAATGAAAGAAGGGAATACCATTCTGATAACCACCAGTCAACGCAGCTCAGTTGAATCATCAAAATACGACATTATGCAGCAGGTTGAAGCTGTTTTTGCTTTAGCCGGTGCTGTTGTAACTCACGGAGATGGTTACCCCGGTTGGAAACCAAATCTAAAATCGGATATTTTGAAAATCGCACAGCTAAGTTACCAGAAATTGTTTGGAGTAGAACCGCAGATCCGTGCCATTCATGCAGGCCTTGAATGTGGACTATTTTTGGAAAAATATCCATTTCTGGACATGATTTCCATTGGTCCGCAAATGTATGGAGTTCACTCCCCCGACGAACGCTTGAGCATCAGTTCGACAGAAAAATGCTGGAAATGGCTTATTCAGATTCTGGCAGAGTAAGCTTGGCTGTTATTTGCCTTCGGCGATATTAGCCCTTCGGGCGTTTCTAGCTACGCTGTAATATCACGAACAAAGTGAGTAAAAATCGTGAGCGAAGCGAACAAATATCAGGAGCGTAGCGACTAAATATCAGGAGCGAAGCGAGTAAATAACGTGAGTGAAGCGAACAAATAACACGAACGAAGTGAGAAAATAACATGAGTAAAGCGAAAAATAATAAACGCAAGATAATTAACGATCCTGTTTTTGGATTTATTAATATCCCGAATGATTTCCTGTATGATATTATTCAGCATCCATACTTTCAGCGGCTGAATCGCATCAAACAATTGGGGTTGGCATCGTTTGTTTATCCCGGAGCTCAACACACCCGCATGCAACATTCACTGGGTGCAATGCATCTTATGGGTGAAGCCATCACTCAATTAATACAAGAAGGAAACGACATCAGCACCCGGGAAGCCGAAGCCGCTCGTGCGTGTATCCTATTACACGATATAGGTCACGGTCCATTTTCCCATACCCTTGAGAATAGTTTAGTAAATGGAGTGAGCCATGAAGAAATTTCGTTGATAATGATGCAACAAATTAATAATGAAATGGATGGGAAGTTGGACATGGCCATGGAAATTTTCATGAATGTTTATCCGAAAAAATTCCTTCACCAATTGGTTGCCAGTCAGTTAGACATGGATCGACTTGATTATCTGAGTCGTGACAGTTTTTATTCCGGTGTAAGTGAGGGAATAATCGGAGCTGCACGGATTATTAAGATGTTGAATATTCACAACGACCAACTGGTGGTTGAAGCCAAAGGCATTTACTCAATCGAGAAATTTCTGGTAGCACGTCGTCTGATGTATTGGCAAGTTTATTTACATAAAACGTCGGTGGCAGCTGAAAAAATGTTGATGAATATTTTGAAACGGGCTAAAGACCTGGCAAATAGAAAAATAGAACTTTTCGCATCACCAGCGCTGCATTATTTTCTTTATAATGAGATAAACAAATCAAATTTCACAGATTCTGAACAGGGTCTTGTAAATTTTGCTTTACTCGACGATTCAGATATTGTTTGTGCTATTAAAGTGTGGTCATCACATTCGGACATTGTACTTTCAACTTTATCAAAGGCATTTACCGATAGAAGATTATTTAAAGTGGAAATAAGCCCCGAACCAATTAATAAAGAGAAAAAGGAAAATCAACTCAGACAATATGTAGATTATTTCGGCGTTGATTTAAAGGAAGCTGCCTTTTTTATGGGCGAAGAGATTGTAAGTACCGATACCTACAGCCCAGAGGATGATAATATCAATATTTTGTACAAAGACGGTACTATAAAAGATATTGCTGATGCTTCAGACATGTTGAATATCACAGTTTTGACAAAGAAAGTTGAAAAATATTATTTTTGTTATTTCAAAATTATGGATTCTATAACAAATTAAGTGTAATACTCCATACATAGCTAATAAGGACTTGTTTTTCGTTATACTTTTACCGGCTTTATGGTTAATTGAAAATAGTTTAGTACTTTTGCAACCAAATTTTTTTATATGGAGTTTACAGCTCAACAAATTGCTGATTTCTTAGGAGGTGAGATACAAGGTAATCCTTCGGTTAAAGTAAGTGACTTCTCTAAAATTGAGGATGGGAAACCCGGTACATTGAGTTTTCTTTCCAATCCTAAATATAGTCAGTATATCTATGAAAGTCAGGCAAGTATAATTCTTGTGAACAAAGATTTTCAGCCGGAAAAAGCCATTTTGGCAACCATTATTCGAGTGACTGATGCCTATCAATCCTTAGCACTCTTAATGTCGTTGGTAGAACAATCCAAACCTAAAAAAACAGGGATATCAACCCTTGCGTTTATTTCCGATTCAGCAGAAATAGCCGAAAATGCTTATATTGCTCCTTTTGTATATGTTGGCGAAAAAGTTACTATAGGTAAGAATACCCGTATTTACGCTAATTGTAGTATCGAGGACGGAGCAAAAATTGGAGAATCCTCAACATTATACTCAGGTGTAAAAGTCTACAACGACTGTGTTATAGGAAATAATTGTATTCTTCATTCAGGTGCTGTGATCGGTTCGGATGGATTTGGGTTTGCACCGACTGAAGATGGAACCTACAAAAAAATACCCCAAATGGGTAATGCTGTTTTGGAGGATAATGTTGAAATAGGTGCCAATTCAATTGTTGACCGTGCCACGCTCGGTAGTACAATCATTCGTAAAGGAGTTAAAATTGATAATCTTGTACAAATAGCCCACAATGTTGAAGTTGGCGAAAACACTGTGATTGCAGCACAAACAGGCATTTCGGGATCAACCAAACTGGGAAAACAGTGTATTCTTGCAGGTCAGGTTGGACTAGCCGGACATATACATATTGCAGATGGCACTATTTTTGGTGCACAGGCAGGAGTAGCAAATTCGGTTAAAATTCCGAATCAAACTTTACAGGGTTCACCTGCTATTTCATTGATGAATTTTCATAAATCGGCTATCGTTCATAAAAATTTACCGGAACTTCAGAGGCTGGTTTATTCTATGCAAAAAAGAATCGATGAATTAGAAAAGAAGCTAAATTAGTAAAATCTTATAATTTGAACAAGTTCGCTGTAATAAATTTACATCTGGCTTGTAACTAACAAAAGAATGTCAAAGCAAAACACTATTAAACAAGCCTTTTCACTTTCAGGCAAAGGTCTACATTCCGGACTGGAAATCAATCTTTCATTTTTACCTGCTCCCGAAAATCATGGTATCAAAATCAAACGCATTGATTTAGAAGGACAACCCCAAATGGATGCCGTAGCCGAATATGTCACCGAAACCACCCGTGGAACTGTTCTGAAAAAAGGCGATGTACAAGTAAGTACTATTGAACATGTTTTGTCTGCATTATATGCATTGGGAGTCGACAATTGTATGTTGGAAGTGGATGCTCCAGAATTTCCAATTCTTGACGGTAGTGCCAAATTTATCGTTGAAGGTATCCTAAATGCAGGAATTGAAGTACAGAACGAGGATAAAGATTATTATATCGTTCGTAAAAAAATAGAATACAGCATTCCTGAAACAGGAGCTAAAATCACCATTTTACCAGATGACACGTTCAGTGTCGATGTTCATATCGGTTTCAATTCCACCGTATTAAGTAATCAGTTTGCAATTCTTTCGTCATTGGATAATTATGTCGAACAAATTTCGAGCGCACGCACTTTTGTTTTTGTTCACGAAATTGAGCCACTGATTAAAATGAATCTGATTAAAGGAGGTGATCTGAAAAATGCCATTGTGATATACGACAAACAGGTCTCGCAGGATGTTTTTGATCATTTAGCTGACTTAATGCACCAACCACATCTAGATGCCGGAAAATTAGGCTATTTGAATGGCGGAATTCATTTTGCAAATGAACCTGCATCGCATAAATTATTGGATGTTATTGGCGATTTGGCATTAATAGGCAAACCTTTACGTGGAAAAGTAATTGCCACTTTCCCCGGACATAAAATCAACACTGATGTAGCTAAGCTGATTCGGAAAGAACTTAAGAAACAGGAACTTCAAGCACCGTTTAACGACGATACCATTGCTCCGATTTTAGATGTCAATGCCATTCGAAAATTGCTTCCCCACCGCTGGCCATTTTTGATGGTTGACAAAATCATTGAAATGCGTGAAAAAGTTATTGTGGGCGTAAAAAATGTAACGGTGAACGAAACATTTTTTATGGGACATTTTCCCGACGAGCCAGTTATGCCAGGCGTTTTGCTGGTTGAAGCGATGGCCCAAACGGGCGGTTTGCTGGTATTAAACTCCGTTGAAGAACCCGAACGCTATTCAACCTATTTTTTGAAAATTGACAACGTAAAATTTCGTCAGAAAGTAGTACCGGGCGACACCGTTATTTTTCACCTTGAAATGACAGAACCAATGCGTCGTGGTTGTGCCATAATGAAAGGTACAGCTTTTGTTGGAGGAAAAATTGTTACTGAAGCCGAGTTCATGGCACAAATTGTAAAAAACAAATAAGAATGAAACAACCATTAGCTTATATTCACCCTGACGCTAAGATTGCATCAACCGTAGTAATAGAACCGTTTGTAACCATTGATAAAAATGTAATTATCGGCGACGGAACTCAAATAGGTTCAAATGTAACCATCATGGAAGGTGTGAGAATCGGCAAGAATTGCCGTATTTTCCCCGGTGCTGTTATTGGTGCTATTCCACAGGATTTGAAATTCAAAGGAGAAGATTCGCTCGTAATTATTGGCGATAATACCACCATACGGGAATATGTTACTATCAACAGGGGAACTGCTGCTAAAGGAAAAACGGTCGTTGGCAACAATTGCCTGATTATGGCATATTGCCATGTAGCCCACGATTGTATTGTTGGGAATGATGTTATTATGGCAAATGCAACACAACTTGCAGGTGAAGTTGAAATAAATGATTTTGCCATATTAGGAGGAGGTTGTTTAGTCCATCAATTTACCCGAATTGGTTCGCACGTAATGGTACAGGGCGGTTCGAAGATTGGGAAAGATGTACCACCCTTTATTACGGCAGGCCGGGAACCACTTTCGTATGCTGGTATCAATTCAATCGGGCTTCGTCGTCGAGGTTATACCAATGAGCAAATACGGGATATTCAGGATGTTTATCGGTATATTTATCTTTCCGGAATGAACACTTCACACGCCATTGAGCGTATACAAGCAGAACTCCCTGCAACGAAAGAACGGGATGAAATTCTGCTGTTTATCAAAAACTCACCACGCGGAATTATCAAAGGATACTTTGAATAAGAAATAGCAGCAGACAGCAAGCGGTAAGCAGTATGAGTTGAAGAAATCAGTTTTTTTTACTTGCTGCTTACCGCTTACTGTTTACCGCTAAAAAATAAAACTTATGGAAACAATAGACGAAGAAACAGCAAAGAAAAGTCTGAATTTTATAGAGACTTTTGTCGAACAGGATTTGAAAGATGCTAAAAATGATGGTCGAATTCAAACTCGATTTCCACCAGAACCGAATGGATATCTTCATATCGGTCATGCAAAGGCTATTTGCCTTGACTTTGGCATTGCAAGTAATTACGGTGGCATCTGTAATCTTCGTTTTGACGATACTAATCCCGTAAAAGAAGATGTGGAGTATGTAGATTCCATTCAGGAAGATATTCAATGGCTTGGTTATAACTGGGAAAATATTTATTATGCTTCCGATTATTTTCAACAACTTTGGGATTTGGCTGTAGAACTGATTAAACAAGGAAAAGCATATATCGACGAACAATCTGCCGAAATTATTGCCAAACAAAAAGGAACTCCAACCGTTCCCGGCACTGATAGCCCCTACCGGAATCGTCCGATAGCGGAAAATCTTGAGCTGTTTCAGAAAATGAATACCGGAGAAATTCCCGAAGGTGCTATGGTTCTGCGTGCCAAAATTGATATGGCCTCTTCAAATATGCATTTCCGGGATCCGTTGATGTATCGTGTTATCAATTCACATCCACATCACCGCACCGGTTGGACCTGGAAAGCATACCCAATGTACGATTACGCTCACGGACAGTCGGATTATTTTGAGGGCGTAACCCATTCGCTCTGTACCCTCGAATTTGAAGTCCACAGACCATTATACGATTGGTTTATCGACCAGTTTAAAAATTCGAATTATCGCCCACGACAAATTGAATTTAATCGACTTAACCTGACTTATACGGTTATGAGCAAGCGCAAAATGCTTCAACTCGTACAAGAAGGCCTTGTAAGCGGTTGGGATGACCCACGTATGCCGACTATCTGCGGATTACGTCGTCGGGGTTACTCGCCTGAAGCAATTCACAGTTTTATTGATAAAATTGGCTATACTAAGTTCGAAGCTCAAAATGATATCGGCTTGTTGGAATATTCCGTTCGTGAAAGTCTGAACAAAACCGCTACCCGTGTCAATGCAGTTCTTGATCCGGTAAAACTCATAATTACTAACTATCCCGAAGGACAGATGGAAATAATGGAAACCGTGAATAATCCTGAAGATGAATCAGCCGGAACACGCGAAATTGCTTTCTCCAAAGAGCTTTACATGGAGCGGGATGATTTTATGGAAGAAGCTCCAAAGAAATTTTTCAGGATGACTCCCGGTCAGGAAGTTCGTCTGAAAAGTGCTTATATCGTTAAATGTACCGGTTGTAAAAAAGACGCGGATGGTAATATCGTTGAAGTTTATGCAGAATACGATTCACAAACCAAAAGTGGAATGCCGGAGTCGAGTCGCAAAGTAAAAGGGACACTTCACTGGGTATCTGCAGCACACTGTCTGAATGCCGAAGTACGTTTATACGACCGCCTTTTCAGCGTAGAAAATCCTTCGGCCGACGAACGTGATTTCCGTGATTTACTGAATCCTGATTCACTGAAAGTGCTGACAAATTGTAAAGTGGAAGCTTCCTTGAAAACCGCCAACCCACTGGATCATTTTCAGTTCCAACGTATTGGATATTTTAATGTAGATCCTGATTCGACTGCAGGCAAATTGGTTTTCAATCGAACCGTTTCATTGAAAGACAGCTGGGCAAAAGAGCAAAGCAGATAATAACTCAATTACCAATTGATTCATTTCGAATAAATTGAAAGCCGTTATAGAAAAAAATCTAAAACGGCTTTTTAAAAAAAAATCGGGGTAAGACCCGTTGAACATTAATCATTTCTTCAAAGCCGCTTCCACGCGGTTGGTCAGGTCGACAAATGCCTGCACATCCAATCGTTCCGGACGTAAATCGAAAAGCGGATCGGCAAACATAGGATTTCCTTTTTCGACCAAGGGTAACAGCGAGTTTCGCAAGGTTTTCCGGCGTTGGTTGAAGGCGGTTTTCACCACCGATTTAAAAAGTTGTTCGTTGCAGTCAATCTTCGAAACATCGTTGCGGGTAAAACGGATAACTGCCGATTTCACTTTCGGAGGCGGGTCAAAAACATGCTCGTGAACCGTGAACAGATATTCAATTTTATAGTAAGCCTGCATCAACACACTCAAAATTCCATACGTTTTACTTCCGGCAGGAGCTGCAATACGTTCAGCCACTTCTTTTTGAATCATGCCTGCTAAACAAGGTATTGAATCTTTATTATCCAACATTTTAAAAAATATCTGACTCGAAATATTATAGGGAAAGTTTCCGATAACAAAGAATTTATCCGGGAATATGGTTTTTAAATCCAGTTTCAGAAAATCTCCTTCAATCACTGTAAGTTGAGGAAAATGTTGGTTTAAATAGTCAACCGATTCTGTATCCACTTCTACAGCTTTTAGATCAATCAAAGGATTTTGCAATAGAAACTGAGTGAGAACGCCCATTCCGGGTCCTATTTCAAGCACAAAAGTGTGTTCTTCGATAGGAAGACTTTCCGCAATGCGACGGGCAATGTCCATATCTTTCAGGAAATGTTGACCGAGGTATTTTTTGGCTCTGACTTGTGACATTAGTTGGATTTTGTATCTTTGTAGGCTGAATTTTACAGACAGGCAAAAGTAACAAAAATAGTTCGTTTACTATACTTTAATAGGTAGATTGTCCGTTTATTTGAAACACACATCATCATAATGAAGAAATTGTTTGAAATCATTGGAAGCTGGATAGGGGAATGTATTGATTTCTTCTATCCGCCATTCCGCAAGTATTTGAGCATTCAGTTTTTCAGGTACGGAGTTTCGGGCGTTGCCAATATGATATTCGATTGGGTTTTATACTTTGTCATTTACCATTTTGTATTGCGTCAGCAAATGCTATATCTTGGTTTTGTGACCTTTGGCTCACATATTGCCGCATTATTTCTCACTTTTCCCGTTACACTTGTTTCTGGTTTTTTACTTCAAAAATATGTCACCTTTAGCACTTCTGAATTAAAAGGCAGGGTTCAGTTGCTTCGTTACTCTCTGGTAGTTTTGGCTAATTTGCTACTCAATTATCTGGGCTTAAAAATTTTAGTCGAACTTATAGGATTCTTCCCCACCCCATCCAAAATGATAGTGACTATTTTCACTACTATGTTCAGCTATTTTTCTCAGAAAAAATTCACATTCAAACTTCAGAATCCTCCATCGGAGGTTTAATTAATGAGACACCAACATTCAATTTCATCTCACGAAAAAGACTCAAAATCGCAATTCCTAAAAGTACCTATCAAGGTGTGGGGAATGATTTTTCTTAATGCAGCCTATTCCTTTCTGGCATACAAACTTATCACTTTCAATCAATATGCTGAGTTTTTGAATCAATGGAAACAAATGCCTTTTTCACAATTTTGGTGGCTGGCAGCTGTATTTTTGTTTTTACCGTTTAACTGGCTCATCGAATCGTTCAAGTGGAAAATGATGACTACTCACATTCAAAAACTCAGCTTAAAATTTTCGATAAGGGCAGTGTTAGCAGGAATTTCAACCGGATTTTTCACTCCAAACCGAGTAGGTGAAATGGTTGGGCGTATCCTGTTTTTGAAACCTGAAAACCGAAAAGCCGGCGTAACACTCAGTCTCGTAAACAGTCTTACTCAAAACATTATCATGACTTTTTGCGGGATTCCGGCTTGTATCGTATTTTTCAGTGTTACTTCCGGCAGGATGAAATTTAATTTAAACCTTTACCTGTTGATGGTAGGAGTTTTTTTGATTGGTTTATGTTTGCTCTATTTCTTTCTACCAAACCTGAGCAAGCTATTAAAAAACAGCCCGTTAGCACTTAAAATCAGAGAATTCACCGATTGTCTGGGAGCTTTCAGTTTTGGAGAATTAATACGGATTATGCTCATTTCGCTGTTCCGTTATATCGTTTTTTGCATTCAATTTTCGTTTATGCTTCGGTTTTTCGGAGTAGAATTAAACAGTTGGCAACTGTTGATTTCCATACCAACAACCTATTTATTTGTGACCTTTACGCCTTCATTCGCCTTCTCGGAAGTGGCTGTACGTGGTTCATTAGCCATGTTGATTATCGGAACTTTCTCAAACCAAACGGTAAGCATTGCTTTAGCCGGAATGTGTATCTGGATAGTGAATTTTGTAATTCCAATGATGGTTGGGTCGGTAATAATGATGCGAAAAAATAAGCTCTAATTGTTTGCTAAATCCCAAATCAACGCCAAAACAAACTGAACGCGTTTCTTAAGTTCCGGATAACAGATTTTATCGGGCGTATCGGTGGTTTGATGGTAATCGTTGTGAAAACCACTGAAAAACCAAATTGAAGGAATTCCTTTTCTCATAAACGGATAATGGTCGGAACGGGTTATCAAACTGTATGGTACTTTGCTCTCAGCTTCTTTTTCATAGCGTTCATCAAGTATCAATTGAGTATATTTATTATTCAATTTATTCAAATAATAATCATTAAGCACCTGATTGGTAGTATCTCTGAAAATACAATAAATGTAGTTATTCAGATTTTTCGAAACCAAATGAGTACTGTCAATCCTTCCAATCATATCAAAATTGACATTGCAGAAAACATTTTGGATGGGTAAAACCGGATTATTTACATAAAAATCAGAACCCAATAATCTTTTTTCTTCAGCATCAGTTGACAAAAATACAATAGTTCTTTTCGGACGAATTCCCTGCCTGGAATAATCACTTAAAATCCGACTAACCTCAATTAAAGCCGATATTCCGCTACCATTATCATCAGCGCCATAAAGTATTTCATTGTCCACAATCCCCATATGATCGTGATGGGCTGTTATGACAAGATGTCCGAGCTTTTGGTTTTTTCCGGGTAAAACTCCGATGATATTTTGCGCCGTATTTTCGAAAGAAATCTGTTGATTATTCGTAATATTAAACTTCTGAGAATACGATTTCCCATTTTCAAGAACTGCATTTAAGCCATTGTTTTTAAAACAATTGGAAATATAATTCGACGACAATAAACCGGTACTGGTGTTAACCTGTCGACCACTAAATTCACCGCCGGCAAGTTTATATTCATAATTTCGGAGTGAATCCAGCGAGACGTTTTCGATAAGTTTGGCATATTTATTCGTTCTACTAAAACTAAACAGAGAAATGAAAATAAGCAGTATTGAAATGAATTTTTTCATTGAATTAAGATAGTTTTTTATTCAGATATTTTATTTTTTCTCCACTTCCATGTCAATTCTTCCCAGATACAATCCACTTTTGCCCATTTGAGCAATAACAATCGGTTTTCCGGCCAGGTTTTTTTCCGTGACATTGGTTATCATACTGTGCGAGTGACCGCCAATTATGACATCAATATAGCGTGTATTATGAGCAATTTCGAAGTCGTTTACTTCCATTTTGGTAGTGTCAGCGCCCAGATGCGAGAGACAAATAATTATATCGCATCGCTCCTTCTTTTTAAGTAAGCTGGAAATTTCGTTGGCTTTTTTCAACGGATTTTCATATTCAAGACCCTTGTAGTTTTTTTCAAAAATCAAACTTTTCGGATTTACGTTTAAAGCCATAATACCTATGCGTAATCCACTTTTAATTAAGATAATATATGGTTTTATCATTCCCCTTAGTGCAGTATTTTCGAACTTGTAATTCGAACTTATTTCTGGGAATTGTAGGTTTTTCAGAACAACTGCCAGGGTATCAATCCCATTGTCAAATTCATGATTTCCAAGCGTTCCGGCATCATATTTCATACGATTTAGGGCATCAATCTCAACACGTCCATTAAAGAAATTAAAGTATGGCGTTCCCTGTGAAAAGTCACCGGCATCGACCAGCAATACATTTTTTTCCTCTTGTCTAATCTGACTTATTATACCCATTCTACGCGCATAACCACCCATATCGGCAGTTTTCAAATTCGATTTTTCGGTTGGTTCAACCTGACTGTGTGTATCGTTGGTATGCAAAATCACCAACTTCATTTTTGGCTGAGAAAAAACGGAAACTATTGAAATTATAAGTAAAAAAAATGCTGTATTAAAATATTTTGTCTTCATTTGTTGGAATTGAAAATTGATTAATTGGAAATTGTAGCTCGTCCATCCAGTTTGACCTCAATTTTATGGCCTTTGGCAGTCTCATTTTTGATAGATTTCAGCAAAATATCACGCAGTTTGATACCTGTATTTAGACGTTTTTCATATTGTGCTAATTGAACCATTTTGTCATTTCCTCCGGCCAGATAATCGCTGGTAGCAATGCTGTAAATCTTATCTTTATCTATTGGATTCCCATTCACGGTTACGTTTTTTGCTTTAGCCTGGTTTATTTCCATATGGATTCCCGAAATACCTTCCCCACCCACACGGGCAAAAAATTGAACCAGTTCCGCTAACTTGTCGCCTTTCAGCCACAAAATTACCAACTCATTTTCGAAAGGCATAAGTTCGAAAATTTTTCCTACCGTGATATTCCCTGCAGGAATTACAGTACGCAAACCACCCAGGTTTACAATCGAAATATCAACCGCTTGCTGCAAAAAATCAGTTCCTGCTTGTCGATACACATCAGCACTGAAATTGGACAATAAACTTTCAGGAGCGTGACCTGACATAGTTTCGGCTGCAATACCAATTACAACATTCATTTTAACGCCAAGTTGTTCCTTAAGAGGTTGCAAATGAGTTACATAATTTTTATCTGCCAGAACATCGGTGGTATGATCGATCGGTATTTTCACCGAACTGGCGTGGGTAATTGTCCATAATTTAGGACTGCATGAAGCCAGCAATACCGGCAAAACAGCTATAAACAAAAGATTTCTGAAATTCATTTTTTGACTTTTTTAAGACTCGATGAATGGCGAAAGTACGGAAATATATTAAACTGTCCAAGACAATAAAACGTTAATGCGGTTCAAAAGTTCGGTTCTTGTTCCTAAAGCTAAAAAGTAGTATCTTTGCAAGCCTAAATCAGCAGTAAGAACTAATCGATGAGCGGGAAGCAAAACACTTTTAGAACTAGAGTCTGAACATAAAGTTTTAAACAATTTACAAATGGATTTTATTGAAGAATTGCAATGGCGTGGGATGATTCATACCCAAATGCCCGGGACTGACGAACAGCTTAAAAAAGAAATGACTGTAGCTTATGTGGGTATTGATCCTACCGCCGATTCACTCCATATTGGGCATTTGGTTAGTGTGATGATGCTGAAACATTTTCAACGTGCCGGACATAAACCGATTGCCCTGGTGGGTGGTGCAACCGGTATGATTGGAGATCCATCTGGGAAATCAGCTGAGCGGAATCTTCTCGACGAAGCAGCACTACAACATAATCAGGAATGCATTAAAAATCAGTTGAAAAAATTTCTTGACTTCGACAGTGATGCACCGAATGCTGCCGAGATGGTAAATAATTACGATTGGATGAAAGATTATTCCTTTCTGAATTTCATTCGTGATATTGGGAAACATATAACCGTCAACTACATGATGGCGAAAGATTCGGTAAAAAAACGCCTGGCTAACGATTCAAATGTAGGTATGTCGTTCACCGAATTTTCCTATCAGTTGCTTCAGGGTTACGACTTTTTGCATTTGTACCAACATAAAAATTGCAAATTACAAATGGGTGGTTCGGATCAATGGGGAAATATTACCACCGGAACTGAATTGATTCGCAGGAAAACAGGTGGAGAAGCTTTTGCATTGGTTTGCCCACTGATTACAAAAGCTGATGGTGGTAAATTTGGCAAAACCGAAAGTGGTAACGTTTGGCTCGACCGCCGCTATACTTCAGCTTATAAATTCTATCAGTTCTGGCTAAATGTTAGCGATGCTGATGCAGAAAAATATATCAAAATTTTCACAGCCATTGCTCAGGATGAAATTGCCGGCTTAGTTGATGAGCATTCACTAGCTCCTCATTTACGGGTACTACAAAAGCGATTGGCTCAGGAAGTTACCGTGATGGTACACTCCGTGGAAGATTATCAAGCAGCGCTAGACGCATCGAATATTCTTTTTGGAAATGCTACTTCCGAAGCATTGAAAAAACTTGACGAAGAAACCTTATTGGCTATTTTTGAAGGTGTCCCTCAGTTTAGCATTTCAAAATCAGCAATTGAAATGGGCATTAAAGCAATTGATTTATTAACTGATGCTGCGGCAGTTTTTCCTTCGAAAGGCGAAATGCGCAAATTGGTCCAGTCGGGTGGTGTGAGCATCAACAAAGAAAAGTTAGAAAATCAGGATGAAATATTGAATACTTCAAAATTGCTCAATAACAAATACTTACTGGTACAGAAAGGTAAAAAAAATTATTATTTACTGACCGCTGAATAAGCAAAAATCGTTGTTTTCGGGAATAATTTTCCAAAAAGCTTTTGAAAAAACGAAAAAAATCGTATCTTTGCAGCGCTTTAGAAATAAAGCCCAACGATTGTCTCATGGTGTAATGGTAGCACTGCAGTTTTTGGTTCTGCCTGACCAAGTTCGAGTCTTGGTGAGACAACACATAAACCAAATAGACGCCTGATTATCAAATAGATAGTCAGGCGTTTTTAACTTAGGGTACAAATGAGGGGACATTTTGTGGAAAAGTATCTGATTTTTTGAGCTGTCTTAAGTTGGATATTCCGGATCAAAACGCCCGCCTTCTCCGGATGAAATTGACCACCTTTCTCCGGATGAAAATGACCAGGTCTCTCCGGATGAAGTTGACCACCTGATTTAGCTATTATTTTCTTGCTCATG
>Ga0209083_1001380_pt1 | contig 27995 bp, 26 predicted proteins | sample AM7aDNAmetaG_FD_184132 | JGI IMG/M metagenome (GOLD analysis project Ga0209083, IMG submission 184132) | Freshwater microbial communities from Finland to study Microbial Dark Matter (Phase II) - AM7a DNA metaG (SPAdes) (version 3) | ecosystem: Environmental > Aquatic > Freshwater > Lake ...
CAGCGCTGTTGGCAACGTGTCGGCAATTATTGGCTTTCTGGCCATTTTTATCGGCTTCAAATATCTTAATCTTAATTTCCGGATTTCTTACGCGGTGGCATTTCTGGCTTTTCTGATCGTGGCGATCTTAATATTTATGATGCAAAAGGATCAGCCTTACGCGGCAAAAACAAAATTCAAGCTGCGAAAGGAGTACAGGCTTTATTATTGGCTCAATATCCTTTATGGAACGCGCAAACAGATATTTTTAACTTTTGCTCCCTGGGTGCTGGTGACGGTATTCAGGCAGAAAACGCAGGTTCTGGCGATTCTTCTGGCTATCGGCGGAGTTATTGGCATATTTTTCAAACCCATGCTGGGAAAGGCAATCGATAAGTTGGGGGAAAGATTTATTTTGACCGCGGAGGCAGTAATTCTTGTTTTCGTCTGCATTGGTTATGGCTTTGCCAGAGTTGTATTTACCGAAACAGCAGCTATGTTTATTGCTTTTGCCTGTTATATTATCGATCAGATGCTGATGTCGGTGAGCATGGCGCGAGCGACATATCTGCAAAAAATAGCGGTAGTACCGGAAGATGTCGCCCAGACGCTGACGATGGGAGTAACCATTGATCATATTTTTTCCATCAGCGTCGCGATATTCGGCGGTTTTGTCTGGATCAAATGGGGTTATCAATATGTATTTCTTCTGGGCGCAATCATCGCCGTGGTTAATTTCTTTTCGGCATTGAGAGTCAGAACTAAGTAAAATATATTATTGCAAAACTCTTCTCCGTCATACCGGCGTAGGCCGGTATCCAGGATAAAAACAGTAATGATGCGGCAGTTGAAGGGGCATACACTCGCTCAGAATGCCCTGCAACTGTGGCTCTAAGGCTCATTACGCGACAGCCGGAAACTCACCCTGCGGGCTCAAACAGTCCGACTGTCTTATGCTCCATAACGCCTTGAGTCACAACGTTTCGGGCATATTCGCTCATTGCATGCCCCGTCAACTGTCGTTTTTTACATTATGTTTCATTAAATAATTGCAATATTGCTGATATTCGTTTATCGTTACGTCACTTTTCTAAACAAACAAATCATTTGTCATTCCCCGGCTCGACCGGGGAATCCGGTAGGAGGTTTTTGATGAAAACTATCCTTGCCACCTTTTTAACTATTTTGATGCTTCTTCCCGCTTACGCATTTGGCGAAATTCTGACAATCAAGCAGACAGTAATGCAAACATACGGAGGTGGGCAGTCCGCCGATGACGCCAGGATTTCCGGCATGGCTAAGGCTAAAAGAGAGGCTCTGGAAAAAGCGGGAACCTATATTGAAAGCCTCACTGTTGTTAAAAACTATAAAGTGGAGAAGGATGAAATTCTTGCCTTAACAGCCGGCGTACTCAAAGCGGAAGTTGTCTCTCAAAAGGATTATCAGACAAAAGGCGTTTTAGGCATTGAGCTTGTTGTCAATGTAGTTGTGGACACTTCTGTTTTGGAAGAAAGAGTGAAGAAGCAACTACAAGATAGAATCCACCTGACACAGCTAATAGATACTCAGAAAAGAGAAAAGGCGCTCCTCCAGAAGGTTGCGAATTTAGAAGAGGAAAACCGGAAACTGACGGCAAATAATCAAAGCACTGTGCAGTTGAAAAAGAAATTCCAGCGAACCTCCGATGGGCTGACCGCAGTGGAATGGGCTTATAAGGCATCTGCATTATGGGATGGGGAAAAATATGCCGACCAGAAAATGGCTATCGAATATTTGAACAATGCCATTAAGCTGCAGCCGGATTTAGCAATGGCCTACAACGACCGGGGGAATGCTTACAATAGCCTCGGCCATTATAAGCGTGCTATCGAAGACTTGAACAATGCCATTAAGCTGCAGCCGGATTTAGCAATGGCCTACAGCAACAGGGGCGTGGCTTATGCTAAAGGCTTTGGCCAGTATCAGCGTGCCATTGAAGAATTTAATAAGGCCATCCGTCTGAAACCGGATTATGCCAGTGCTTACAATAACCGGGGGCTGGCTTACGCTGGCCTTGTCCAGTATCAGCGTGCCATTGAGGACTATAATGAAGCCATGCGGCTGAAGCCAGATAATGCCAGTGCATATAGCAACAGGGGTAGTGCTTATTTGAAACTTGGACAGAAGCAGCGCGCTATTGAGGATTTCAATAAGGCCATTCGTATAAAACCGGATTTTGCCGAAGCCTTATACAATAGGGGGGGAGCCTATATAAACCTTGACCAATATAAGCTTGCTGTCAAAGATTTTAATGAAGCCATTCGTCTGCAGCCGGACTTAACCATTGTCTATGACATCAGGGGGATTGCTTATTTTAGCCTTGGCCAATATCAACAAGCTGTCGAGGACTTCAGTGCGGTCATCCGCCTGAAACCTGGTGACGCTAAGGCCTATTTCTTTCGGGGGGCTGCCTATGGTTCACTTGGTCAATATCAGCGTGCCATTTTGGACTTGAACGAGGCTATCCGCCTGAAACCGGATTACGACGGTGCCTACTACAGTCGGGGGCGTGTTTACTCTGACCTTGGCCAATATCAGCGCGCAATTGAAGACTTTAATAAGGCCATCCGTCTGGACAAGGATGATGAAGAGGTCTATTACAACCGAGGGCTTGCGTACAGAGCCCTTGGTCAGTATCAGCGTGCCATTGAAGACTTTAATCAAGCCATTCGCCTGAAACCTGATTATGCCATGGCCTATAAATGGCGGGGCGGTACTTACTCTGTCCTTGGCCAGTATCGGCTTGCCTTAGAGGATGACAATGAGGTCGTCCGTTTAAGACCTGATGATGCCGATGCTTATTACTCTAGGGGGTATGCTTACGCCAACCTTGGCCAGAAGCAACGTGCCATTGAGGACTATAGCCAAGCCATTCGCCTAAAACCTGATTTAGTGGATGCCTATAACAACAGGGGTGGTGCTTACCTTGAATTTGGCCAATATCAGAGTGCCCTAGAAGACTTCAACGTGGCCATCCGTTTAAAACCTGATGATGCCGTTGCCTACGTCAACCGAGGGATTGCTTACTTTAATCTGCGCAACAACAATCTGGGTTGCCGTGATTATCAAAAGGCGTGCGACTTGGGAGAGTGTAAATTGTTAGAGAAAACTAAAAACGAGGGACGCTGCCATTGATGAAAAATAAAGGAGATAGGGTCATATAATTTTCAATAGGCTTATATATGACAAATTATTTATAAATGATGAGAACAGATAATAACGCATTATTTTTCAAGAATCATCTTGACGCTTACTTAAAGCTTATCAACCTTCAGGACTATATAAATGACATCAACAAATTCATAAATAGAAAAGCAAGATATAAACGTAAAAAAATTAAAGAGAATATATTAAAGCACATATTAATCGAGACATTTACTGAGTCATTTTCATCTATACTTTTTGATTCTGTTCTTATTTCAACTTGGGTTTTTATGGAGGTAGAGTTTAAAGGATACTGCAACGCAATGCAGAAAGCAATGGACATTGATTTGAAATACTCAGATTTAAAAGGATCTGCTATTGAAAGATTTAAGATTTATACAGCAAAAGTTCTAAAAATCGATTTTAGATTAAATGATGAAAATTGGGAAGATTTAAGGGCAATTAACGAGATCAGAAATAGTCTAATTCATACAGAGGGAATCGTTCAAAACAAGAAGTTAGTGAATAATTTTATCAAGCACAATAATTTGCAAGGATTATTATCTAAAGAGAAAATATCTATCGACAAGGATAACTTAACAATAATTATTGTGCTTTGCAGGCTGTTTATTGATCGTATTTATTATATAGCTTTAGAAAAATTTCCAGGTCGTTATGGTCTTAAATCATAAAAAGTGGGAATAAGTTCAGGCCTTGAAATGGCAGTTTTCCTTCACATACCATTTCGATTTTGCCGGATAACGAGGCGACAAGGAGGAGGCGCCACAGGCGTATATTATGATACGTCGAAGAAGCCGACGACGCAGTCAACAAAGTTAGGCGGCAAAAGAAAATGGCATGCCATCACATGAAGTTTTCCGGATCCACGTCTATGGTAATTTTAATTGTACTGTCGGTATGTTTTATCAACAGTTCCTGAGCTATTTGATGCAGTACATTAATGTCTTGTCCTTTGATCAGCATCTGGAAGCGGAAGCGTCCTCGTATTTTAGCCAGTGGTGATTCTGCCGGGCCGATTATTTCCGCAGTATCACCAAGTCGCGCCGCCAGTTTCCTGGCCTGCTTGCCGATCAGTTTGGCCTGCTCCACAAGTGCTTCTTTTTTGTTCGAAGATAAACGCACGTTAATGATCCGGCCAAACGGCGGGTATTGCAGTGCCTGACGAAATTGGATTTCTTCAGCGTAAAATGATTTGTAATCGTGATTTTGTGAATGTTTCAGGGCATAGTGTTCCGGATTGAAAGTCTGAATAATGACTCTGCCCGGGGCATCCCCTCGTCCACCGCGTCCGGCCACTTGCGTCAGCATCTGAAAAGTTCGCTCCGAAGCCCGAAAATCAGGAATATTGAGAGATGTGTCTGCCGAGATAACGCCAACCAACGTAATAAACGGGAAATCGTGCCCCTTGGTGATCATTTGTGTGCCGATTAAAATATCAATTTCCTTTTTCTCCAGGGCACCAAGAATCCTTTCCTGAGCCCCTTTGCGGGAAGTCGTGTCGGAATCCATTCTTTGCAGCCTGGCGGATGGAAACAATAGTTCAATTTCCTTTTCCAGCTTTTGTGTGCCGACACCATAAGTCAATACGCGGCTGCCTTTGCAGGAGGGGCACAGCGGCAATGCTTTCTGGGTGTAGTCGCAATAGTGGCATTTGATGAGATTTTCGGCCAGGTGGTTTTTCAGGGATACTGCGCAATTAGGGCAGCGGAAATTATGCCCGCAATCCGCGCAGACAAGAAAAGTATCAAAACCGCGTTTATTCAAAAAAAGCAAAACTTGTTCTTTTCTGCTTAGAGTTTCACCGATTGCGGAAATCAGCGCGTCGGAAAGTATCGGTGTCTTGCCCAGTTTTTCTTTTTGCGCCTTCATGTCAATGATTTCAACTTTGGGCAGAGGTTTGTTATTAACTCTCTCTCTTAGTTCCAGGTAACGGTACTTTTTTGTCTTCGCGTTAAAAAATGAGCGCAGGCCCGGTGTGGCGGAACCCAAGATTACAGTGGCTTTGCTTTGCTTTGCCTTTAAAACAGCCAAATCGCGGGCATGATAGCATAATCTTTCATCCTGTTTATATGACGCGTCATGTTCTTCGTCGATAATGATCAGTTGCAGATTCGGCAAGGGAGCAAACAGAGCGGAACGGGCGCCAATAACCAGGTTAACCTTGCCGCGCTTGATCTGGCGCCACTGGTCGTAGCGGATAGCTTCCGCGATGCCGCTGTGGAGCACGGCAATGTTTTGCTCTTCGAACCTGCCGGCGATTCGGGAGATTAACTGCGGTGTCAGGGCGATTTCCGGCACAAGATAAATTGCCGATCCGCCAGCACTAAGTGCCTTTTCGATGGCGTTTAAATAAACTTCCGTTTTACCGCTGCCGGTGACGCCATGAAGTAAAACTGGTGTAAAAATATTATTCCCCAGATTCTGAGAAATCTCCTGGAGAGCCTGATTTTGTTCACTGTTGAGAGTGATCTTTTCTTCCGCCCGGATGATTGTTGCCTGAAGGGAAGCTCTGCGGATTACTTCGCTTGCGGTAAATTGAATGATTCCTTTTTGATGAAGATTATTGACCACGGCGCTGGATATATTGGTTTTTTTGATCAAGTTGCCGCTAACCATGGGACCGTGTTTCTGCAGAAATTCTACCACCAGCTCCTGTTTGCCGGTTAGTTTTGTTCCGACAATTTTTTCGTTTACAAGAGAAACGATTTTTTCACTGCGAACAGCCAGTTGTTTTTTGTTCTTTTCTTCGATCAGCAAAAGACCAGACAGCATCAGATTTTGCACGATAGCCGAAATGTTTTTCAGACCGCTTTCTTCGGTAAGATTGTGCAAAGAAATGCCCTGCGGATATTGCCGCAATAATGTAAGAAGTTTCTCCTGAGCGGGAGTTACCGAAATATTGGCAGGCAAGTCCAGAGGAGTGATCCAGAGAAAATCCTTTTTTTCAGAACCGGCGGGAATCAGCTCGGCTAAAGTTTTGCCCAGCGGATACATAAAATAAGTGGCAATCCACTGATAAAAATCAAGATCAGCATTGCCAAAAAGTGCCTCGTCATCAAGTATTTCCACAACTGATTTTATGGTGGGCAGGTTAGAGACAACATCAATGGAGACAATGAATCCGGTGCGTTTTCTGCGGCCAAAGGGGACAAAGACTCGTTTGCCGATTTCAACCTTGTGCCTAAGAGTCACAGGGACTTCATAAGTGAAGACTTTATCGGCAGGAATATTTAAGGCGACATTTATATACATATAGTACTGGTATCATCTTTAGTTTGAAAAGGGAATTGGTATCGGGCCAAAAAAAACGCCCCGAGATTAGGGCGTTTTTAATAAAATAATGTGTTTCAGTTTATTCACCTTTGAGCTTTTCCATTTTTTCCTGCTTGGTTTTACAATCTATGCAGTCAGTGGTAACCGGCCTGGCCATCAGTCTTTTTTCTGAAATCGGCCCGCCGCAGGCTTCACAAATACCGAATGTTCCATCATCGATTCTTTTAATGGCTTCCTGCATTTTCACGATAAGTCTGCGCTCGCGGTCTCGGATACGTAATTCAAAATTACGGTCTGATTCCAGAGATGCCCGATCATTGGGATCGGGAAAATTCTCTTTGCCGTTGGTCATTTCCGAAACTGTTTTGCCCGCTTCACTCAGCAGCTCATTGATTTTCTCGATAAGCAATTTGCGGAATGCCTTCAGTTTATCCGGTTTCAAAGTCGTTTGTTTTTCCAATGCCGTTACTCCTTGAGAATTGAATATTAATTTTGTCGCCCTTCTTACCTAATGAGGTAATGTTTGTAAAGGAAAAAAAATAGATGGGTATAACATCTACTTTTGAGAGTAATATGCTTTTTTTATCTTTTCCACAATGTTTGTTGTGGATTTCCCTTCCTCTTCTGGAATTATTGCCACACTGCCCCCCCATTTTTTTACTTCTTCGCGGCCAACAACCTTCTCTTCCGGCCAATCGCCACCTTTAATAAGGATGTCCGGTTTCAGGTAATTAATCAGTTCCAGCGGTGTCAACTCAGGGAAAATAGTAACAAAATCAATAAATTCTAGCGCGGCGAGGATTTCCGCTCTTTCTTCTTCGCTAACGAGCGGCCTTTCTTCCCCTTTGATGGCTCTTACGGAAGAATCGCTGTTGAGAGCCAGAACTAAAATATCTCCGGCTTTCTTTGCCTCTCTTAAATAGCGGACATGACCGACATGCAGGATATCGAAGCAGCCGTTAGTGAAGGCAATCTTCTTTCCTTCCTTACGCAGCGCTTCCAATGTTTTTTTTAAAGTGTTCCTGTCTAATATTTTATTCACATTCTAACCCCTTAATTAATATAAACTAATTGCTGCTAACATAGTTATAAAATGTCAACCGCTAGAGAACTCTGGCCAAAGTCAATACCGCCACTTTGCCTGCTCCGGCTTTGATCAAAGTTTTTGCGCATTGGTTAATAGTGGCGCCGGTAGTAAATACGTCATCAATGAGAATAATATTTTTGCCTTCAGTTTCAGCAGTATCGTTGACGGCAAAAGCGCCCCTTATATTTTTCTCTCTTTCTTTTTTATCCAAACCAGTCTGAGTTAAAGTAAATTTACGCCTTTTTAGCAAGGAAAAATTTACAGGGATGCTATACTTTTTTCCTATGGCTTTTGCCAGGATTAGCGCTTGATTAAAGCCGCGTTCCCGGAGCCGTCGAATATGTAAAGGAACCGGTAGGATTAAAGAATAATCGGTAAAATCAAAATCTGGAAAACAAAATTCGGCCATGAATGAGGCCAGCGCAGTACCGGTAGATATGTTGTGGCCATATTTAAACTGATGAATGGCATCCAGAATAAGCGTTTCGTAACTGGCAACAGCGCGGGCCAGGCTAAAGTAAGGTTTATTTCCCAGACAATTTCCGCATAAATGGTCCGGGGCGGGGCTGTCGAAAAAAGCCATACCGCAAATCGGGCATAGACTACCGGTTATAAATCTTATTTTTTCCCTGCAGACAGGACAAAATGTTTGCAAGTATTGTTGCGGTAAAATTTCAGCGCACCCCAGACACCGGGGAGGAAAAATAACATCAGCGATATTGCGCAGGACTTCATTTAGACTCACGCCATTCCCTTATTGAGCCTCTTTACTTCTGTGGTGTTTTCAGCAATGTTCATGCGCGGGGCATTCCACAAATCTTCGATAGCATAAAACGATCTTAGCGATTCCTGAAAAACAGAAATAACCACGTCGTCGTAATCGAGCAAAATCCACTGACCACTCGCTTCCCCCTCTGTACCCAGGGGCAAGATGCCTTCTTTTTTTAAATATTCCTTAATGGCGGCTGATATCGCCTGTACTTGCCTATCAGTTGCTCCACTGCAAATAAGCAGATAGTCGGTAAAGGAGGATATTTCTTTGACATTCAAAATTACCACATCCTTTGCCTTTTTTTGTAATGCGCCGTTGATACATAAAAGCAGACGGCTGGCGGATTCATTTTTTTTTGCTGGCAATTAGATCTCCTTTTTAAGGCCTTCAGGCTTCAGTCTATTAACCTTTTTTCTTGTATGCCATAATTAACGTATCTTGACAATGCTGCATTTGAATCCTGCAGATCTCGTGTTTTGCTTTGTAAGTGGTTATTGAGAAAAAAGAATGGCTATGATAGATCAACATTACTTTTTAAATTACATCAGGATTATAACATGCAGAATATTGTAAAAAGAGTTCACGCGCATATGCCATATCATCTTCTGCCCACATATCTGGAGATGATTGTGCAGCAGAAGTTAAATCTGGAAATATATTTCAACCACCACTCATTACAGAATTTGGACAAAAAGGAGTGTGCCGAAAAAGCTAAAATATTAGCTGATGCCGGATTGAAAGTTACATTTCACTCGCCATTCATGGATTTGCGCCCAGGTGCGCTGGATGATAAAATTCGACAGACAAGCATTGACCGAATTAAACAGGTATTTGAAATAGTTCCTTATTTTCATCCTTTAAAAGTTGTCTGCCACCCTTCATTTGATGATCGTTACTATACCTCCGGCGATGATGTGTGGCTGGAAAACAGCGTTCAATCATGGACGCAAATAGCCGCGTTGGCCGGTGATACAGGGACAATTCTTGCTCTGGAAAATGTTTATGAAAAGGAGCCAAGTGTTTTGCGCCGTCTTTTTGAACTTCTTCCTGCAGATCATGTACGCTTTTGTTTTGATACGGGGCACTTTAATGTGTTTTCTTACGCGCCGCTCGATGTTTGGATTGCCGAGATGGGAAAGTATATAGGTCATCTGCACATTCACGATAATTTAGGGAGGATTGATGAACATCTTCCGGTAGGCTGCGGGACTTTTCCATTTACCGGGTTTTTTGAGACTCTCCGGGCGATCAAATCAAAACCCACACTGACACTGGAGGCTCATTCACAGGAAGGTCTCTTTCAGTCCATAAACAATATTAAAGATATGGCTCTTTTAGATTTTCTTGATTAGACTGCATTAAATTAGTTTGGGGAGACAAGTTGTCAGGATATATCTTAAAAAGAATGTTATTTATGGTTCCGCTGCTTTTGGGAATTACTCTTGTCTGCTTTTTCGTGATGCATCTTGCGCCGGGATTACCGACAGATTTGCAGACTCAGATGAATCCAAAATCTACTGTAGAGATGAAAGAGCGGCTCAAGACTATGTATGAGCTGGATAAGCCTGTCCATGAACAATATTGGTCCTGGCTAAAAAAACTCAGTCGCGGAGATTTGGGTATCTCCTTTTCTTCTGATCACCGGCCTGTTACCGCAAAAATTATGGAACGGCTGCCCATCACCATTATTTTAGAATTTTTATCACTGATTATTATCATTGCCATTGCCGTACCCATAGGTGTGCTTTCCGCTGTCCATCAGGATTCTATTTTTGACAAGATTACCGGTGTGTTGGTTTTTATAGGTTTTGCCGTTCCCACTTTCTGGCTGGCCTTGCTGCTGATGATATTTTTTGGCATTCACCTGGGTTGGCTGCCCATCTCCGGTCTGCGGTCTTTAAATTATGAATATCTAACGCCATGGGCGCAATTTATTGATCTGGCCAAACATCTGGTTTTACCGGTATTTATTTCCGCCTTTGGGGGCTTAGCCGGGCTTTCCCGCTATATGCGGGCGAATATGCTGGAAGTGATCAGACAAGATTATATAATGACTGCTCGCGCCAAAGGTTTGAGTGAAAGGGACGTCATCTATAAACACGCGCTAAGGAATGCGTTGTTGCCGGCTATCACAATATTGGGGCTTTCCATTCCAGGTCTGATCGGCGGCAGCGTAATTTTTGAAACGATATTTGCTATCCCGGGTATGGGGCAGCTTTTTTATATGTCGGTGATGGCGCGGGACTATCCAACAGTGATGGGTATTTTGCTCATCGGCGCGATTTTGACTTTGCTGGGCAATTTGATTGCCGATGTTTCATACGCGCTGGCGGATCCGCGAATTAGAATTTCTTGACGGTATAAATATGAACTTTTGGGAAACATTTTATAAAAACAAATTGGCGCTTACCGGTAGCGGTATAGTTTTGCTGCTTTTTATCGTTTCCCTTTTGGCGCCCTTACTTGCTCCTTACGATCCGGGTCAGATTGACTTGAGAAATGTTCTGGCGTCTCCTTCATGGAACAATTTATTCGGCACCGATCAGCTGGGCAGGGATGTGCTCTCCCGGATGATCTGGGGCGCAAGAATTTCGCTCAAGGTTGGTTTTGCGGCCACAGGTTTAGCCATTATTATTGGAGTGATTTTAGGCGCTACAGCGGGTTATTATAGTGGTTGGGTCGATGCGGTGATCATGCGTTTCGTGGATATCATGCTTTGTTTCCCCACGTTTTTTCTGATTCTTGCTGTAATCGCTTTTTTAGAGCCTTCTATCTGGAATATAATGATCATTATCGGTCTTACCGGCTGGATGGGGGTGACAAGGCTGGTGCGGGCTGATTTTATTTCCTTGCGGGAAAGAGATTTTGTGAAGGCGGCAAAAACCATAGGCGCAAGTGATTTACGGATTATCTTTATTCATATACTACCTAATGCCATGGCCTCAATATTAGTCGCGGCGACATTGGGTATTGCCGGTGCGATTCTGACTGAATCGGCCTTGAGTTTTCTGGGTATCGGCGTGCAGCCGCCAACGCCTAGTTGGGGCAATATTTTGACTTCCGGTTACGCGAATATTGATATTGCCTGGTGGCTGTCTCTTTATCCGGGGTTGGCTATACTTATTACGGTTGTCGGGTATAATTTGCTGGGGGAGGGGATTCGGGATTCACTTGATCCGCGTCTGAAAAAATGACAATTCGCGCAACTTAAAATCACCATTACTTAAATTTACCACCGCTTCTCTTCCTCTTTTGGCTTTACAAAAAAGGGATGAACATGTTTGATCTTTCCATATATACAGCATAATCCTCACCAAACTTAATTAAGTTTTCTTTTTCTTCAATTCGTGCCGTGGCATACAGGAAGACTGTGGCGACACTAAAAAGGCTTGTCGCCAGAAGCGAAGGATTTTTAATTAATGTTACCGCACCCAAAAGTATCAGTGAACTGTAAAGAGGGTGGCGGATGTATTCATAGATTCCTGATGTTACCAGTTCGGTAGTCGTCTCAATACTCAAAATTATCCTTGAGGTGTAAAGAGGGCGGCGAATATATTTGTAGATTTCTGATGATGTCAACTTAGTTGGTATCTCAATATCATTGCTTAGTTGAGGTTTCCCGAACAAAAGCAAATGATAGATTGCGTAACCGGCCAGAACAAAGGAACCGCAAAGAGTCAGCCATGTTATTAATCTAAAGAATGTAAAGGGGTTTTTTAGCCAGTAGCCGAAATTGACGAGAATTAAAAGAAATACAAATTCAAGAGCAAAAAAACGGTAAAACTTGCGGCCGTGAGTGTCGAAAATAAGACTGTGTATTAATGTCATTGCGAGGGAGAACAAAGACCGAAGCAATCTCAGAAATCCTTTAAAGGTATAAAGATCGCCGCGATCCCTGCGGTCGCCAGCAATGACAGATGATGATTGCGGCATAGTCTCAATATCGGGACAGGAAATCTTGAGCATTATCAGTGAAAACATAAAAAATATTATAATTTTGAACATGGTTATTCCTACTTTCAATAATTTGTTCTTCTTTAGCTAAAACAACCCTAAAGTGTCAAGCTCTTTTACATTAAAGGCAGGTTGTCTCTTCGGGCTTGATTATGTTTGAAAAGTATAATAGTACTCTGGCACAGTAATAAAAAGTAAATATGTTTTCCGGTAAGGGATTAACCGGTATGTTTTTATAATATAGCACTACAATTTTTAGTAATGATTGTGGTGATTTCAGTGAAGGAGGAATTTTTAAAATGCCCAGAAAAGTCAATTCAGAATTGTTAAATATCGACAGGCGAATAATTTCCCGCAGATTGTTATCCGGTGAAATTACCGAAAAGGATTTGCATAGTTTATACAAGAAACTCCCTGATGTTTCTGATAATATCGAGGAAGAGATTGAAAACCCTGACGGTAAGTAAGTTCTTATGTTGATAGATTCCCATGCCCACCTGGAAATGAAAGAGTTTAATCCTGATCGTGATGATGTCATCGAGCGTGCGCGGCAGACGGGAGTTAGTTATATTGTTACTGTGGGAACAAATCTGGCGCTAAGCAGAAAGGCATTGTCTCTTGCCCGCCAACATGAAAATATCTATGCGACCGTAGGTGTACATCCCCATGATGTAGCCAGAGCCGATAATAAAACTTTTGATGAACTGTGCGAGATTAGCCGCGATCCGAAAGTTGTTGCCTATGGTGAAATCGGTCTGGATTTTTTCCGTAATATTTCGCCGCGCGAAAAACAAATCGAGATGTTCAGCAGGCAACTGGAATTAGCTGTGCAGCTGAAATTACCGGTAATCATTCATGATCGTGACGCGCATGAGCAAACATTGAGAATGGTCAAGGCATCAGGTGTGCGGTGCGGCGTGTTTCATTGCTTTTCCGGTGATTATACTATGGCCGTGCAATGTATTGATCTGGGTTTTTATGTTTCCATTTCCGGTGTAGTGACTTATGACAAAGCCAAAACTATTCAGGATGTCGCAAAACGTGTCCCTCTTTCCTCACTGCTTCTGGAAACAGACGCCCCTTATCTTACACCGGAGCCTCACCGCGGCAAAAGAAATGAACCGTCCTTCATTATTAATACAGCAAAAAAAGTAGCTCAAATCAAAGATCTGCCATGGGAAGAAGTCGCCGATGCCACGGCTCGCAATACTATAAATCTTTTCGGTATTAAAGCTTCAAATAATTAATAGAACATATCAAAAAAGATTCGTAAGATGACAGATTGTCAAAAAAAAGCTGTTGTCCTCTTGAGTGGCGGAATCGATTCTACCACAACGCTGGCTATTGCCAAAAAAATGGGATTTACAATTTATGCGTTGAGTTTTCGTTACGGGCAGCGCCATCAGATTGAACTGGAAGCTGCCGTAAGTATCGCCCATGATTTTTCTGTTGCCAAACATTTGATTGTCGATATTGATCTGCGTCTTATCGGCGGTTCAGCATTAACCGGAAATATTGATGTGCCCAAAAGCCGCAGCGTTGAGCAGATGGGAAAAGACATTCCGGTAACGTATGTTCCGGCGCGCAATACCATCTTCCTTTCCTACGCTCTGGCCTGGGCGGAAGTAATCGGTTCCTTCGATATTTTTATCGGTGTGAATGCTCTGGATTACAGCGGTTATCCCGATTGCCGCCCTGAATATATAGTTGCTTATGAGAAGATGGCCAATCTGGCGACAAAAGCCGGTGTGGAAGGCAATCAGAAATTAAAAATTCATACGCCGCTCATTGAAATGAGCAAAGCAGATATTATTCGCCAAGGGATAGAACTGGGTGTTGATTATTCTCTCACGCATAGTTGTTATGATCCATCGGCCGAAGGACTGGCCTGCGCCGAGTGCGATTCCTGTTTTTTACGATTGAAAGGTTTTAAAGAAGCGGGTATTACCGATTCAATCAAATACAAAAAGACAAAAGGTTGGCTTTGAGCTATTTAGTCAAAGAAATATTTTATTCAATACAAGGAGAGGGCTATTATGCCGGCTGGCCGGCGGTATTTTGCCGCTTTGCCGGTTGCAATTTATGGTCAGGCAAAGAGGAAGATAGGCAAGACGCTCTCTGCAAATTTTGTGATACTGATTTTGTAGGGTTCGACGGGACGGAAGGTGGGAAGTATCCAAGTGCTCATGAGCTTGCCAAAAAGATTAGACAATTTTGGCCGCAGGCAGATGTAAAATCAGCAAAGCCTTTTGTAGTCTGTACCGGCGGCGAGCCGCTTTTGCAACTGGATGCCGCATTGATCAACGCGTTACATAAAGAAGGAATGGAAATTGCCGTGGAAACTAACGGCACAATCGATGCGCCTGACGGCATTGATTGGATTTGTGTCAGCCCTAAAACCGGTGTGGAATTGTTGCAGCTTAGCGGGGATGAGTTGAAGTTAGTTTTTCCACAAGCGGAAACCGAACCGGAGAAATATGCTAAGCTCGATTTCCGACACTTCTTTTTGCAACCGCTGGATGGGCCGGAGTTGGAATCAAACACTAAGCTGGCTCTTCAATACTGTCTTGATAATCCGCAATGGCGCGTCAGTCTTCAGTTGCATAAAATACTGAAAGTGCGATAAGGAATAAAAATGGAAATATACAAAGTGTTCAAATTTGACGCGGCACATCGTCTGCCCAATGTTCCTGAAGGCCACAAATGCGCCCAGGTGCATGGTCATTCTTTCCGGATCGAAATTCATTTACGTGGCAAGGCAGATCCACCTGCAGGCTGGGTAATGGATTTTGCCGATATAGCCGCCGCCTGCCAGCCCATCATAGATCAACTGGACCATAAATATTTAAACGACATCACCGGACTTACTAATCCAACGTCGGAAAACTTAGCTAAATGGATCTGGAAGCATCTTCATTCGGCGCTGCCACAATTAAGCAAAATTGTTGTTCAAGAAAGCCCGGAGTCAGGATGTATTTATAAGGGGGAAGAATAAGACAAAGAATTCAAATCAATTAAACAGTTTGCATTTTGGGAGTTATTGTAATAAATTTATATCCATGGGGTGCCTGTAATTTCGATTTGTAATCGGAATGGGCTGAGATTATACCCTTTGAACCTGACCTGGATAATGCCGGCGTAGGGAGTGGCGAGAATCAGAATTAGCAGGGCCATATCCCAAAAGGGTATGGCTCTTCGTGTTTAAGGTATGTTGAGGAGCGTTGAAAAAGCAGTTCATTCGAGCTCAGGGTCTTTTTTCGGTTAGATGAAGGAGATTATTTTTCGGCTGAGTGTCCGAAAAAATCCTCGATTCGCTCTTAATGCCACGCTTTTTCAACAGCATAAAGTTTAAGTTTATTTAGAGAAGTGATTATGTCGCAAATAGTAAATATAGTTAGTGGCGGGCGCATAGGTGATCGCGATTTTTTCCGGAAGAAGATCTCCGGGATGGAAAATTGCCTAATCATTTGCTGTGATGGTGGCGTGCGTCATTTGCAACAAAGAGGAATTAAGCCGGATGTGATCATCGGCGATATGGATTCCATTGATCCTAGCCATCTGGAAAGTTATTCTCGCCATGATGTCAAGATAATAAAATATCCGGCAAGTAAAGACTTTACCGATACAGAACTGGCGCTTGATTACGCCATAAATCTTAAACCTGCGGCAATCTACATCTGGGGCGCGTTGGGCGGAAGGCTTGATCATACGCTGGCCAATGTGTTTTTGCTGGAAAAGACTAAAACCCTTCCCATCAAGGCTTATCTGATTGATGAATATTGTGAAGTTTTTCTGCTGAGTGGCGATGTCACAATCAACGAGTCAGCAGGTCAAACAGTTTCTCTGATCGCGCTCAGTCCGCAAGTTGAAGGGATAACTCTCCGTGGTTTTCTATATCCTTTAGATAATGCAACATTAAGTATGGGCGAATCGCTGGCAGTAAGCAACATTATTAATGGCGATGAGGCGAAAATCAGTGTACGGTCGGGAAACCTATTGGTAATCCGTTATTGGCAGAAAGATATTTTTCCGGAGGCGGTGTAGCTGATGAAACCGGTTAGGATATTATGCGTAGGTGGTTCTGATTCCAGCGGCGGTGCGGGTATTCAGGCGGATTTGAAGGCGGTTAGCGCCTGCGGCTGTTACGGGATGAGTGTAATTACTGCGGTAACGGTCCAAAATACTATTGGTGTTCAGTCTATTCACCCTGTTCCACAAAAATTTATTCTGGCGCAATTGAATTCCGTACTTCGTGATATTGGCGCAGACGCGGTTAAAACCGGCATGCTTTTAACCTTTGGAGCAATCGAAGCTGTTGTTAAAAAGGTCAAAGAATATCGCCTGGAGAAATTAGTAGTTGACCCGGTAATGATTGCCAAGGGTGGCCATTCTTTAATGCGAGACAATGCAAAGGTGGCACTGATAAGAAATCTGTTGCCGCAGGCTTTTGTTGTGACACCTAATATTCCTGAGGCAGAAGCTATCGCGCAATGTAAGATTGAAGGGGTTGCCGGGATGAAAAAGGCAGCCGCTGTGATTTACGGGCTTGGCGTCAAAAATGTGGTGATCAAAGGTGGGCATTTGAGGGCTGCAAAAAAATCAGGCGCGATGGATATTCTTTATGATGGGAAAAATTATTATGAGTATTCTTCGCCATGGATTGCTACGAAAGATACACACGGAACAGGTTGCACTTACGCTTCTTCACTTGCGGCAGCTCTTGCGCGTGGTAAAAATATTGTCGATGCAGTTGATCAAGCCAAGGTTATGGTCACAAAAGCGATTGAAAATTCACTTCGCCTGGGAAAAGGGCACGGGCCGGTTAATGTCATGGGCAGTATATTGAAACAAAAAGATTACTTTTAAGTTTTGGAGGAAGAAATGACACAGTTGGAAAAAGCCAGAAAAGGTCTGGTAACGGAAGAGATGAAAATATGCGCCGCAGAAGAAGGTGTAGATGCGGAATATATAAGGCAGGGAATGGTGGATGGAAACATCGTGATTTGCCGCAATGTGAACCATACGACAATCAAACCTCTGGCGATAGGCCTTGGTCTGCGTACCAAAGTTAATGCCAATATCGGCACATCCAAAGATAATAATGATTTCAATCTAGAGCTGGAAAAATTGAAAATAGCAGCCTTGGCAGGCGCTGATGCCGTCATGGATCTTTCCACTGGTGGTGATCTGGCAGCGATTCGCAAGGCGATTATGGAAAACTCTCCTGTGGCTATCGGGACAGTGCCAATTTATCAGGCAGCGGTAAAGATTTTGCAGGAGAAAAAAGCGATCTCCGAGATGACTGCGGAAGATATGTTTGCAGTCATTGAAGAAAATGGCAGAGACGGAGTCGATTTTATAACCGTCCATTGCGGCGTCAATCAAAGAAGTGTGGCAGCGGTAGAAGGACAGGGGAGAGTCCTGGGCATCGTGAGCAGGGGCGGTTCGATGACGGCCAACTGGATGTACTGCAATAAAAAGGAAAATCCGCTTTATGAAGATTATGACCGGCTTGTGAAAATTGCGCACCGCTATGATATGATTTTGAGTCTTGGTGACGGATTGCGTCCCGGTGCCATCGATGATGCGACTGATCAGGGGCAATTGCAGGAACTGATCATTCTGGGCGAACTTGCGGCGAGGGCGCGTGCCGCCGGAGTTCAGGTGATGATTGAAGGTCCCGGGCATGTGCCGATTACCGAAATTGAAGCCAATATCAAACTGCAAAAGAAAATCTGTCAGGGTGCTCCGTTTTATGTCTTAGGGCCACTGCCCACGGATATCGCGCCGGGTTACGATCATATAACTTCCGCTATTGGCGGAGCCATTGCCGGAGCAGCCGGTGCCGATTTCCTCTGCTATGTAACTCCCGCCGAACATTTACGACTGCCGACACTGGCTGATGTCCGCGAAGGAGTGATTGCCGCGCGCATTGCCGCACATATTGCCGATATAGCCAAAAATGTTCGCGGCGCAAGGGAGCGAGATCGTAAAATGTCCCAGTGCCGGAAAAACTTTGACTGGCAGGGACAAGTGGAGTTGTCCATTGATCCGGAAAAGACCAGCGCGTTTCTGGAAAAAAGCAAAAGCGCACAAGATGAAGGCTGCACAATGTGCGGTGAATTCTGTGCTATCAGGTTAGGCAAAAGATAAAGAGGTGCAAGACTTGTCCGACAAGAGTACAAATACAGCAATAGATAAACGACAGGAAGCAACCCGGATAGTTTTACGGTTGAGATCCGCTGGATACGAAGCTTATTTTGTCGGAGGTTGCGTGCGTGATTCTGTAATGGGCGTAATTCCTGAAGATTACGATATCGTAACATCGGCACTTCCTGATCAGGTAATGGCGCTTTTTAATCGTACTGTCGCCATAGGAGCAAAATTTGGCGTTGTTGCTGTTGTTGTGGAAGGCCATTCATACGAAGTGGCAACTTTTCGCAGTGATGATGTTTACATCGACGGCAGGCGGCCATCTGACGTTCATTTCACTTGCGCTAAAGAGGATGTCTTCCGGCGTGATTTTACCGTCAATGGATTACTTATGGATCCGGTAACAGGAGAGATCACGGATTATGTTGATGGCATTGCCGATATCGGGGAAAAAATAATCCGTACGATTGGTGATCCCGATCAACGCTTCCAGGAAGACCACCTGAGGATGTTGCGGGCAATTCGTTTTACTGCCAATCTAAATTTTGACCTTGATTCTTCCACGCAATCAGCCATTGCTAAAAATGTTGCCGAAATCAAAACAATCAGTGCCGAGCGCTTGTACGATGAACTGGGTAAACTTCTCACCCGTGGTGGTGCACTCAGGGGGGTAGAGTTAATGGCGCAAACCGGAATGCTGCGTGAGATATTGCCGGAGGTGGATGCCATGCAAGGTGTTGAACAACCGCCTCGCTTTCATCCAGAAGGTGATGTCTGGCAACATACTTTGATAATGCTGGAGATATTATCAAAAGGAAAAAATACAAACGTAAATCCGGCGTTGGCCTGGGGAGTTCTTCTTCACGATGTCGGTAAGCCAGTCTCACGCAGTGAGGATGAAAACGGTGTGCACTTTTACGGCCATGTCCAGCAAGGCGAAAAAATAGCCGATAAGATAATGCAGCGCCTGAAGTTTTCACGGGCGCAAAGGGAAGCAGTACTCCATCTTATTGGTCAGCACATGAATTTTATGAATGTTCAGAAAATGCGTCCTGCCCGGCTTAAAAGATTTTTACGTATGCAGGATTTTGATCTGCATCTGGAGTTGCATCGTCTTGATTGCCTGGCCAGTCACGGTATGCTGGATAATTATGAGTTTTGCCATAATCAACTTGAAAACTTAACTGCGGAAGAATTACATCCGCCGCGTTTACTGAGCGGTGACGATTTGATTGCTCTTGGTTTTACCCCCGGGAAAATAATCGGTGAAATTTTACGTGTGCTGGAAGATGAGCAGATGGAAGGAAGAATTAATTCACAAGATGAGGCAAAAATATTTGTTGAGAATAACTGGAAAAAATAAACTGGTATAATTAATTTGCACTTGTAATATTTCTTGATAATATAATTTAAGTATTGATCAAGGATTAAAACGATGAAAAATTTACTTCCAAAAATAATATTTCTTCTTTTTATTTCATTTCTTGTTTTGTCTTGTGCCAGCCGGACGACACGAGTGGCGCCGGAATTTCCTGCTCAAAAAAATAAACCATTAGAGCTCATGGGCTATACCATTCAGGCCGGTGCATTTGCCAAAGTTGAAAATGCGGTGCGTTTGACCGAAACTCTGAAAAAGCGAGGATTAAGCGCCACCTATTTCAAGGCCGCTGACGGACTGTTTAAGGTTCGCTTCGGAAACTTTTCCGCAAAGGAAAATGCGAGGCAAAGAGCTCAAAGTTTAAAAGAGTCACATATCATCGAAGAGTTCTACATTGTCAAACCCGAAGACTATACTATTGCCAGACAAAAACAATACGGCACAAATTATTTAAGAGAAGCGCTCGTAAAAACTGCCCGTGATTTTATCGGGGTCCCATATCTATGGGGTGGAGCTTCTTTGGAGACAGGATTTGATTGCAGCGGTTTAACCATGACAGTATATCAGTTAAACGGTTTGAATTTGCCGCGTCATTCCAGAACACAGTATGATGCCGGAAGCCCTGTAAACATAAGCCAGTTACAAAAAGGTGATTTGGTTTTCTTTGCGCTACATGGAAAAAGAAAAGTTTCGCATGTTGGAATTTATATCGGTGATGGAAAATTCATCCACGCCCCGTCCCATGGCAAAAAAATATGTGTTGAGTACCTTTCTACTCCATTTTTCGCTAAAGGATTCGTCAGCGGACAAAATTATCTCTAATTAAAATTATGATAATATTTTGTGATAAATGATGAAAATGATCATTATTGAGTACATCATTAACATAATAATGCGTCCGGATAGTTTTGTGTCATCGGCAAACCATTGTCAGCTCTGGATTTGGCGAGTACAAAAAATAAAGAAAAATTATTTTTCAACTTCATATTGTGATCGTCATCGAAAATTTCATCAAAAAATAAGAGCTGATGATAAAAAAATAAATTAAAATAAATGATATTATTTTACATTTTTTGTTGACCTAAATGTAAAAATAAAGTAAAATTCAATCACAAGGAAGTATTTTGGTGTTAACCGAAGAATAAAATTTGATCAAAGGAGGCTCCATAAGATGGCAACAGCAAAGAAAAAAGTAGTAGCAAAGAAAAAAGTAGTAGCAAAGAAAAAAGTAGTAGCAAAGAAAAAAGTAGTAGCAAAGAAAAAAAGATAGTCAACAGGTATTAAGAAATAAAAATGAGCAGGCAACTTCTTTACTGTTGTTTGCTCATTTTTTTGTTGTAATTATAATTAAAAGTTTATTTCAATAAATATGTTTAAATGATATGAAAGTAATTATTGGGAGGTGACATATGAATAAAGATTTAATACTCAGCATCGATAATGGAACACAATCAATAAGGGCGTTAATATTTGATTTACGGGGTAATCTGATTTACAAGAAACAGTTACCGCTCCAACCTTACGTATCACCCGAGCCGGGCTGGGCAGAGCAGGATGCTAACTATTACTGGAAATCATTATGTCAGGTCTGTCAAATGCTCTGGAAGGAAACACCGGTGTCTAAAGATGCAATTGCCGGTGTCACAATTACAACTCAGCGCGCCACAATGATTAATGTTGATAAAAATGGAAAGCCTTTACGTCCGGCAATAGTCTGGCTGGATCAACGGCGCACGAGTGGATTAAAACCTGTGGGTGGACTTTGGGGTCTCGCTTTTAAATTATCGGGCATGTCGGAAACGGTTGCTTACCTGCAGGAAGAAGCTGAGTGCAATTGGATTCGAATTCATCAACCGGAGATTTGGAGCAAAACTCACAAATTCCTTTTTCTCTCCGGATACCTGACTTACTGCCTGACAGGCAGATTTGTCGATTCCGTTGGTTGTCAGGTTGGTTACGTTCCTTTTGATTACAAGAAGAAGAGGTGGTCTTCTCCCCGGGATTGGAAATGGGAAATGACTAAGATGGATCCGGCGATGTTGCCGGAGCTGGTTGAACCTGCAGAGGTTATGGGATATATTACGCACAGTGCTGCCGAGGAAACCGGCATACCGGAAGGATTACCTTTGATTGCCGCGGCCGCGGATAAGGCCTGTGAGGTGATCGGCGCAGGTTGTCTTGAGCCGCATATTGGTTGTTTGAGTTACGGAACGACAGCCACTATCAACACCACTCACTATAAGTACATCGAAGCAATTCCATTAATTCCTCCGTATCCTTCAGCTGTGCCTGGTGCTTATAGCCTGGAAATACAAATTTTTCGCGGTTATTGGATGGTGAGTTGGTTTAAGGAACAATTTGCCCAACTGGAGCAACAAATAGCAGAATCGCGTGGCGTAGAGACAGAAACAATTATTGAAGACCTGTTACACAAAGTACCGCCCGGGGCGATGGGGCTGATTCTGCAGCCTTATTGGTCGCCGGGCATCAAAGAGCCAGGGCCTGAAGCCAAAGGCGCGGTAATCGGCTTTGGTGATGTTCATAATCGGGCGCATCTGTATCGGGCTATTCTGGAAGGTTTGGCTTACGCGTTGCGCGAAGGTAAGGAACGCGAAGAAAAACGCAGCGGGGTGGATATAACCGAATTGCGCGTGTCCGGTGGTGGTTCACAAAGTAACGCGGCAATGCAGCTTACCGCGGATATTTTCGGATTGCGCACAGCCAGGCCACATATTTATGAAACATCCGGTTTGGGCGCGGCGATAGACGCGGCAGTTGGTCTAAAACTTCATCCGGATTTTAAAACGGCTGTGGCGGAGATGACACGGATTGGCGAGTTCTTTGAGCCCAACATGACTACACATAAGATTTACGACCAGCTTTATAAACGCGTTTACAAACAAATGTATAAAAGGCTGAAACCACTCTACGAAGAAATTCGTGCCATAACCGGATATCCTAAAAGGGCAGGGGAGATATAACTCACTCTTTTTAGCGGCGACGTTTGGATGGAGACTAACTGTAGAGACTCGTTTTAAAGTCTTCTTTGGCTATCTGCCTAACTTCATCGGTAGATCATGTTCCTTCCAACTGCTTCCCAGATATATAAAAGGATGGATATTGATTGACTTAATGTCTTTTCCGGTTTTCTTGAAAATGAGAGAAGCGCTGATAGTTTCACGCGGGCTGATGGATACTCCATGAGTTCCGGAAGCCTTGCTGGTGATACTCCGCGAGCCTTTGAAAAAAATCACACTAGTAACTGCACAGGTTTTTCCTGCTTGGTCGATAAGTTTAGATTTGGGCCATGTGGTGTAATTATCATAAAGGGCAACACTTTTCACAATACTGGAATTATTGAGAATGCGGATTGATAAGGTGACTTCCGTATCCGATGATGTTATTCCGGCATTTGTAAATTCGATTCCATCAGCCTTGACAGATCCAACAGAAAGTGATGCCTGATTGGATTCGGCGTTTGACTCCCACCAGGATTTCTTCGATTCCGTACCTTTATCGGTAGCGCGGGATGCTTTAGCTGATTTTTTTTCAAATGATAACTTGTCTTTCTCCGCAGGTATGAAAACAAACATGGCGACAACAATAAAAGCGATAATCGGAACGACAATGACCATGATTTTTTTGTTGATCCAGATTTGAGTAGGGTTGCTATTTACTGTTTTACTGTTATTTGGGATATTCTTTAATGGTGTTTCCGCGGCGGCAATTATTTTATCATCATCAATCGAGGAAGATTCTTTTCTTTCCGGATGGTGATGTGCCGGTTGAGACCGCAGACCAGTGTGCCCAACAGCGTAGATATCGTGTTCACGAATATGTTTATCTGCCCGTGCTCCTTGATATTGAAAAAGTTGAGCATATTCCTGCGAAAGACAGGACACGATATCATAATAGGAGCGGGAAACCAGTAATTGCCCGGCTTCGGCAAAACTCATAATGCGTTGCGCGACATTGATGCCGTCACCGATGAGATTGACCTGATTGTTAATGTCTTTGAGTAGTTTTACCGGGCCGAGATTTATGCCCATGCGTACGCGTAGATCAGGCATAGATGTTGACTGTTCGGTGTTTAATACATCGCGCATATTCATGGCAACAAAGAGGGCATCTTCCGGATCACCGAGAAAACCGATGGCCGCGCCGTCTCCGGTATCAAGAATAATTCGGTCGCTCACAGGGATATCCGTCAGAGTTTCGGCAATAAGAGTGTTGAAACGTTCCTTGAGAATTATTTGTTCTTCAACCGATTTTTTCGAATACTCAACGATGTCAAGAAAGACGACACTGCAAATAAAAGTTCTATTAGGGCGGAATTTTAAGTTTTGGGAACTATTATCGCTAGTCATGATTATAACCTCACACAAATTTGATATGACATAAACAGATTTATTTCAATATTTCAAGTGATAAATACCAATGCCATTTTTATTAAGCAGTATATAATAAAGAAGAAAACATAAAATTATGGCTGAAAATACTTGCAACTAAAGATATAAAAGTATTAAAAGGTTTTACAGTAATTAAATAATAGTTATTGGTACTGGATCCCATGATTGAGGAACAGTTCAATTCCGTTAATTTAAGCCATTACCTACGAATAACAAGAAATAGAGAAAGGCTTTTGCTGAAATATGAAGACAAAAAGAAAAAGTGAAGTAGGATTCAGTAATCTATTGGTAACTGGAGGTTCTGGATTCATCGGCAGTAATTTTATCCGGAATTTGTTAAATGATGCAACTTTTTCCGGCAGGATAATCAATTTGGATAAATTAACGTATGCGGGCAATCCGGAAAATCTGGAAGGTATTGCAGCGGACTTTGGGCCAAGATATGTTTTTCAAAAAGTAGATATTTGTGATGCTGCTAAACTGGAAAAGGTATTTGATGAGCATGATATTGACGCGGTCTGCCATTTTGCCGCCGAATCACATGTGGATCGTTCCATAAAAGATCCGGGGAGTTTCATTCAAACAAATATAGTTGGAACTTTTAATCTCCTGGAAATTGCCAAAGCCAGGGGAGATAATTTTAAACTATTTCATCATGTCAGCACAGACGAGGTTTATGGCAGTCTCGGTGCGGAAGGACTTTTTCGGGAAGATACGCCATATCGGCCAAACAGTCCTTATTCCGCGTCAAAGGCGTCGTCTGATCATCTTGTAAGCGCGTACCATGAAACTTTTGGCCTGCCCACTACAATATCCAATTGTTCAAACAATTATGGCCCATATCAATTTCCGGAAAAGCTTATTCCACTGGTCATTCTCAATGCCTTGGAAGGAAAGCCTCTGCCTGTTTACGGCGACGGTAAAAATGTCCGTGATTGGCTCTATGTCGAAGACCATTGCGACGCCATCTGGAAGATTATGAAGTCAGGCGTGATCGGTGAAACATATAATGTTGGCGGCAATGCCGAAATGGAAAATATTTTAATTGTGCAGCTGATTTGTGATATTCTTGATGAGATTAAACCGGCAACTGATGGAAAGCCTCGGAGTCAGCTGATCACATTCGTTTCTGACCGTCCCGGACATGATCGGCGTTACGCGATTGATTTTGCCAAACTGAATACGGAGCTTGGTTGGTCTCCACGGGAATCCTTTAAATCCGGCCTGCGAAAAACTGTCGAGTGGTATTTAAATCAGAAGAAATGGGTGGAGAATATTAAGACCGGTGCTTACCAGAGTTGGATGAAAGAACAATACGGTTCATAGCATTATCCAGAAGATTAAATACACAAACCATTTCCTTGATTTTCCATGCGTTTTTTGCTAAATAACACAAATATTAAGATAAGTGATTTTGTGCTGTGGCTCTAAAGCCAAAGGTTACGTGCAATCCACTTTTCCATTTGATTTAAATATTATTCTTGTTCTTGTGTTCTTCATACAGGAGGGGATTATGCGCAAAGATTCGCCGGTAAAAAATTCCAGTACGTCTAATGAATATCTCATGGAAAGTGAAGACGAGGCTATTCGTCTTGATGTTAAGACTGATCCGGCAGCTCTCCGCAGGCAGGCTCTCTGGTGTGGAGTGAAGCCCGGAATGCACATCCTCGATGTTTGCTGCGGTCCGGGTAAAACAACGGCGCTGTTGCATGAAATGATTCAACCTGGGGGAAATATCGTAGGGTTTGATTTTTCCGAAGCCCGCATAACCTACGCAAAAGAGCATTATGGCAATAAAAAAGGAATTGAGTTCCAGTTGCAGGATTTGCATCAATCAATGGAGTGGCTAGGCGAGTTTGATCTTATCTGGGTAAGGTTTGTACTGGAGTACTTTCGTAAAGAGGCTCTGGATTTAGTAAAAAAGTTAAAGAATTGTTTAAACCCCGGTGGCTACCTTTGCCTGATCGATTTGGATTATAACTGTTTGAATCACTATGGTCTTCCGGAACCAATGGCCGCGATATTACCCAGAATCATGAACCTCATCGATGAACAATATAATTTTGACACATTTGTGGGGAGAAAACTCTACAGTTTTCTTTACGATAGCAGATTTGAGAATATTGAAGTAGAGTTGATGGCGCATAATTTAATTTATGGAGAAATTAAGGATAAAGATAAATTTAATTTAATAAAAAAAATAGAAATATCGGAGAAAAAGGCTGAAGGCTTAATAAAATCATACCCCGGTGGTTATAAACAACTTAAAGCTGATTTTGTAAAATATTTGGCTGATCCCAGACGTTTTTCTTATACTCCTTTGTTGCTATGTAAGGGGAAAAACCCGTTATAGTGAGGCAGGGTTATCGAGAATCCTTCTCATGAGGAGAAGTAATTCATCCGGTTTATATGGTTTGTTGATGAAACCTGCCGCTCCCGCTTTGATTAAATCTTTTGTTTGCGGAGAACTGGAATAACCACTGGTCATTAAAATTTTAGCATTATTATTAATCGTTAATAAATCAATCAGACATCTTTTGCCCCCCATTCCGGGCATGTTTAAATCCATAATTACCAGACTAATCTTATCTTTTTGCGCATTATAAACTTCCAGGGCTTGTTCACCGTTTTCAGCCGTCACTACTTCGTAACCATATGAGCTTAAGGTTTCTTTTCCTATTTCCAAAAGGTTTGGTTCATCATCGACAAAAAGAATTATTTCTGTGCCGTAAGGAGATTGTTGCGGCTGTTCTTCAATTTTGGGAAGTGGCTTACCGGATGTTGAAGCGGGGAATATAATTTTAAAGGTTGTTCCTTTGTCGGGTTCGCTTTCACAGTAAATAAAGCCATCGTGCTTTTTTACAATTCCATGAACTACGGCCAGCCCCAGGCCAGTTCCTTTTCCAGCCTTTTTGGTTGTGAAAAATGGTTCAAAGATTCGCTGCACCACATCTTTTTCCATGCCACAGCCCGTATCGGCAATGGAAAATTCAATATAATTACCGGAGGGAATATTTAAACCGGAGATTGTAGTCTTTTTCTGCAAAGAGAGATTCTTTGTTGATATGTTAATTGTTCCGTTATCTCCCATAGCGTCGCGAGCATTGATAACCAGATTCATAATGATTTGTCCGATCTGTGTTGAATCGGCGCTGATAGGGAATATCTTGTCATCGAGGTTGGTTTTAATTTCCATCATTTTGGGAATGGATTTCATCAGCAGATTCTGCATGCTCTTAATTTCATCATTAATTTTTATAACCGTCGACAGAGGCTCCACTTTTCCGCTAAAAAGCATCAACTGCTTCACAAGCTCACGGGAGCGCTGAATCAGCTCTCCAATGCTGTTAAGATAAAGCATATCTTTTTCGTTGCCGCTTCTTCCGGAAATCATTAATTGATTGTATCCCATAATCGCTTGAATGATATTGTTAAAGTCATGGGCTATTCCGCCGGTTAAGGTGCCTACCGCTTCCATCTTGGAGGCCTGCATCAGCTGATTTTCCATGCTGCGCAGTATGGAAATGTCTTTGAGAGTGCCGACAACACCCATAACTTTTCCTTCCGCGTCTAAATCCGGCGCTCCGGTAAATGTTATATAGCGGGGCACGCCTTCTTTGTTCAACATAATAAAATTTTTATCTCTGATGGTTAGTTTATCAACAATAATTGTTTGGAAAATGTGATCAAAGGCCGTACGTTCTTCTTCTGGTATAAAGTCTGTAATATTTTTATCCAGAAGCTCATCCCAATTTTGGCCTAAAACCTCTTCACAGACTGGATTTA
>Ga0209083_1001385_pt1 | contig 27929 bp, 25 predicted proteins | sample AM7aDNAmetaG_FD_184132 | JGI IMG/M metagenome (GOLD analysis project Ga0209083, IMG submission 184132) | Freshwater microbial communities from Finland to study Microbial Dark Matter (Phase II) - AM7a DNA metaG (SPAdes) (version 3) | ecosystem: Environmental > Aquatic > Freshwater > Lake ...
CTCTCGATACTACCAAGCAGAACAATTACCTGTTGCCAGGAGGCATTGCGGCCCTGATCATACTCATCGCGGGCGGCTACCTGTATCGCAGAAAGAAGCTTTCGAATAAGTCTCAGAATGGGAATAAGTCCCGGAATGGGGACCGATCATCCTGATGCTGGGGTGCAGATGAATTTATCTGATGTGCTGGAGTTCATTGCCGTCGGCTTCAAGGCCGACCGCTTCAAGACGCTAATGTCTTCCCTGGGCATAATTATAGGTGTCATGGCCATAGTGGTGATGCTCTCTGTGGGCGAAGGTCTCTACTCCGGAGTATCCAGCCAGTTTTCTACTCTCAACCTGGATGTAATACAAGTATCACCGGGAAGCGCTCACTTTGGAGGGCCCGGCACAGACCAGGCGAGCAGAAACGCGGCCGAGCCTGCCAAGTTCACCAACAAGGACGCCAAGGTCCTGGAAAATGTAGCCGGGGTCAAAAATGTTGCACCCGAATCCTCCGCAAACGTAGTAGTAGCCTTCCGCAATACCAATGCCTCCGCAAGTCTCACGGGCGTAGACCCTGACAAAGAGAGAGTTCTCAAAGACAAAGTGGCATCGGGCCGGTTTTTGACCGGTTCCGATTATACGTCAATAGTCATCGGAAACGGCGTCTCGCAGGATCTCTTCCGCATGAAGATCACTCCGGGAAACAAGGTTCGACTATATTATCGAGACCGTTATATGGACTTCACCGTGGTGGGTTCTCTTTCAGAAGAGGAGCAGTCCTCTTTTGGCGGACCCGGCAGCAGTCAAAACAACCAGATGTACATCACGCATAAGGCTATGAAGGAGCTGATGGGCGAGGACAACTACTATTACGGCTCATTCCAGGTAACTGTTTACGATGCGGAGCAGGTCGATAGCGTTATTGAAAGGATCAAGAATGACCTTAAGCGGTATCATAAAGACGAAGCTTATGACGCCACCACAGCCAGGGACATGCTCTCATCGCTCATGAGCGTCCTCTCCATGATCAAATATGCGCTGGCCGGGATCGGCGCCATATCTCTGCTGGTAGGTGGAATCGGCATCGCCAATGTCATGATGCTCACCGTGAAAGAGAGAATTCGAGAGATAGGCACCATGCTGGCTCTTGGAGCGACTATGAGGGATATCCGTATGCAATACCTGCTTGAGGCCGGAGTTCTGGGTGCGGTGTCCAGTGTAATCGGCATTGTCCTCGGGGTAATAGTCTCTTTCCTCATAGGCGCGCTCGCCGGGCTGCCTTCGTCCATAACGCCTCAGTCCGTCCTCCTGGGTGTGCTCTTTGGCGTTCTCACCACGACCATTGCTGGCGTCTATCCTGCCAACAAGGCAGCAAAGCTCGATCCCATCGATGCGCTTAGAGCGGATTGATTTTTTTTGGGCACTCTTGAGGGATGCATGAAACTTATGCAGGATCAGCGATATAGGGCTCATGCTGAATAGTCAAACCAGAACCAACCAGATCTGAGTGGACCAAACTGGTATCGATCCATTAGACTTATGATTAAGGAGCTCTAAATTACAGGGAGGAATTCATGGAGACGATTTGTCTCTGCCTTCAAGTGCCTGAATTTATATTATTTAAATGGAGGTCTATAAATCATGAGAATTGAAATCAAAATGCTGATGATGCTATTACCGTTGGTGTTAGTTGCTGCATTTAGCATACTTTTCATCAACGCTCATGCTATCGATAACGATGGTTCAGAATCCGCAGACCAGTTGATCGATGCGAGCAATGGTATCGTCCCAATTGTTGTCGATACCAGGTTCCCTGCAAGTCCGCAGGAGTCCAGAAGGCTGCAAGGCATTGATAATAACCCGAACAACGCCGCGCCCGGCTCATCCGCCAGCAGTGTCACAAGCACACAGGATGCGACGACTCAAGCAGAATCCGCGGCGTTAAACCAGAATGCAACTGTGAATTCCGAGAGCGCTAATGAAACTGCGTCCACAGTGACGATATCCGCGACAGAAGCCTCCACAGCATCAGGAAACTGGTCGTTTGTGCTCAACGACCGCACAAACAATGGCAAACTGAAAGAGGCTGCTTTGGCTCTCACAGAGTCTGACCATGTCGTCTTCGGATCGGGAAACATTACGGAAGGAAATAATACCCGGCAGGTCACGGCCTCTGGTTTAGAGGATGGCAACAGGCTAGACCTGAATCTGACGACTCTAGGAACCGTCAACCTTTATATGCTCTCGCTCACCACTAACGGCGACTCTGCGGCAGGAGAATATAGGGCACATTCCGCCGACGGTCAATCCTGGACGGGGAACGCCACGGGCACAAAATCTGTGCCTCAGAGCTAAGCTGATTACATAGGCCAAATTGGTCCGAAGTCTTATCTGATCTATTTATATTTTTAAAATGGTCAGTTATTTTTCAGATTCATTTTCGAGCTACTCTTGGCAAACGAGTCGCGAAAACAAATAATGAAATTATGTAAAAGACGGATCCAGTGGATACGAAAAGGGAGGGTGGGCAAGTTGGTGATGGAACATATGGAGGAAATACTTCACGGTCAACTCTTGCCCAAGTTGACTCGTCGTTTGACGATATAAATATTTGGTACAGCCCGGACAAGACTCCTCTTGGGACAGATTTAAGATCGGTTACAATCAGGATCTTATATCCTTTCCTCGGATAAGGGACAGGACTCCGGCAATGGCTATCATCACCAAGGAGGCCCATAGAGCCGAATCCATCCCCGCGATAAATGCTTTTGATAATCCGCCGGACAGATTTGTCGTTCCTATGAATATTTCGAAGGCTTCCGCCCTCGGAATTGAGGCCGATGCTACAGACATGGCCATGACGAAGCTGCCCAGGACGCCTATATTTTGCAGGGTTCTGAGGAGACCCGACAGGCTTCCATAAGATCCAGTGCGTGCACTCGCCATCACTGCACTGTTGTTTGCCGGGTAGAACATGGAAGATCCGAGCCCCGAAATGGCTGATGCTATCAGCACGATATAGAAGGACGAGTCTTGTTGCAGCGAGAGATAAATCAGGACGGCTGCTCCAATAACTGCAATCCCGGCACTGGCTATGACCCTGGCGCCAAACCTGTCAGATAGCTTTCCCATAAACGGGCTCAGGATGCTGCCCACCACGTATCCCGGTATGAGAAGTAAGGAAGCATCTAAGGGCGACAGACCTCTTACTCCCTGAAGGTACATGATGATCAAGAATACAACGGATAGATATCCCAACGCCATGAAAAATGCGGCCAGAATCGAGTACTTGAGCACCCTATCTTTAAACAGCTTAAGATCGATCATAGGGCTCTCTAACCTCATTTCATAGAGGATGAAGAGTGGAATAATAATTAAGCCGGCTATCATCTGCGCCAGGTTTGAGCGGGTCATGCCCTGACTTGCATAGTCCACTGCGCCGAAAGATAAGAGCGACAGGCAACCTGCCAGGAGTGCCATTCCCACAAAGTCGATCTTCGTCTTAACCGGTTTTGCGTCCTTCAGATAGATGATTCCAAGGATAACTGCCGCGATCCCGATAGGGATGTTGATGTAAAAGATATACTTCCAGCCAAGGAATGTCGTGATCACTCCGCCAAGAATGATGCCAATCATAGCTCCTGCAGTCCAGCCCAATGAATTATACCCGAATGCGCTGCCGCGTTCGTTTTTCGGAAAGACATCGGCAATGATTGCGCCGCTGTTCGCCTGCAGGAGCGATCCGCCCAGCGCCTGCACCGCCCGGAATAATATTAAAAATTGGATACTTGATGAAAAAGCGCAGAGGACGGACCCCACTGTGAAGACTGCAAATCCCGCATTGAACATGCGGCTTCTTCCGTAAAGGTCTCCAATCCATCCAAAAGGAGTCGTGGTGACGGCGGTGACGAGTAGATAGATCAGTATAATCCAGATAGTAGTGGCGATATCGGAGTGCAATCCTTCTGCGATCGAGGGAAATGCGAGTATGACAATTGTGCTATCCAGAGCACCCATGAGCGTTCCCAATACCAAAATAAAGAGAACTATTTTCTGTTTGGAGTCCACGAGCCTGCAATTCGCAGGCATGTAATTTAAATTTAGGGTAGGCGTCCGCAAGGATTAGGGGCTCGAAGTCGTCACTGATCGATCGCAAAATAGAAAGATATGGGATTATGCCAGTATTTCATTCCATCGTCTTCTTCATCGGAGTGGTGGCCCAGTATCTCCAGCGCCAGATAGAGGCAACCGGCCGCCAGATAGACGCCCTGCTCTAAGAGCTTCATGAGCTGACCGAAGGGGATATAGGGATCGTTGAAGGAACCTATTGGGCAAAATGGGTGTCCGTGATATGCACAAGGCGGGAGAGACAAACAATTGACGATCGCTTATGAGCCGTGCGAGAAAAATGGGAACAACGCGCCGCAATCGTCACGCTTAGAGTTTACAATCGAGATCCTTGAAGCCGTTATCCTGGCCTTAGTTGCATTGGCCACCGCTTGGAGCGGCTTTCAGGCAGCTCAGTGGGATGGACATCAAGCAGAGCTTTATGGTGAGGCGAATCTGCTTAGCATCAAAGCAGTAAGTCTTAACACATCAGATGGTCAAGATCATCTCTACAATACAAACGTTCTCAACGCCTGGCTCAATGCCAACATACAGGGACAGAAGCAGATAGCGCAATTCTATGAACGACGCTTTCTGAAGGAGTACAAGATTGCCTTCGATGCATGGATAAAAACAGATCCCATCAATAACAGCAACGCTCCACCCGGGCCAACCTACGTGCCTGGGTATAGGAGCTCCAAGATGAAGGAAGCAAGTAATCTAAGCCGCGAAGCCCTGAGCAAGTTCGATCAGGGTACAAAGGCCCGAGGAATCGCCGATGACTATGTGCTAAACACAGTTTTTCTGGCAACGGTTTTAGTGCTTGCGGCTATTAGTCAGCGGTTTAAAATAAAATCCATCCGCATAGGGCTCATCGTTCTGTCCTTCATGCTCCTGCTATTTGATATAATGAATATATCCATGCTTCGGCGTTTTTGACTATGGGCGTGATCTCAGACTAATCAACAAAGGCGGTACTCTCCGTGAGCAGGGCAAGCTCGGTGAGCCCCTCAAGGCATATGACGAAGCCATCAGGCTAGATCCCAACCTTGCCGTGGCCTGGTACAACAAGGCATTGCTCTTGAAGCCCTCGGGAGGGCCCCTGAAGCAGATGCTGCCTTAGCCAGGGCCCAGGGGCTGGAATAAATATGGGATGATTCGCATTTCCAGCGCCATATAGAGGCCTACCGACCGCCAGATATACTCACAGGTCTACGAGCTTTATGGCTGACCGAAGAGGATATAGGGATCTTTGAATAAGACTAAATCCAATTAAAGTTAATATTTGAATTGGGAAAAATGTGTCCATGATATGCACAAGACGGGAGAAAGAAACGATTGAAGATCGCTCATGAACTAGGCGAGAAAAATGGGAACAACGCGCCGCAATCGTCACGCTTAGAGTTTACAATCGAGATCCTGGAAGCCGTTATCCTGGCCTTGGTTGCATTGGCCACCGCTTGGAGCGGCTTTCAGGCAGCGCAGTGGGATGGACATCAAGCAGAGCTTTATGGTGAGGCGAATCTGCTTACCGTCAAAGCAGTAAGTCTTAGCACATCAGATGGTCAAGATCATCTCTACAATACAAACGTTCTCAACGCCTGGCTCAATGCCAAAATACAGGGACAGAAGCAGATAGCGCAATTCTATGAACGACGCTTTCTGAAGGAGTACAAAATTGCCTTCGATGCGTGGATAAAAACAGATCCCATCAATAACAGCGACGCTCCACCTGGGCCAACCTACGTGCCTGGGTATCGAAGCTCCAAGATGGAGGAAGCAAGTAATCTAAGCCGCGAAGCTCTGAGCAAGTTCGATCAGGGTACAAAGGCCCGGGCAACCGCCGACGACTATGTGCAGAACACAGTTTTTCTGGCAACGGTTTTAGTGCTTGCGGCTATTAGTCAGCGGTTTAAAATAAAATCCATCCGCATGGGGCTCATCGTTCTGTCTTTTTTGCTCCTGCTATTCGATATAATGAATATATCCATGCTTCAGCGTTTTTGACTTGGGGCGCGATCCCGGACAGATCCCGGCTCCAAGCAGTGCGTGTAACATGTATGATCTTCTCTTTTTTCTGACCATTTTATGACCATTGTAGTTAGTTAATGCTTCGGGTTAGCTTTTATTTGCAGCTCTTGCAGCATATTGTATATTGTCGATAGGGCGATATCCTGAGCCGCCAGGTGATCCAGGATCACACGAACCTCAACTTCTGTCTTCTCATTAACCACGCAGTGCTCGCGTGCCTCGATCTTGTCGCGTCTATCTTCCTGGCTCTGGCTGATCAAGATAATCGACGCTGCAAAGGACGCCTCAAGGGATAAGACCAAATTCATTAGAACAAACGGGTACGGGTCCCAGTGGTAAAACCAATTTGCGGCATTCAGAGAGATCCAAGTACCAAATATAAATGCCTGCAAGATAATAAACTCCCACGATCCCACGGCACAGGCAATCCCGTCTGCCACCTTTTGACTGATGGTAAGTTGCTCCTCATAGAGTGCATGGGCATCGCAAACAGGAGGATGATTATGCTTATATGGTTCTGGAAACTCAAGCTTATTTAAGGACATAACCCCAAAGACCTAGCGAGTTTTATAAATAGCTTTCCATTTTGGAATTGGGGCCCATGTTTCGGGTTTCATACGATTGCATGCGTGAGATGATCGTGAGATGAGATAATATAGCGCATGGCTTGCCTCGCTATGAGATCTGTAGACCTTCCTGGTGCGATTCAGCATAAATATATATGTCTATCAAGGATACAATAACCACAGAATACCAAAGTATAGCATATACATTTGCGAAAAATATGCCATTACCTGTCTCTGGCGAACTTTATATTGCCTAAAGCCTAATCGGTTTATACACGTGGGATAATCATTTGGTGCGTGATTTGAGTTCACGAAAAGATGAGTGGTGGTGTTTGATGAAGAAATTAGCTACAATATCAATTATCCTGATGTTTGCAGTTATTGGACTGACGTTTGGGGCAGCAGAGAACAACATGGGAAAATGTACCTGCCCCGGCAATACAACATGTTCACAATCGGCATGTGGGGCTAACTGCGGAGGTTTATGTGCGCACGTCACCACGTCTAACTCCTCAGCTACTGCGACATTCCAGTGCGGATCTCACTGCCCTATGAAGATGTGCGGAAATGCGGACGATTGCAAGGCATGTTGTGGTCCTAACTGTGCCGATTGCTGCGGCAAAGCCAATTTCTAGACGATGCCGCAATGAGGCCCTCTGACCTCATAACTTTTTGGCATAATTCGTGACCTAACTGACTTAATATGACTAATATAACATAACTGATATAATATAACTTAACTAATACTGCAAAGCATGATTGTGAGGACCGGTCTGATCCGCAAAAAATCACAATCATTCAATTAAAGGAGAATCCAGGGGGGAAGAGAGTTGAACTTTCGTATCATGGCTCAGTTGGTTGCATTGCTGATGATGACAAGCTATGCTACCTGCTATGCCAACGTATTATCCGAATCTTACCAGCTCGTCTGTGATCATACTGGTGATTCCACTTGCAATATGCAGGGAAATGACTGCTGCCTTACCGAAATAGGCGAAGTCCGGAATAAGGCCAGCGTAGTAGCTCTCCGTCGTTTCAACCTTGAAGCTAGCTGGTCCGTCCTTGGAATCGATTGCGAGAACCTTGAACAATGAACCAGGGAGTCAGGCAAAAGCCCTTGGGATCGGTTTGAGTTAGCATATACCTCTAAGCACAGCAGCTGGTTGAATCTGGCCGAAATAGAGTTAAATGTGCTTACGAGATATTGCCTGAATTGAAGACGCGACCATATAGAAATCGTTAGAAATGGCGGCAGTTCTGGCGCAAAGATGATGGACTGATGGGCAATGAGTTCATATCCTTGCACCTACTTGATAGGGTTAATATCTTGGTGTCGATTTTTAGGCGGCATTATCGTAGGCAAACATGAAAACAAACTTGGATATGGTCACATCACGGCGCAAAGAGCTTTTGGAGCTTATTGCAGCCGCGTCCGATGAAATAGCAGCAATAGATGCAGCCGTCGTGAAAGAAGGGGAGATAGATCACAGCAAGGCTGCATATGTTGATTCTCAATACGAGTATTTACAGAAGCACAATTCAGATGGGATCGCATCAGAGGATTTGCGGCGCCTGCGTGCTGGTCGACACTGAAACCAAGCACTGTTTCCATAAAGTCGCGAAAATTATTTCTGTAATGCTCTGTATTCGATTCGGTTCAGCATTAGGAACCTAACTACCCCTCCAGTAAACTATAGAATGGTTCATCGACAATTACCCTTTGCCGAATAACAGGTAGGTTTTGCCGGGAAGCAAAGAGGCCAGCAAACATTATCTTCTTTAAGCGCTTCCTTGGTTCCATTAGATTGATCTATGCCTCGATCATCCCCGTTCTATTATTGATGACATCAGCACAATGTCAGCAGACCGCATAAAATTGGTTCGATAAAAGGACTGCTCTCAGTAATCAGGGCAAGTACGACGAAGCCATCAAGGCTTATGATGCGGCCATCAAACTTGATCCCAATTACGCTGCTGCCTGGAACGACAGAGGCATTGCCTTAGATGAATCCGGTAAATATGAGGAAGCCATACAAGCTTATAATAAAGCTCTTGAGATCTATAAGCTAGTGCTCAACTCCGGGTCGATTGGATATCCGAGCAGTATGATTTTATGAAAGCTGTGGATGGCATGGCCAGAATGACTACCTAGATGAATTCCAATTATGACCACCTTCGAAGTGCAATTCATGATCTTTAGGAAAAATTTATAATTGAACGCACTAATAGGTATGTATGAAAAAGATTTGGAGTTTTGCATTGTTGGTCCTGGTCTTTTTGGCCACAGGGATCTCTGCCGCGAAAGTTCCAGACCTACAAGGTAACTGGACTGGTTCGTGGAGTGGGTATGATGATGGAAAGGGGTACTCCAACGTGTCGGAAAACGGCAGCATCCTTTTTAATTTCGAAGAGCAGAAGGACCGTCTATTCATTGGAAATTTGACAATCAAGCTGAAGAACGAGACAGTGGGTAGTGGTTTTGCCGGAGCCATCGGTTTGGATAATAAAACGCTCTATATCACCCAGTTTGATAAGGGCTATTCACTGGGGACGATAATTTCCAATGATGAGATGGAACTGATATATCTTTCAGATGGGAAAGGAGGATCGGTGGCCATCGATAGGCTTCATCGGATAAAGGTATAATACTAGCCTCGGCTCTCTCGGCATGGGCCTATGATCCGATCCTGCCGAGATGCCGCTCGAAGGCTGTGGAATGGCATGGCAAAGGACCTCGATGCAATCCACATCGAGACTTGAAGGCCATTACGAAGCATATAGGGATGAAAGGGCAATGCAGGTAAAAGGATGCTGCAACAAAGGAATGAGGTTGAGAAAGAACAAGTCTGAACCCGCCCTTGCATCTTCGATGGTGAGCGAGATGCAATATGCAATCTCACTGAGAATGATATCGCTTTGGCGAAACCTGCCAGACTTGAAGATTAATGGATGGTTGAGTGCCAATATTAATAAGGCAACGTGGGCCAAAATGGTCTTTCTGCAGGCCACAGATCACCCAAAACTATTTGGTGTGAGCGATGGTTGAGGCACACCGAGGGAACGAGATTGGCGGCACCTAAAGAAATTGTGAATTTGGTCAGAAGGTTCGAAGGCAATCACAAAGAGTACATGTCGGCTAACTATAATGAGGCACAGACAAGGCAAGAGTTCATAAATCTTCTTTTCAAGGCCCTTGGATGGGATATGTATAATGATCAGGGTCTTTCTGATACTTGTAAGGAGGTTCTTCACGAACCAAGTCTCAATGCGGGCAGCACCACCATCTCACCAGATTACGCCTTCAAGTTAGGGGGAAGCACTAAATTTCTAGTTGAAGCCAAAAAACCTTCTGTAAATATAAGATGGAGTACAAATCCACAATACCAAATTCGCACTTATGCTTGGAAAGCCAACCTCCCAATATCCATCTTAACCAATTTTGAGGAATTTGCAGTATATGATTGCCGTTCTTTGCCAAAGAAGGACAACACAATAGACACCCCCCTAATATGCTATCTCAGATACACTGATTATCCTACTTGTTGGGATTGGATCTCCAGCAAATTCTCTAAGACCGCCGTCCAAGAGGGATGTCTGGATAGAATACTGCAAGGAAACAAGGAAGGGAAGAACGCAAAAGAATATGATGAGGCATTTCTAAAAGAGATCTCAAAATGGAAAGAGGAGTTAAATCGATACCATCCAGAAGAGAAGAAGATAAAAGATGAAACTGGCAAAGAGACCACAGATCCCCAAGGGGTAGATATACGAGAGCATGCGGTACTTATCAAGATTAATCAGTTATACCGGTATGAAATGGACGCGGATTCATTGTATGATACTACTCGCGGTGTATGGGTAATAGGTGGAAGAAATGAAGGTGGGAGAAGAGATTGTCCAGAGTACGCATTTTCGGTTTTCAGAGGTATTATTATAGAAGTATATAAAATAAAACATTGGCACCGTGCAGGAACCCAAGCAACTTTTTATAAAACACGCCCTGATGCAAATGAGCTTTGGACATACGATCCACCAAGATGGGAATTTGAAGGCGAAATTGCAGAAAGCGATATCCGTGAAAAGTATCTAAACAAGTCAGTTAAAAAATATCGGAGTTATGGCTCACCCACAAAATACGTAAATTGTTAGGATGCGTAGTTGATGAAAGCATAAAAAGCTGAATAGCTGGCGAACCTTAGCGGTTTGATCGGGATTCCTGAATATTACTCCGACTGGTTGCTTACGGTTGCCCGTCGAGGGAGTACAGGAAGAAGCTTAAGTCTCAGGAGGCCCAAACCCAGCTCCCACATGTGGAGCCTGTACCTTTGACCCGACTTGAAGATTAATGGATGGTTGACCGTACCAATCTTAATTCAGGCAAACGAGCACTTTGCAGCAGAATTCAACTCAGTCGGATCGAAACTCAAAAAAAGGAAAAATATAGATTTTCCCCAGTGCTTCTAGCCCATCATCTTCTTGATATCCTCGTCCGGTGAGCTGATCAGCCGGATATCGTACTTTTCCACCAGGATCTTCAGCATATCCGCATTGATCCAGCCGGGCACGATGGGACCCAGATAAATGCCTTTGATTCCCAGAGCCAATAGGGACCATAGAATGGCCACCGCCTTCTGCTCCATCCAGCTTACTACCAGTGTCAGGGGCAGGTCGTTCACACCCACTCCAAAGAGTCCGGCCAGCGCCTGTGCCACCTCCAGGGCCACAATGGCGTCATTGCACTGCCCGAGGTCGATCAAACGGGGAATGCCCTCGATGTTGCCCAGATCCAGATCGTTGAAGCGGAACTTGCCGCAGGCCAGCGTCAGGATGACTGTATCCTGGGGGAGCTTTTGCACGAACTCCCGGTAGTAGTCGGACTTCTTCAGCGGCGCATCACAGCCGCCCACCAGGAAGAAACGCTTGATCTTTCCCTCCTCGACGAGCTGCTTGATCTTGGCGGCATGGCCCAGCAGGACCGAGGTGGAAAAGCCGGTGGTGAGCTCGTACTCTCCGGGGGCGTCCGGCAACTCCGGCAGGGAGCGAGCACGGGCGATAACCTCTGAATAGTCGTAGCCATCGATATGCTTTACCCCGGGCAGGTAGACGGGCCCCGCTGCAAACATGCGATCCCTGTACTCCTCACGGGGCGGGAGGAAGCAGTTGGAGGTGCCAAGGATTGCCATAGGATATTTGGCAAAGAGCTGGCGCTGGTCAAACCAGGCCTTGCCCAGGTTTCCTGCCAGGTTCTTGTACTTATGAAGACCCGGATAGCCGTGGGCGGGCAGCATCTCGGAGTGGGTATAGACAAAGACATCCGTACCCTCCACCTGGCGGAGCAATTCATGCAGAGCATGCATATCGTGGCCCGTGACAAGGATCCCGTGGCCCTTTACGGTTCCCGTCCGAACCCTGGTCGGCGTCGGCTCACCGAAGGTCTCTATATGGGCTTTCTTGAGAAGCTGCATGGTCTTGATGTTCATCTCGCCCGCCCGCACTGCCAGATTCAGGAACTCCTGCGGGTCGAAGTTGACATTGGTCAGGGTGGAGAAGAATCCTCTCTCGATAAAGGCATCTATCTCGGGATCGGTATAGCCGAGCTCCCTGGCATGATAGAGATAGGCGCTGATCCCTTTGATGGCAAAGAGCAGGTTATCCTGCAGACGTGCCACAATCGCTTCTTTTCCACAGACACCTTTGATGGTGCAGCCCGTGCCCCCGGCGGTCTGGGAGCACTGGTAACAGAACATATCGGGTTTTTCAATAGCTGGCATTTTCAATTACCTCTATTCATCGTTATTCACCTTATATCGTAGTATACTTATGATACTAAAGTATATAGCCTAGAACGTTTCCCCAAGGATACCATGCAGGAAGGATGCACCGTAAACCTGACCGTGAAGTATATTGCCCGAAAATGGAGCCTGCTCATACTCCTGGAGCTCTATAAGGGAGCAGGGCACACCCGGCGCTTCTCCGAGCTGAAGAGCTGCCTGGACGGCATCACCCAAAAGGTGCTCTCGGCCCGGCTGAAGGAGCTGGAGAAGGAAGGACTCATCGAGAATAGAGTGGACAGCTCATCCTTCCCGGTGAAAAGCGAGTACAGTCTGACCGATAGTGGCCTTGAGATCATCAACATCGTCAAAGACATGAAGCGATGGGCACTCAAGTGGAAGATCACAAATATCGAATGCGGCTGCCAGGATTGCAGCGAATGCGTGCTGTGAGGGCAATTCGGAAATTTTTGGGGGAAAACCCCGTGCCTGCGCCCGCAAGCATGCACACACGAAAGGATACACGACAGGATCCGTTTCTACCTGCTTTTTCCCCATACTGCACTGCCCGCAGGCACTACATCCCTCTCCAGGTTTCCCCTGGCTAAAGAGAAGATCGTGCCTAGTACACAGAGGCCTGCAAAGACGCCAAAAGCCAGCTTGATGCTGATCATGAGCATATCAATCTGCCCTGGCGCGATCTCGACATGACCCATGATCACAGTGAAGATGAGCATGGCTATACCCAGGCTCATCAGCTGGCCGATGAGCCGCATGGTGCTCACCATCCCGGAGGCCACGCCGAAGTCGCACTTATCCACAGAACTCATGATGGCGTTGGTGTTGGGCGACGAGAAGAAGGCAAACCCCAGGCCCATGAAGACCAGGCTTATGAGTATGGTCTCAAGAGATGTCTCGGGCGTAAGCAATGCGAAGAGAGAGAGTCCCACCACGCACAGGCCCATGCCCACGGAGGCGACGATCCGGGGTTCCACTCTGTCCGACAGCCTTCCTGCCAGAGGGGAGAGGGCAGCCTGCACAACCGGCTGGGCTATCAGAATCAGGCCTGCCGTCTCTGGACCGTATCCTTTCATGTATTGCAGATAGAGGCTGAGGAGGAAGGCCACGGCAGCCGTGGCACTGTAGTTGATTAAAGCCGCCAGGTTCGAGAACAGGAACACTGTATTATTGCGAAAGACGCTGACCTTCAAGACGGGATTCTTATTTGCAAGCTCCCACCGGAAGAAGACGGTCATTATCACCGCAGCGAGCGCCAGCAAATAGGCACCGGTAATATCAGGAATCAGCGTCAGCCCGTACATGAGAGAGAAGAGCATTGCCGCATAAAGGATCGTGCCTAAGAAATCGAACCCCCCCTCTTGCGCACAGCGCCACTCGCCTTTGATCTTCCCCTGGGCCAGGAGAGCTGCAAACAGGGCATAGATCATGATCCCGGCATAGATGAACCTCCATCCGGCGTATGCGGTGATGATGCCGCCCAGGAGTGGTCCCGTGGAGGCTCCCAGGTAGACGATGGCCACATTTATGCCCAGAACCTTGCCCCTTTCCTGGGCAGGGAAAACAGAGGTGAGAATAGCAATGGACGTGCCGAAGATCATGGCGCTGCCGAGGCCTTCCACCACACGGGAGACGATCAGCATCTGCACATTGCTGGAGATGCTGCACAGGAGCGATGATACCACGATGATTGACAGTCCCAGCACGAATATCTTTTTTCTCCCAAATATATCGGCTATGCGGCCGAAAGGCACGACAAAAACGGCAGCCGAAAGCAGGAAACCAGTGACAATCCACCCCAAAAGCGCCTGATCCGGGACGGCGAAGTCAGAGTTAATGGTGGGAAGCGCTACATTTACGGACGAGGCCAAGAAAGGCGTGATAAAGGAAGCCATGCAGGCGATGACGAGCACTATCCGTTTGTCATTCATGCTAGCCTCTGCCAAGAGCGGCGCCCGATTATAAAGCCATCTCAAGTCCTAAGGAAGCCCAAGCCTGCAAGATCTGACGCATCGTATTTTGGGCTCATTGGAATGAGGTGCACGGGATGTGGTTGAGCCCAGAGACCGATCCATTCTAATCCATTCCGATCCTTTATTCATCAATTCTGTCGCTAAACCTGTCGCTCTCCCAGGGGCGGCAGGATCCCTAGCTGCGACATTATTCCCAGCAGGTTAGCCTCGCCCCACAGCTCAGCGATCTTGCCTTTTTCCATGCGAAAGATCTCTATTCCCGTCATTGTTATGGATTTGTCCGTGGGCGGCAGGCCCATGAAGAGACCCTTGTGTATGCCGCGGGCGGTAAAGCGCGCAGCGACCATATCGCCCTCGGCCACCATATCCTCCACGGTGACATTGAGATGCTCGAATGCTGCCCGGCAGGCCGTGATCACATCATTCATGCCAGAAATGCCAGGCCGGGAGGGCAATGGGATGTGCAGGGTGAAGTTCGAGGCCAGCAGATCATCGGCGGCGACAAGGTCTCCCTTGGAGGGGCCTTCCATGAAGAAGCGACGAACCAGGGCTTTGTTTTCTTCAGTAGACATAGATCATCCTCTAGAGCATCTTCGTGGTCTCTTTCGGCCTGGGAGTCTTGATCACAAGGATCCGTACCAGTCCTTTGCTCTCGTTTATCCAGCGATGGGGAATCCGGGCCGGGCTCTCGATCAGTGTATCCTCTCCTACCTCTTTTCTTTCCTCGCCAATCTCCACAACGCCCTGGCCTTCCAGCACATAGAAGACCACATCCACGGGAGTGATGTGCTTCTTCAAGGACTCGCCCGGCTGCAAGGTGATATGCACAACCTGGGCGTTCTCTGTATCGCTCAGATTCCGCGCATCTACGCCATGCGGATTTGGCTTACTTTGGATATTTTTTACTTCGATAACTTTCATCTCTGACATCTCCTGCCAATTCAATGCAGTAAAAGGTATATGCCACAATTCTCTCTTTCCGAAAGCTCGTTTCCGGTAATAGCATACTGGATATGTTGGTATAAAACGTGGAGCGTTTCCACAAGTATACCATTAGAAAACAGTGTGCAGCACCTGAGCTTTCGCAAGAGCACCTGGTGCTACTGGGTCTCATCGATTATCATCGATTTTTATCGATTTTTTCAAATGAAGGTCGATAGTAGGATACTAAGGCCGCGACCATGGTTACAGCGAAGGATACCAGGAATGCCTCACGCATCCCCATCTCAAAATCCATTAGGGCTTGTGGCGTGCTGCTCATGCCCCCGCCATAAAGGAAGACATGGAACATGGTATCCAGAGGTATGCGGCTGAGCACCAAAGGAAAAGCTATGGCTATGCTGAGCATCTGCCCTGTGTTCATGAGCATAGCGTTGGTTCCCGCGGCTATTCCCCTCTGGCCCGGCTGGACCGAGGACATAATGGCGTTCATGTTTGGGGAAGCGAAGAGCCCCGAGCCTCCACCCATCAGTGCCATAAACGCGGCCAGAATCCAATAAGGTGTGGTGCTGACAACCGTACTTAAACCCGCCAATCCAACGGCAGACACCAGCAGACCGGCAGTTGCCAGCCCCCTCGAGCCGTATCTATCGGAGAGGAAACCCGAAATCGGCCCCACCAGCATGAAAGCCGCTCCAAAGGGGGCCATCATTATTCCTGCCCAGAGAGGGTCCAGACCGTAAGGCCCCTGGAGGAAGAAGATCAGAACAAATAGCACTGCACCCCGGGCGAGCCCGTTTAAGGCATTGGCTGCGGAGGCGTGGGCAAAGAGCTTGTCCTGGAAGAGCTCGAAGTCCAGCATGGGTTGATCAATGCCTCTCTCCACAACGAAGAATGCTGTCAGGGCAACGATCGCACCAATGAACAGAGCGTAGATGTAGTTGATGCTTATCAGCGGGAAGGCGATCAGCGAGACCGATAGCAATAGCGATCCCAGACCGACGGTAAAGGTGAGGCTGCCCTTCCAGTCAAAGCGCTGGTTCTCAGCCAGGCTGACAGGTTCTCTAAGCTTTAGAATGCCCCAGACAGTGCCTATGATGCCCAAAGGCACGTTGATCAGGAAGACCCATTGCCAGGAGATGGCGGTCAAGATCCCGCCTATGACCGGGCCCAGCAGGAAGCCCGCAGCTAAAGCGATCTGGTTCACGCCCAGGCCCAGTCCGATCCTGCCTCTATGGAAGGCATCCGTCACTATGGCCGCACCATTGGCGAAGAGCATGGCCCCGCCAACACCCTGAACAATGCGGTAGAGCACCAGATCCCGGCCGTGGAACTGGGGTTGGGATAAGGCGCAGAGAAGGGAACCCAGCGTGAAGATGGCAAAGCCTGCATTGTACAGGTTCTTGCGCCCGAACATGTCTGCCAGACGTCCAACAACAGGCACAAGGGCCGTGGTGATGAGCATGAAGCTCAGGATCACCCACATTATGGTCATGAAGTCGGTCTGCAGGTGGGTCATGATCTCAGGCAGCGCAATGAGCAATGCAGAACCCTGGACAGCAGCGAGCAGAGTGCCGATTGTGGTGACTGATAGAGCAGTCCATTCGTATCCTTGCCAATTTTCGCGGTCGTCTTTCATGTTTGAATCTCAGCTCTCGATTGTCTGATGAGATCGGATGATACGTTCATTCCCTTCTTCAAAGTATCGTATCCACATGCATAACCCGGTTCCACTGAATGGGGGAAGTACATGGCAATGACCTGGTCGAATGATATTGATTTTGCAGATCCCAAAATCTTCATTGCTTTGGGAATAAAGAGTAAGTGTTCTCGAAAACCTTCCACTTAAACGCGTTCTCGATCGCACAAAGTGGCGGAGTGGACAGAGGACTGTAATCCACTTCACTTCATACGCATTTGACCGAGATCAACGATGGCAGAGTCTCATCTGATAGATGCACTGCCCTGAGCACTTAGCAGTCACGGTTTATCACAGCGAGAAAAAAAGGAATTAGATTAAATCTTCAGAGTGCCGATTATTCTCTCCGTTACATTCCGGCCCAGTGATGAAGGAACGGTTATGTAGCCGATATTCAGATTATCGATGCTCCATAGGGCAAAATCGAATTCTTTGCCGAAGAGCTTAATGTAATTGGGTTCGTCGGGATTCACCTCAAAGGTCATGACCGTTACATTTTGTCCCTTGATATCTGTGACATTACGCTCTCCAATCTGCTTGCCCGCGCCCAATCTTAGCAGGGAGGATATCATGTCTTCAAAGTTGAGGGCATATTTATCAATATTTGATCCCATCTTACTATCGCCGACAGAGAGAACAGCGACTACTGCATTTCCAGCCTTTGGAATCGAAGTATTCGTGATATTATAAGCATGTGTCATCCCCTGCGATGTTATTTTGGCGATAGAGGAAGCATTTGCGTCAACGATGACATAGTCAGGACCCAAATCAATCGATAGATTGCCTTCTGATGAGACTATAACGGGGGTACTTAGACCGTTGATAGTGGGCACTATCAAAAGGACGATCGCTGCGAGGATCAATATCATGTCAGCCAAGAGACCTGGTCTTATCTTGAATTTCATTTTGATCACAATTGGAAAAACTGCCGTCTATTAGATATAAAATTTTCTACATATGCATTTCAAATATCAAAAAAAGGCGTTATGCGGGGTACGGGAACCTCGCACGTGTTTACTGGTAATATGTTAAGTTCCTCTATGCTCATATGATGTTCAATCTGGATCTCAACGGGGTGAGACATATCAAATAGTAATGTCTTAGCTGGATCGATGACATTCTCCTTGCCCCACTCCTGCCTTCTATGCCGATTGGATTGGATATCCAACCTAACCGAGTCGGAGATCAGGCGCGCAATATTAGGGAGCGTAGTTGGGAAGATGTTCATAAAATAAGGCATCAGCTCCATATATAAAAAAATGGGGATATTGGTCTACAACATTATACCTAACGAGTGGATGTGGATATTAGCATCATAATCCCTCGTTGACAGTTACTGAGGGTAGCTTCGGTTCTCTGGAAGTTTCCTCGCCCTTTGGCTTCACTGAGTTTGTATCGGAAGTCCCTTCATCTGCAGTTTCTGTTTCTGGTCCTCCCGTTATCGTCTTGTAGATGTAATATCGGAGCGGGTTGGTATCATTGATGGCATCCTGGTTTGCGGTCTTGATGTGGATATTTTGCATGAGCACCATGTCTTTGTTCTTGTTTAGCAGAACCCGATAATCTTTGTTATCCATGGTGATGGTGTCTGTGTTATCATCTACCGTCCTGACCATCATCTTATCGTACTGCTGGTTTGGCTCGACTGAAATAGGCTCATCTGATATTTGGAAGACGCCATCAATGCTGGCAAGATCTTCTGAGGCATGAAACGCGTTCTTGAAATGCACGGCTATCTGGACAATACCCTTTGTAGCTCCAACTTCTGCTCTGTAATAATAGGTCTTGTCACTCATTGTGGCGTCAGGTCTGGAGGGTACAACCACCTTGCTATCTATGACTTTAGAATTCTTTGTTAGTTCCAGCGTAGCGGTATTGGCATCAGCATCGACGCTCTTAAGGTTGAGCGCATATCCTTCCTTAAGCTTCAATGGTTTGCTGGAAGTGACGACCTGCTCAGTGCTGTCATCGATCAAAACCCTGCTAATTTGCAGATTCGTCAGGAGGTTTTTGTCTTGGGAATTATCATAGAGGTAAGCCGCAGACTCCTGGTGGTCTTTCATGCTTTGTGTAACCGTGTTGTCATATGACACGAAGTTCCCCTCGCCCAGGAATCCTATGACGTTATACCGGCCCCACGGTTTGAATTTGAAATCTTTGGGCTGGGCCGTCGTGCTGTAAGTGATGCCTCTGTTTCCATCTAGATCTGCATCTCCGTCGAGTATAGCACTTGCCGATTCCATCCCTGACAGGCTAAGTGTTATTTGCTCGGCGCCGATGTTTTCATCTATATCGTAAAAGAATCCGGGAAAGTTGAGAGCATTCCAGGTAAACACAGGAACGCTGATATCTGTGACCTGTCCTCTAACCTCAACATCGTTAGATGCTACTACAACATTGGTCACAATAGTCGAGATGATAGCCATCGAAATAGCAAGCAGAATGCTTTTTTTCATATATCCTCCTAGGCCTAATGTCCACCATTCTTGTCGTTGTATCTTTCTTATCAGTCGGATCTGGTTGCAGACCATGTCCCGCCAGGGGCATTCTCCACGGTGTACGTCCCATCCTCGAGATTGTCTTTGGTCACGGACCTTGAAATCCACGAAGTCTGTCCTCCACCAGGCGAAACCCACTTCAGGGTGAGGGCCGTCCCGTCAAACTCCCAGGTTCCCTGCCTCTTTGCACCGACATTTGCTCCAACAGTCTCCGTCCACTGCAAGGTTCCATCCTTCTTCAGGTTCAGATCCGCTTTCCAGTCATTGAATCCTTCCTGATGTCCGGACATCTTCCAGGCCCCGCTAAGCTGTAAGCCCTCTCCCAGCGGTCCTTCAAAACAGACAACATACGCATTCTCTGTGCTGAGCTTGAGCCAAACCACCGATTCACCGGAAGTTGGATTGGAGAGCATCGAATTGATCATCTGGGGATTGGCTTCGTTTAGATTGGCCGATGTAACGTCAAAGACATAGAACTTGCCACCTACCATCTCGACAGGTCCGAACTGATTCCATTTATCCGGCTTCCCTATGTTCGAACCGGTTCTAATGCCATACCAGATATTATACAATCCAGGAACCAGTCCGGGACCTGCGTCATAGATATCTGTCGGGCTTCTGGGCGAAAAGTCCATTCCTTCATCGCCACACGGGGCTTGTTTTCCTTTATCGTTCCCCGCCTTAAGACCAATCACCGATGTTATTCCGGCATTATCGCTCTCGCTGGCATATGACCAGGTGGCTGGGCTCGAATCCATGATACTGTAGGCCCCTGCTGGCAACTCCAGGCCCGGCGACAGATATACTATCCAATAGGCATTAGGCACTCCGCCCTGCCCCGGCTCCCCTTTCGCTTGCCAGGGCCCGTAGACTTTTCCGTTCCCGTCTTTCAGCGCAATCGTTCCCGGAGTATCGCCTGAGGCTTGATTCCAGTGATATGAGCCAATTTTTGTAATAGTTCGCGGCTCTTCAAGAGTAAAGGTCGTTGGATTGGGGGGATCATTGCTCACACCGGAACATGCGCTTTGCCCAAAGACACGCTCTTCGTTCCCGTCTGGCGAAGGAAGTGCGTAGCATTGTCCAAGACCACCCTGTATCATGAAAAATGCGGCCAGGATTGACAATGCCATAACTACTAGCAGGCTTCTGCGATCGTCCATCAAAATCCTCCTTGATATCTCCTTTTCACCTGAATTTTTAAACGAGTCCAAGGTTAGCAATGGATATAAAATCTCTTAATCAAACGAACCACGCACTTGACCCATCAAATCACATATGTTTGAGAGTTTGATATCATGAACGGTAAATGAGCGGATTAGACAGCCCATTCTAAGAAGAATGCGGGGTACGGGATTCGAACCCGCGAACTCCTGCGAGACAGGATCTTAAGTCCAGCGCCTTTGGCCAGCTTGGCAAACCCCGCAACTGTTGAAGACGGCTATTGGCAATGCCTCACGATAGATAAATCATTTTCCCTTAAGAAAAGTCGAAGGGGCCATTTTTCAGGCCCTTCGTTGCTGCTTCCTTTCAGTTTGTGGTCAGCTAGTTTTGTGCAGGTGGCATATCCTGGCTGCCGGAAGCTGCTGCAGGGGCGGCGGCTGTTGCCTGGCCCTTCACAACATGCAAGCTGTTAAGCAGATTCTCAGTCGCATCCTGCGGATAGGCGGAGGCTATGTCGACGCGAGTTGTGCCCACAGACACAGGTCCACATGGACATTTAGTGCTATCCGTCCAGTAGCTGGCGCGGAAGTGCTTGGTACCGGCTGGTACTCCTGTGTTTTGTGGTATTGGCTCGCTGGTGAGCAAGAAGCCATCATGTCCGTCTATGGTTCTATCCACCGCATTGGTAGTATTGAAGTATCCAAGGGCTTCGTTCATGGCGAATAGTTCTTTATATAGTCCCAGAGTCGAATCTATGGGGCTGGCATACTCCCTTATGCTCAATACAGCATACGTATTATTGTCGGTAAATATCTGAGCGCCGTAAATTGTAGCAGATTGTATCTCTACTGGCGGTATGACCTTTACTTGATGCTGTGAATTGGTATTCATATCGAAAGTTACGACATACGGTCCAAGCTGACTGCTTTCCGGCACTGCTGCGGCCAGAGTAGATAGCATCAGCACTAATGCGATAGCTAACAACAATTTCACTTAATTCACCAACGATACCTTGGTACCTCCTCCTAGAAAAGTCTTCCTTTGATATGTGGCTCGTGTGACTACTCCCGCCCCCTAAAGGGGACGGGCTTCTACGGTTTTGATTCCGACAGATTGTAGTACCTTGAACACATCTTGGAAGTGTTTCTCGGATCTACCAGGACGACAATCGAACCGGCACTTTCAGCCTTGTAGGATGTCACAGTCACAAGCATATTCCAAGCCACATCCGAGATGGATTTAGCAAGGCAATGGTTTTGAAGCATATTCTTGATGTTCAGATCTTCAAAAGCAATCAAGCCGAACCTGTTAACCAGATCCCGGCTAACCTGATGGTTGATTGTATTAATTGTTTTCTGCATAACAGTGGGGCACGATTCATCCCATCCCCTAAAGGAGATGGGTCTTCTCTGCCCCACGCCCTGACGTTATAATTCCTTTATAGAGGAATAAGCTCAAATAGCAACCATCCCGAGCAGCTTTTCATGGAGCATGGATGCCTGGAGCCGGGGATCTATACCATCCTTCTCTCCCTTGGAAAGGCGCAGGAGATCAGGGTCGGAGCTCTGGGAGTCATTGCCTTTGCCGCCGGCTACTACGCCTACACCGGCTCGGCGCGGGGCTCCGGCGGCTGCAAGCGCGTGGATCGCCACATACGTGTAATTCAGGGGGAATCAACCCGAAGGTGGCATATTGACTACCTCTTGCCCCAGACTGACTTCCTGGAGGTCTTCATCACCAAAACCACCCTCGATCTGGAATGCAGGATTGCCTCGATGATAGCAGAGCGGCTAAGGCCCGTGAAGGGCTTCGGCTGCACGGATTGCACCTGTTTAAGTCATCTACACTATGCCCAAGACCCGGCAGATCTGCAGGAGGCAGTTCGTCTGGCCCACGGCCAACAGCGCTAAACCGCTATTCTAATCCACTCAACGGGTTTGCAGTTCTGCGCAGCACCGGACTAATGCGGCATCCTGAATACCGATTGCCCGTGAGGAGAAGATCCGATCCCTGTCCATACCGTCTCTGGAGTGGCATATCCCGTTCCTTCCCGGGCAATGTCCGCCAGGAGGCAAAAGTGGAAAGCAGAGACGGTTAAACTTGAGAATGCCACACCATCGTTATGATCAGATTGACCTCCATAACGGCTGGCCTGGAAGAAGAGAATGGTCCATGAAATGGCAGCATATATTTGTGATTATAAGCCAATAAATATGGCACTCTGCTATTTTTCGCATAAACATCCGAAACGCATTTATAGATAGAAATATAAAAAACGCTTAGAAGGGATTTAGTCTTATTAATTAGCAGGGATAACAAGTCAGCGATCTATTGTAAGGGGTAGATCCGAGGAAAAGGGAGTAGTTGAATGAGAAGAGGTAGCTTCAGGCTTAGACTACCTCGGGGGAGGCGTAGTCTAAAGGCAAGTCCCGTGCTACTGGGATTAGCCGTATTTCTGGTTATTCTAGTTCCAACTCTCTTCTATCTATTTCCTCATGCACCTGATTCACGATTGCTTGATTCCAATCTGCAAATAAAATCCGGCATTTCAACAGAGCCTGTTCTGAGAGTAGCATCCTCCGATGCATCTCTTCTGGCTACAGTCAACTCCAGCACAGCCTATTCGCAGGTCTATCTGGAGAACACCGGCACCCTAAAGCTTCACCAAGTGTTGGTCCGGAATGGTGAAAAGGCGCTCGGGACTCTTTCCGAGCTTGTTCCCGGAGAGAATAAGGTTCTGGCCGTGAGCGGCCCGACTGAGAGAATAACAGTCTCGGCCCTCGACCAATCCGGCCAGGAGATCCAGGGACTTGTTCATTATAATTCGACAAAGGCGAATGATGCAGCTCCTGCTGATGTCAAGCTGAGCACCAAGGCAGTCCCGGACGTTCCTGCCGCTTTTTCCGGTTCCTCTGGGGCAACCTCTTCTGAGCTTGCGACTCCCGAGCCGCCTGCCGCAATCGTCCCACCAACCGCAAAAAAGCCTGCATCCCATATTTCTCTAGACATTTCCGCCAACAGGTCGGAAGGCCTGCGGGGAGATGCCGTGGGCTACAGATGCAAGGCGGTAAACATCGGACCAAATGAGCTCTCCGATGTCCGGATCATCTGCGCGGGCAAGATGAGTGCCACCAAGTTCCTCCCTCCGCACGAAGAGCTTGATCTCGATGGAGTTCTGGTGATCGAGAATGAGGCCGAGCTTTTGGCCGGAGTAGATGGGAAGGATGCCAACGGCAGCCTTTACACAAATAATACCTCAATTACCATCCGGATGATCTCTCCTTTGATCAAACTGGAGGTTACAGCCCCCGGCCTGGTCCATCGTGGCGATAAAGTCAATTTCCAGATCCGGGTTGAAAATAGCGGAGACGGAATGCTCACCAATTTAAGCGTCTCCGACAGCTTTGGTGAAGTTGGCCGAATAGACGCCATCAATCCGGGAGCTTTCCAGGTGCTGCAAAAGGAGAGAGCGATATCCCAGAGCCTGCTGGATGAGGTTACGGTCATTGCTCATGACGATTCCGGCAAAGAGCTCTATGCCAGCCGGAGCCTGAGCCTTCGGGTGAGAAACACCTCCCTGGAGATTTCGGGCGATCCGGCAGAGGTCAGGACATATCCAGGAAACCCCGTTGAGGTGACCTGGATCTTGAGCAACACCGGGGAAGAGCTACTGAAAAATATTACTCTGGGAGGAGACGGCAAAAGACTCATGCTCGCAGAAATTCCTGCGGGCCAATCCGTTCGCATGGCTGCGATTTACAGCAAGAACGCTACGACATGGATAAACGTCACTGCTCGCGGTGTTGACGAGAATGGATTTGAGGCCAATGCCACGGCTTGTGTGCATTTGAGGTCCATTCAGCCGGGCATCAATTTGAAGGTCATGCCCCTGGAGATTGAGGTCTGTCCCGGTGATACCGCCGAGATAAGCAGCCTCGTCACCAATTCAGGAGATGACCGCCTGTCGGGCGTGGTCATCACTCAAAACGGGTCCACTCTGGCGACGATCGGCAATCTGGAGCCGGGCGAGTTCAAAGTAGTAGACTCTCGAACGGTGATATCCGGAAACTGCACAATTCAATTTGCGATTCGTGGAAAGGACTCGAGCGGCAAGATTTGGTCGGACGAGGCGAGCGTTTTGGCAAGAACGGTTCTCACTGCGCTCAAGGTCTTTGCCAGCGCCTCACCGCCTGCGGTCATGCCTGGAGAGATCAGCAATCTTAGCTGCACAATTGCCAATACGGGCAGCGTCCCGCTCTACAGCATCTTCGTCATCAGCAAGAAGCTGGGTCCCCTGGGGAATATCGATTACCTCTCACCCAAGCACCAGATGGTGATCTATGCAGAAAAGGCGGTCACGAAAGCAGGCGCAGGCGCGGATACCATAACTGTTGAGGGATTCACTCAGGATAAGAAGCTGGTCATGGGGTCATGCAGCCTGAATATTGATCTCTTGAGAGGGACTGCACAGTTGAAGGGCTCAGATTCAGGCTCTCTGAATTCGGTCAGGATGGCCCCGGCAAACATCAGCTGCGGCAACTTGAGCCTGCCCTTCAACCTGCCTGACGAGAAGGATACGACATCTTCGATCTCAGGAACCATGGCCAGGGATTTAGACCAATCGGCAACAAAGTCCAACAATGCGGTCGTCGATGGGATCTCCAACCTCCTGCGTTATGTGGAGAAGCTTCTGGGAATGGCCGGCAAAGAGAATGAGAATAAGAATGTGTCTGAATCTCATGCCGCTCAGGAGTTTGCGCCACAGGCTAAAGACAGCCTGCCCAGCGGGAAGGATTACGAGCTGAGCATTGAGGGAGTGAAAAGCTCAGAGCACGGAGCCATAACCATTCTGGATGTAAACGCATTGCCTTCACAACCCGCATCCGGAGAACCGGTCAAGGTAACCGTTCACATGCAGAGCCAGACCCCAATAACATCCGCATCAGTGAAATACGGGCTCTCCGATTCTCCTCTCACCAAACGGAGTATGCTGAGTGTGTCGCGGGTTTATGACTCTGTTCTTAGCCTTGAGTCGGGCAGCCCGAAAGACGGATACTGGAGCTGCACCATACCCGGAAAGTCCGCCGGGATCTACATGCCTCTCTCCGTCTGGATGACCGATGGGTCGAATACCGCAGAAGGCGGGCCATACCTGATTCACTGGAGCACAGTCAAATCGGGGCCGCAGACGACCACTCGGGACATCATCGAACCCGTTTCAGGAAAGGGCAAGCTCTTCATAGAGTCTTCATCTGTAAAAGGAGAAGGAGAGGTCTCGATAAAGGATAGTTTCGAGGGGTCGGCCATGAACTACAATGAGAGGATGATGGGCAGCGGCTCCATAAGCCTGGACACCCAGAGAAGCCTTGACCGGAAGTCATCCGCCAACAACTTCATCGAGAAGAAGGATCTGGTCTTCACGGGAGGAAATCTCATAGGCCATCAGTCGGTTGGGTCACCCACATTCGATGGCGGCATGGGGGCGTCCGTCACAGAGCGGTTCAACCTGACCCATGTGGATAGAAGCGAAACCGCCAGCGTAAGCAGCACTAATTATGCCAATAATACTCTGTCCTTCAAGACTGATCAGGCCTTCAACGGAACCTGGGACATCCAAACCAAGTATGCCAGGTTCTACAAGAAGATCAAGGCCGATCAGCAGTACACGGGTTCCTTCCAGACCCAGAAAGAGATCAAGTTCCAGGACGCGGATCAGAATTAGGCGGCTTTAAGAAGAGCCCTGCCTCCACTTACCGGAATTCGATGAGTCAGCGTTTCACCAGCACTTTTCCTGATTATTTATATTCGACTAAGTGCTTGAGGATAACCAAAATCTCTTCCTCAGAAAGTCCGTCCGTCTTGGAATATGTTATAACTTCAGACTCGCTACTCTGAGAATAGGGATCTTCCTTGTGGTCTCGATGGATAACGGCTGTTGCACCTGAAAATTATCAAAAAATGTGTTTAGGGGCAAGCAATTTGTGCTCCCAACATTCCAAGCTGTAGTACCGCCAGGTGGAATGAACCACCCAATAATAGCGATAAGACAGCCAGAATGATGAACACTATTATCAGCCATTTGGCGATTTCCATCGAAATGCCTGCACCACGTACTCCCAATACTCCGAGTATCAGAGCTATTACAAAGAACACAATCGCCAAATAAAGTAAATCTGCCATCTTCTTCACTCCTGTCTATTGAATTCTGCTGTAACTGGATGTAACAGTTGTTCCGGTTCCACTGGCGGTCGTTGTAGTCTGGCCGTTGGATGTAGTGGTGGTCATGCCGTTGGGTATAGCTGTCTGGCTGTTGGGTGCGTATAAGTTCCCTCCTGCTTGAGCTTGGGCAAACACATCCACAACGACTACGTTGCTGGGCTGGTTATTCACCACGAAGTAGAGCATATGTCTTCCAACCTGGTCGGCGTTGAAGTTCATAGTGTTATAACCCGGATTGAACTGGTAAGTACTGTACTTCGAACTGGTTGTGCTGGTCTGAACTATCTCATAGAATCCCGCGGGACCTCCATCGGGCGCATTGGCGATCAACTGAATCCAGGTTCCGACTGGGGTTACCACATACTGCGTCCAGTTTGTTGCTCCCTGAACCCAGAGATCGCTAGTCTTGGATGGCACTGTGGATACATATTGGGAGTATGGCAATCCCACACCTGCACCGTAGTACACGCTGGAAGGCGTTCTATGCGTTATATCGAACTTGGTCGGGGTGCTTACTATCCCGCCTACTATTGGCATTCCAGAGGTTGTATAATACTCTCTAAAGGGCGAGAACGTGGCATCTGGAATCCCTTGGTCATAGAAGGAACCTCCTGTTGTATACCAGGGAAAGTTGGGAACTGGCTGATCTAGCCACTGCAACATTCCATTCAGACCCGTATCAGAACTGGTATGGCTAGAACTGACATATCCACCATTCAGATAGTCTTGTCCAAACCCGATACCTATTAGCAAACACGCTGCGAGCGTCGTCATACACAGTAAAATTCTGCTATAATTCATTTATTAACACCTACTATTTCATAAAACTGGTTACCTAGTGTCCCGTCAAGACAATAATGTCGTAAAGTATATATAATATAATATCTTCATAATCAATCTGGGAGAATTGAATATGAAGAAGTACGTCGTGACGCTTTCAGAAGACGAGCGAAAAACTCTGG
>Ga0209083_1001386_pt1 | contig 27928 bp, 43 predicted proteins | sample AM7aDNAmetaG_FD_184132 | JGI IMG/M metagenome (GOLD analysis project Ga0209083, IMG submission 184132) | Freshwater microbial communities from Finland to study Microbial Dark Matter (Phase II) - AM7a DNA metaG (SPAdes) (version 3) | ecosystem: Environmental > Aquatic > Freshwater > Lake ...
GAAGAGCGCCATGCGATGGTAGATTGAATCTGTTCCTTCAATTCAGTGATTACCTCGTTCACAGCTTAATCCCCCTCTCCCTTGCGCATTCGTTCACTACTTCTATCACATCAAACTTTGCATAGCGAAACATGTTATCGGTCATCTCCATAACGAAGACGTTGTCGCGTTCGATGATATAAGAGTCTATCTCTTTTGACCAGCGCACACTGTAACCCTCAGAGGCGAGCATAGCTATGGTCCGGCGGGTGTTGAAGTCACTCTTCATCCCAGCCCCTGTCTGCATAATCGAAAAGAGTGGCAGGAGGAACCGGAATAATAGCATAAGTACCAGTGATAAGGTTAACTTCCAGAAGCACTCTTCCTGCTTCGTCAACGATGCGATGACCAATGGGAGTGCGCTCTTGGGTGCACTGCTTTGCTCCTGCAAACCGCATAAATTGCTGTGCATCCATCCCCTCAACGGTGACTACTCCCCGGAATAAATTCCGGGGCTTCAAGAGCTTGCGCCCAGAGAGTGTAGCCCCACTCTCAAAATGTTTCTAGCAGCGTTGAGGTCCCTGTTTATGATTAACCCACATGCCCCACACGTGTACGTTCTGTCTGAGAGTTTAAGCACTTGTCTTGTGCCGCACTCAGAACAGTCCTGTGTGGTGTATGCGGGATTCACTCGCACGAACGTCCTACCGGCACTCTCAGCCTTGTGGGACACACATGTGATAAAGGAACCCCATGCCACATCTGCTATGGATTTACTCAAGTGCGGGAAAGAGCCCCGCACAAGCATGTTTTTTATGTTAAGGTCTTCCACGCTAACGAACCCGTATTTGTTCACCACACGCTTAGCTTCTTGGTGGGCGAAGTTCTTGCGCTTGTTAACAACACGCTCATGCACCCTCGCAGCGACCTTCTTGCGCTTTGAACGCTGTGCCCGTGCAAGCGCCTTCTGCTCACGCTTGAAGAAACGTGGATTCTGTATAGTTCCCCCGTCTGAGAATGTGGCGAATGTGGTGAGCCCAACATCTATGCCCACCTCAAGCTCACTAGGTGAGAGCGGTGAAGGCTCTACCTCACACGAAAAGCTCACGAACCACTTCCCGGTCTGTGTGCGTGAGACAGTGCAGGTTTTGAGTGTTCCCTCAAAGGGGCGGTGGTACTTACACTTAACATCTCCCACCTTGGAGAATCTAACAAGTCCGCCCTCCAACACTTTGAACGCTCCATTATTCTGTGGATAGGTGAAACTATGGTACTGACCAGAACCCTTGAAGCGAGGGTACCCCGGCTTCTCACCCGCCTTACACCTACGGAAGAATGCTTTGAAAGCAAGGTCTATGCGCACAGCCACATTTTGCATAGTCTGGGAGTACACGAGCCCAAGAGAAGGGCGTTCAGCACGCAGCGCGATTATCCCAGCCTCTTGTGCGTAAAGCCCAAGGGACTTTTGCTCTTGCTCCCACAACGCTTTACGCTCAGCGAGGAAAGTGTTATAGAGCCAACGACACTCCTCAAGCACACTCCGAAGAGCACTCTCTTGAGAGGAGGTGGGGTAGATTCTGTATTTGTATGCTTTACGCATAGTTACATTCTAGCGCAAGTAGAATATGGTGTCAAGTGGCCAGTCCTCCGCATTCATCCCCGCACTGAAGTACGGGGCTTTCTGCGGAGCAGAACTCGTAAAGGTCTCTTCATTGGGTACCGACAACCCCGCAAGCATAGGAACAAAGCGTGGTGACTTTCCGATAGCGGAGTGCTGCTTGGCATTGTTTATGGAGAAAGAGCCCATTTACAGCGCCCATTTCCATGTCCCCAAAAGAGCTAGAAACATTACCGCTGAAAGCGTGATAGAAGCGGCTCCGTATATAAGCTCTAGGTCATAGTGAGGAGTCAGTAACAAGTCTAGCCCGATAACAGCAAAAAGACCGCATATGAGCAGCATTGAAGGTGTGAGCAGGAGCATGAGTAAAATCACTTGGAGTATTCCTCTTCCGGGATAAGAACGTCTACAACAACGACAGACAGGCCACTCGTCTTACGCGCTGTCTCCACCATATGCTTTGTGCCCTTGCTCTCTGGTGACAGAAAAGCCAGCAGCATGCCAGCGTTTCCCGCAGCAGCATAATCAGCCATTTGCTTGTTACGGATAGAACCAGCCACCTTTCCATACTTATCCCACTCAGCAGGAAAGCGTGTTGTCTTTACATGGTGCTCTTGCGCCCAGCGTTCCCCTAAGGTGTCTGCCCCTTTAGCCCCACCAGAGATAATCTCATTTGGGTGGTAGCCTTTGGCATACAGCTCACTCATAGAGACGCAGAGCTTTGTATAATCCCGGAACCGGCGGTCCCCTGCAATAATCAATCTCATGAACCCAACTCTTCCATTAGCTTGTAAACAAGAAACCACATTCTTTGTGCGTCTGCCGCTGAGTTGCAGATAGGGGCCTGCCAGTAATCACAGCGCACGTCATCTGCCTGCAGCGGAATCATGCAGAACTTCTCTCCGCACATATAACCAAATTGAAACCACACTGACCCGTTTTCATCTGCGAGCGTAAGCAGTTGCGGTTCAGCTGTGGTGAATAGTTCTTTCTCTGCTGTCACGTAGAACTCCTCTCAAGCCAAGCACCAGTGCCCAGACAATGTACACGAAACCAATGATGATAACAACGCGCAGCACCATCAGCGCTGCCATGAATAGCCATGCTAGAATAGTCCAACCGCTCATTTCAAGCCTCCTTTTCGTGTAAGAAAAAGCGTACACCCTTTCTTCTCAAATGTCAAGTGAAATAGGCCAAAATGACACCTGATTACACTCTATTACTGACATACTCCCCGGAATTTATTCCGGGGGTTCTAAGGGCTGCATCCTTTGTGCAGTTGCCTTTTGGGGCGTGTCAGTGCTGCCCTCTCCAGCATCTCTTTCTACTGGAGATTGAACAACGCCTTGATGACGCAACGCTATAACAAAGGAAGCGTTTACGTCAGCGTGTTCAACGTGCCCACAACTCGGACACTCAAAATGTTTCTTGTTACGCTTGCCAAGAAGCCCGCATCTCGAACACTGTTGTGATGTGTATGCTGGGTCAATCGTGACAACAGGAACCCCAAGCAGCTTAGCCTTATACTCCACAAAAGACCGGAGTTGATAGAACGACCAACTGTGCAAAGAGTACCTAAAACTCTTACATTGCTTCTTAGTACCTCGAATACCAGATAAATTCTCAAGAACAATTCCAGCATTATTGGCTAACGCATAATCCACAACCTTTCTAGAAATCTGATGATTCAACTCACGAACAATCCGAGACTCCCTATTCTTGATAGTCTTAACCATCCCGAACTTCTGTTTCTTCTGCAACCGCCTACGTTGATTCTTGTACTTGCGATGAGTGTGGTACGCCTTCTTTCCAAGCTTCAACACCTTGCCAGTAGTTGGGTTCCCCACAACACAGCAGTGCCCCGTCGTATTCAGGTCAACCCCTAACCACTCCGAAGGGACAAGCAACGAAGGTTCTGGCACAGTGACAGCCACAAACGCATACTCTTTATCAAACTCAATCTGGTTCACTTTAGAGAATCCAGAGAAGCGATACGGCAAACTGACATCTAAGCAAGGGACCCTCAACTCACATTTGTCAAAATCAACGTTTACACCTTGGCTGGGAACAACAAGATTAACTCTTGAAACTCGCTTTATTTTCTTGTTCCTGCCATACTTTCGCAGTATCTGATTGGACAGCATTGACTTGAGTCCAAAACACTTAACCTGAGCCGAAGAACTGTACCCATGCTCAACCGCAGCCAAAGCAACTTGCCGGGCCTTCGCAAGTTCCTCAGAAAAATCTTGGTGGTGCTTTATCTTGTACGTCAAAATCATTTCGTCTTCTGGTCCTCAATGTACTTCTTTATCGTGTCTTCTGATATGTGCCCCACAGACTCACAATAGTAAGAGTTGGTCCACAACGTAGGAAGCCTAGACCGCAAGTGCCTAAACTCCAACCGCAAAAGTCGAGATGAGTACCCTTTGAACTGTTTTATGAGCTGATGAGGAGCAAAAGTTGGCTTACACTTTACAAACAAATGCACGTGGTCGGGCATGATATCCATGGCTACAATCTCAACCCCAAGCTCCGTAGCTTTCTCAAACATAAGAACCTTCAACCGACTTTCAACATCCCCAACTAGAACCTTACGACGGTACTTAGGGCACCAGATAAAGTGGCAGGAGAGCTAGGATTTGCACCTAGAACCTCAAGCTTCAAAGGCTTGCGCTCTACTCATTGAGCTACTCCCCCATCAACGATGAACAGTAACACCCTCTGGCGCGTAGTGCTCCAGCAATTGAAGAATGTTGAAGCGCCCTACCGGATTGGCACTATGACAATAGATGTGCTGTGGCCAGACGTTATGCTCCACCATCCACTTGGCGATGTCATAACCTGTCTTGCCTTCGCCAAGGTCGTGGTCAAGAGAGATAGCAGTCAAAGGAAGCAACGTCATAACGCGAATGGCAAAGTCATAGTTGCGTGCAATCAGCCAGTCTTCTGGAACGGGGCGTAGGTCATCTACGTATAGACGCATGTTGCCTCCTTTCTTTTCTGCATAGGAAAAATGGAAGGGGAAGAAGGGCTTGAACCTTCAACCTTTGGAGTCAGAGTCCAACGCTCTACCGGTTGAGCTATTCCCCTTCGAACTGGACTGCCCGACAGGAATCGAACCTGCGTATGGGAGGGTAGAAACCTCCTGCGTAATCCGCTACGCTACGGGCAGTTGGGTTACTTTGGAATAACGTTGGAAATTTATGGTTTTTAGCCTAGCACGGTTAAATCTCAAAAGCTGGGGAAGGGTTACTCCTCTTCGTCATCCATCTTCTTGATACGCTGAAGAATCTGCAGGGCAAGCGTCATGGTGTCGTCGGCCTCTTCATCAGAGACTTCGTCACCAGCACACCCCTGAATGGCTTGCAGCGTGTCGCATCCAGAGCAAGAGCCGTAGTAAACGCGTACATACCAATAGTCGTATGGCTGGTAACCGCCTCCGCCAATAACGTAAACCAGAGTCCCTTGATAGTTCCCATCGTCTATCTCGTGGATACGGGTAGGGTCCATTGCTCCGTACTCATCCCCACCTACAGTCTCCACAACCGCCTTAACGATATCTGCATAAAACTCTGGCCTCTTAGCCTTGAAGCGTGCACGAAGAACATCACGGTTGGCATCAAAGCGTTGAACGAATTCCTCAATCACAGCTTTCTCCTTTATGTTAAGTATGGAGCGGGTGAAGGGCTACGCTCCCTCTACCCTTTGTATGAGCCAGCCCCACCCCATACCAACCTAAACTTGGTTCCCCCAGAAGGAGTCGAACCTCCCAACCAACTTTAGGAAAGTCGGAGCCACTGTCCGTTGGTGAGGGAACAAACTTCACTTTTTGTGCGTTTTGCTTTTCAGCTTGGAAAGCACCTCATCCATACTGGCAGACGCTTCCTCCTGCTCCGCGAACAACTCTTTCCACTGCTTTGCTTGCATGGCTACCCATTCTCCGAACTCTTCTCTAGAGAGTGGGGAAGATGCATATTTACCATCAGCATCAAAGTGATGCCAACGATACTCTCCGTCAAATGTCATAGTGTCTGCGCGCTCAATCCAGATAAGCCCCTCATGACCAATGTCGCTGGACCACACGGTATGGTACGTAGTCACGTGTCTCCTTTCACTAAAGTATCGGTTTACGCAATTTTACTGTACAAAAATGACAGCTTTATCGTGCCATGGCAGGGCGCTTAACTTCTGCATCACTTTATTCCTGCGCCGGGGTGCCTTATAAGGACACTGGCTACAGGCACGTGGTCGAAAAGCGACTTTCCACCTCACAGCACATCTTTGGGCTACTTTCTAGCGGCTTCTGTATGCGCCTGTCTGCAGCGTAAGCAGCGGCACTTGTAGTGCACGTATCCGTTATTGGTGCCGTGCGGAATCTCTTCCGTAGGCTGACTGCCTCTCCACGACAGCAAACTCTCACTTTTCCAGCTTCTGCATACCGCGCAGCGGCAGCCTTTTCTATAGCCAGAGTTTCCATGAGAGCTTATCCCTTGTGGCGGATGGTGTTGCTTCCCGTGGTCTCTCTTACTGAGCATCTCCAAGTTATCCAAGCTGTTGTCGCGAGCGTTTTCATTTTTATGGTGTATGACAAAGCCTTCCGGTATCTCCCCATAAGCCTCTTTCCACACAAACCGATGCTCGTCAATCAGGGTACCGTCTGGAAGCCTCAGCTTCTTATACTTATAGGGCATAATACCTCCGCAAAGATTCTGAGCGGGTAGCGCGACTTGAACGCGCATCCTTTGGTTGGAGGCCAAAGATAATAGCCCTTATACGATACCCGCGCTATATTCAGGTGGGGGGAGGGTCCTTCAGCCAACAGCCCTAGCGCAGAAGGGCTGCCCCGCCCAAACTAGACCCTGCTACCCCCACCATCTTTGGCACGCCCGAGAGGATTCGAACCTCCAACTATCTTGGTCCGTGGCCAAGCGCCTTATCCGTTAGGCTACGGGCGTACTGTTCTTAATAAGAGAATCGTAGACGCTTACAATCCCGTCTTCAATTACAACATAACGATACCGCTTACCTGATGCAACCGAAGGATGCCGCACATACGGGTCAACGCTAATGTAAGTCTCGCTCTTTGCAAACTCGGGCAGCAGATGCGACGGCGGTGTATGCCCCACAATCTGCTTAAACCCCTGCAAAGGACATAGAAATCCGGGTCGGAACCAGAGCGGCCCTTCTTGGCTCCAAAACTCGTCTGCGATTGCCTTTATATCGATGTGCTGAAAACGGTCGTTGAAGTAAGCTGCCACCTCTTCAGCAGACATACCTTCAAGGGTCTCCCAGTAGACCTGCGAAACTCCTGCGTGGCTGATAAGAACTCCGTCATGCTCAGCCATTACCGCCCAGCGCTCAGGACCACGAACCTTGGACTTAATAAAGTCCTTGAAAGTCCAGCTTATCAGAGACTGTGGGCTGATACGTTCACCGTAGAGCACCGCAAGCTCGTGATTGCCGAGAAGCATTTCCGCACCCGCGTCTTCCAGAAAGTCGAGACAAGTCTTAGGGTCTGGTCCTATGTCAAACACATCTCCAGCAAAAATAAGCCGGTCCTTCTTCTGGTCATACCGAGAGTGCAAAAGAGCGTTGACAACATAATCCACGTTGGCGTGACAATCACTGATAACAATAGCGCGCATTAGCCCACCTCCTTTTAAGTTTACAGAAGTATATCACAAACATAGGCAGGAGTCAAGCAAAATTATCGATGATTTCACAAACCTCGTCCACCCAGCGACAGCGGTCGAATGAAAGCTCCACGACGTTAGTCAATTCGCCAAAGTCTTTAAGCAAGGCATAAAGGATGTCGTCCACGGCTTCTACAGAGTCTAGAGAAGTCATGCGAAACCCATCTTGCAAAGAGTCTGGGTGCATTTGTACCGGAATCGGCATATAAAACAGTACATCATACGTCTCAACGTGCGACATACAAAAAGAGCGCACGGAATTGACCATGTTAGGTGAACATTGGTAGTACATGATATAAGCCAGATTATCGGCAACGCTACGGTCAGACAAATACCCCCCGTAGGTATATTCAGCCTGTCGTTCCGTTGCCACTTGATTCATCATCACCAACCACTGGAAATACTCGCGCTCCTGTTTTGTCCAGAGCTGAATGTCTGCTAGAGAACGCAGCGATAGAGAAGAGGCGACAGTGCGGGCTGCCTCAGAGAGCTTCGTGCCCAACACGCTCTGCCTGTCCGTGGAAGCGTACCGCTGCCACACATCGCCCAAGAGCGTGGTTTTCCCAATCCCATGCGTCCCGCATAGCGCTATATTCACATGCCCCTCCTATGATTGGTGGCCCCGGTCGGATTTGAACCGACGACTCCTCGATTAAAAGTCGAGTATTCTACCAACTGAATTACAGAGCCAAAAAGTTTACGAGTTCTGCTCCGCAGAAAGCCCCGTACTTCAGTGCGGGGATGAATGCAGAGGACTTCCACTTGACAGCGTGTTTCACTTGCGCTAAGGTAGAGCTATGCGCAAAGCATACAAATACAGAATCTACCCCACTTCCTCTCAAGAGAGTGCTCTTCGGAGTGTGCTTGAAGAGTGCCGTTGGCTTTATAACACCTTTCTTGCTGAGCGTAAAGCACTGTGGGAACAAGAGCAGAAGTCCTTGGGGCTCTACGCACAAGAGGCTGGGATAATTGCGCTGCGTGCTGAACGTCCCTCCCTCGCTCTGGTATACTCCCAAACCATGCAAAATGTTGCTGTGCGCATAGACCTCGCTTTCAAGGCGTTCTTCCGCAGAGTTAAGGCTGGGGAGAAGCCGGGTTATCCTCGTTTCAAGGGTTCCGGGCAGTATCACAGCTTCACCTACCCACAGAATAATGGAGCGTTCAAGATATTGGAGGGTGGGCTTGTTAGGCTCTCCAAGGTTGGGGATGTTAAGTGCAAATACCACCGCCCCTTTGAGGGAGTGCTAAAAACTTGTACTGTCTCACGAACACAAACGGGAAAGTGGTTTGTGAGCTTTTCATGTGAGGTAGAGCCTTCACCGCTCCCGTTTAGCGAGCTTGAGGTGGGCATAGATGTTGGGCTCACCACATTCGCCACATTCTCAGACGGGGGAACTATACAGAATCCACGTTTCTTCAAGCGTGAGCAGAAGGCGCTTGCACGGGCACAACGCTCCAAGCGCAAGAAGGTTGTTGCGAGAGTACATGAGCGCGTCGTAAACAAGCGCAAGAACTTCGCCCACCAAGAAGCTAAGCGTGTGGCGGACAAATATGGGTTCGTTAGCGTGGAAGACCTGAACATAAAGAACATGGTTGTGCGGGGCTCTTTCCCACACTTGAGTAAATCCATAGCAGACGCAGCATGGGGTTCCTTTCTCACATGCGTGTCCCACAAGGCTGAGAGTGCCGGTAGGGCGTTCGTGCGAGTGAATCCCGCATATACCACGCAAGATTGTTCAGAGTGCGGCACAAGACAAGTGCTCAAGCTCTCAGATAGAACATATGTGTGTGGGGCGTGTGGGCTAAACATAAATCGTGACCTCAATGCTGCTAGAAATATTTTGAGAGTGGGGCTACACTCTCTGGACAAGGGCGCAAGTTCTTGTTCTTGAAGCCCCGGAATTTATTCCGGGGAGTAGTCACTCTTCGTCCTCAAACTCGTCCTCGTACCCGTCTAGCAATTCATCTTCGTCTTCTATGTCTCCTGCAGACATCTCTACAGCCCCTACAGTAGACGTGGGGTCGTCATCCTCTCCGAAACCGTAAATACTAAAAGCCCCGTCTGTCTTTTTAACGATGACAAAATCAGCCCCATCACAAAATATATCTAGTACCGCCATGCCGATAGCAGCACACTCATCCTCTACGACATAACCATCCCCGTGTGGGTCTTCAGGTAACTCAGCCATAGCCGCTCCAAAGGTTAGTATTAGAACATACTAACCATACCACAGAAAAATTGGTAGCCGTGGTGGGATTTGAACCCACATGACATTGCTGCCTAAGGATTTTAAGTCCTCTGCGTGAACCGAATTTCGCCACACGGCCATTATTAATCAACAATAAATCTTTGTGACTACTCCCCGCACTAAAGTACGGGGCTTCAAGAGCTTACGCCCAGAGAGTGTAGCCCCACGTCATTCCGCAACCCACCTTCCGTTGTCATCCACAATTTCAACTTTCACATGGTGGGCCATTTCGTAGTCAACTTGCCGCTCTATGTCGGCAAGCTGCCCGGTGATGCGAGCTACCTCGTGTCTATGCCAATTCTTGAATTCTTTTGTCTGAGCCATGCGCAAGAACGCCGTAGAGCGATTTGCATGCTGACTGCGGGAGTCTTCAGCGTATCCGTGGGCACCACTGGCTCTATGGGTGCAATGGACCGCAGAAGACGTTTTATTTCTAGCTTGCCCGCCCTTGCCTGTTCCTCGCGTATAAGACCAATCACAATCTTTTGCTGTGATAGTGAGAAGAGACTTCTTAGCCATCACTTCACCAGAGACTTCGGCATAGCATCATTCTTGATGGTCTTCTTGAACGAAACATTACCGGCAACGTGATGAACAACTATCCCTTCCGCCGGAAAGAACCCCGGAGCAGCGGAACTACCATTACGCTCCAAGTCGTTAAGAACGCATTCCGCAATAGTCGTACTGAAGGGACCGCGATAAAGAATCGGGACCAGACCAACGCACGCAGGAAGACGCTGCTGATACTTCTCCTGTCTTGGGTCTCCTGTGATAATGCGTTGTGGCTCTGTACCGTGGAGGCACCAACGCTGCACATTGAAGAGGCTAAAACGCTTCTCACCCTTAGGAAGCCCATAGCCTACACTTATTCCTGAACCCCAGAATTCTCCAAAATGCCTACCGAGGCCAAGCCCTTGCACAAGCTCTTCCTGATGCTCGTAGGCCCACTTGGCAAACCCGTGATTGTCCTTCTCAGTAGTAATCCACCGTGTACGACTGCCTGCGTATAGAGCTAGACCGTCAACGTGACAGAGAGCAGCAGGAGATTCAAGTCCTTCTGCCTCCGTAATATAAATCTGCGCATTTGTGCCATTTATTTTCTCAGTCACAATCATGTCTCTAGATAAACGAGCCATCTTTGGGAACTTGATGAACTCTGTGTCAGTCATGCAGGTCCTCCTTTATTTTGACGTGCAGAAATTAAATTCATAATAACCACCACGAACTGAAGCAGACCATGAAAACAACCAGAGAACTGTGTTCTGCTGCAAGGCTGCGATAACATCCTCATTACCAGACCAGCCGCCTGTGGCGCAGCAATACCAGACACGGTCGTCTACAGCGTCACGGTCGTGAAACAAAGGCTCAATAATGCTCTCCTTCTGTGAGAACCAACCCATGCTGTGATTCCACAAAGTGCTCATATAGAGAAACGCCCCCGCAGGGTCTGCATAGTCCCACTTTGCCAGCACATCAAGAGCTTCTTCAGTGGGATACCCAGAGCTGTCAAATGTTGCTTCCACAAGACCCCCTTTCGAGTCTAAAGTGTCAAGTTTTACAACAAGAAAACTTGACAAAAAATGGTACCCCGGGAGAGATTCGAACTCTCAAGTCCTTTCGGAAAGCGTGCGCCTAAAGCACGAGCGTATTCCAATTCCGCCACCGAGGCACAAACCCTACTGAACCGTAAGGCTCCAGCCAAGATTTCTACCACAGAAAATCTCTTCGCTGACAAACACCTCAGTGTGGCTGTCCGAACCATTAAAGTCCATGTAGTCAATCTCAATGTCTTCTGTTTGGCCTTTTTCCTCAAGCTCTTTTTCGACCATAGCCTTAAGCTCTGCCCACGTCATCGTTCCTCCTGCTGCGTTGTTCCGTACTTCTCCATGATAGCTTCCACCAATTCGTTTTCATCCTTACGAGAAAATGGCTTAGTGTGCTGCTCTACCCATTCCATAGACACAGGAGCAAAGCCTACAGCATCAACCCCCACGTCCACCTGCCAAGGCTGCTCATGAAACGTTCCGTGGCAGTGTCCGTGGATGTTAGTAAGCTTAGGGGCTGCTGTGGCTAGCGGATAGTGTGAGAGGTAATACTTACGATGGTTGAAACGCAGCATCTCCGCCTGAGTTTTAGTGAAAGAAGACTTATCGTGATTACCACAGATATAACGCACGTCTGAACAATAGAAATCTAGCTTGTGCGCAGTCTCCTTTGCCACCTGCTGATTCCATGCAAAATCTCCAAGGATGTACAGCGTGTCGTTCTTGGCTACCAGATTAAGAGTGTTATAGAGAATCGTCTCATTCATATCTTCGATAGACGAAAAAGGCCGGTTACAGAAACGCACAATTGCTTCATGAGAAAGATGCCAATCGGCAGTTACCCAAACAGTCATGCAGGCTCCTTTACTTTTTTCCATTTCCGTTGGTTGCTTTGCGCTGTACGTATCCCTTAGAGCGTTTTTTATTTGCGCAAGCGCGAGAGCAACAAACCTGACCTGCCCGTGCGTTGAAGGCTTTTGTGCACACTGGGCATTTCTTCCATTGGTGGTGATTATGCATTTTGAAATGCTCTTTCACCGTCATGCGTTGTAAGTTCTCAATACGGTTGTCGCATTTGTTACGATTTTTGTGGTGGATACAGTAACCCTTTTCAGGAAGCTTACCTGTTTCTTTCCACACCACGTATTGATGCTCAAAGACATAACGCTTGTTCCAAACACGCCCCGGCCAATCGGACGGTTTTGGAATTAGTAGGTAGCCGTTTTTCTTCATGAGCAGAGCCTATCACAAATGAAGTGGCAAGAGTGTACCACACACTTAGACAGAAGTCAAGTAACTGGCGGAAAGGTGGGGAATCGAACCCCAGAAGGTATTACCCCCAGTCGCTTTCAGGGCGATTTCCTCGACCATCCGGACCCTTTCCGCAAGGCTCACTCTTTCAGCGTAATGCTGCCCACCACATTGGCGGATGGTGCAGGTCCTGCCCCTGCAAGGGTTTTATCCCCACCAGTTTTCGAAACTGGCTCCTCATCTAGCCGGATACCATCCACAAGGTTGTCACAACGACAGGCGACGAAGATGCCTTCTGGGCGCATGAAAATACCGTGCAGCGTGAAGAACTCAACCTGCTCCGGGTCCATTCCGCTAGCGTCTACCGGAATGTTCAGCATGACGTTGAAGCAACACGTGCCGCAGCCTTCACATTCTTTCCCGCAGGAAAAAGTTCGGCAGGGCGCTGGGCGATTCTCATAGTCCTTACAATACATCCGGTCGCCTTTCGATAATTTGGTGCGCTCGGCAGGATTTGCACCTGCACGCCCTCGCGAGCACTAGCTCCTTAGGCTAGCGTGTCTAACGCTTGTATTTGTAGTTCAGGGAAACTTTGGCGGAGCCTGTAGGATTCAAACCTACGAGGGTGTGACCCCTTACGCCTTAGCAGGGCGCTGCCTTATCAGACTCGGCCAAGGCTCCGTTAAGTAAAGCTACGCAGTGTGCGGAGAGTAATCAGTGCTTGCCCACATATTCTCGTACATACCAAACAATCCATAGCGTAGAAAAAGCGTAAAATCCAACACGAGCTATGAGTTGTATTAATCCCACAATCCAAAAAAGTTGTGGTAAAAGAGCATAAAGCCCTCTCGATACAACCTCTCAAGCTCCTTCTCAGCTTCGGTATCATGCCGCCAGCCCTTCTCACAGAGAAGCGTGAACGCCTCAAAGCCTACAGCCATACGCTCAAGCGTCTCTTCCCAGAGAAGCTGTGCCGCGTCGAAAAAATCTTCTTCATCATTAACCACGGTCAGGTTAAGAGTGTCGGTAAGGGTGTGTACCCGTAGCGTGTCAGGAGTCTCAGAAGTCTCTTCATGTGTGAGGTCCTTGCCATCCACGTCATAGATAGACATAGGATGTCCGTGACTTTCCTTGGCAAGGTGTCGGAGAGCAGAAGGTAGCGTCTCTGCTACATAATCACTCAGGTTCCACCAATCCTGTGAGCCCCACCCCCGTTTTCCCCGGAGGTAACGGTTCTTGGCATTGTAGTACCAAGTCCTGTCCCTAAAAGTACGCGTGAAAAATCGTCTTACTTTCCACCACTGTTCGACAAGCCACCCCGCAGAAGCAAACTTTGCCTCAAACCGGTCGAAGATGCTGTCCAAGTCGTTCGGAGTACCAGCAAGCCTGCGCTCTTCACGTTCCTTGTCCCACTGGGCATGACGCGCAGTCTCTTCTTCGTTAAGAGTCTTTTTTGCCTCCTGAAAATCCATTCGTGCTCCTTTGTATTTGGTAACGCGTGTGGGAGGTCAACTACCCCGCACTAAAGTACGGGGCTTGCAAGAGCAGAACACACTCCCGCGTATGGTTGATTGACTGCAACCCAGCGAATGTTCTTCGCTGCAATAGGAGGTCTGATTAACGTGACCAGTGTAACTGTTACCACCACAGAAAGTGGTTTGTGCCTTGGGTCATCAGAACAGCCTAAAACAAAGCATAGAGAGGGAGAAGTCATGTGTCAAGTGCCTAGCCCTCCGCATTCCTCCCCGCACTGAAGTATGGGGATTCCTGCGGAGCAGAACGCTTGAACCCGCATCTTCACCGTGAAAGGGTGGAGTCTTAACCATTAGACGAACGCGTCACGAACTTATATTTTAAGCTTGTGACTACTCCCCGCACTGAAGTACGGGGCTTTCTGCGGAGCAGAACTCGTAAAGGTTGGTACCACTATGGGGATTCGAACCCACAGTTTCAGCCGTGAGAGGGCCGCGTCCTGTCCGTCTAGACGATAGTGGCACACTATTTCAAAACACTGGGAATTTTGGCGTGCTCGCTGGCAGCAGAACTTACGTTGACGCCCAGTCAGTTGTTTCCCGCATATAATACAGTGCATCTGGAAGCTTTCTGTTTTATGGTCGAGCCACTCAGAGTCGAACTGAGATTAGATGTTAATAAGACACCCGTCCTACCATTGAACGATGGCTCAACGAAACTTGTTGGCCCAGACGCTCTGCTATGTCCATCCCTCCCTCAACCTGCGCTATGGGTGAGTCGCTTCTACGATACTGGGCCAAATTGGTGGTAGGAGCTGGAATCGAACCAGCGACACCTTTCGCTTCAAGAAAGTGCTACTACCTAGCTGAGCTATCCTACCACGTTTCACTTTGCGCTCTCCGTTACCGGAAGTTCTGACAATTCCTTAAGATACGCAGAAGCCCACTCATCTTCGTTCGTAGGACCACCGCACCAAGTAACGTCTACCCACTCTCCCGGATGCACCTCTAAGTACTCACGTCCGTTTGCAAACTTACGATTGTGCACAAAAGCTCTGCCGAAAGCCTTAGTTCCCGCAACTATGTGGTTGACCCTATTAGGCAGCCTAACGAACTCTTCAACTCTAAAGCCAAACGGATAGAAGTGCCCATCGAAAATAAACTTCCGCTCAGACACAACCTGCCCAAAAAGACCTTCCCGCGTTTCTATTCTGGTGCGTTTAAACATGGGGCTCCTCCAATCGCACAATTTCGATTCCGCACTCCATGAGAATACGCGCGGCCAGATTATCGTACTCAGGCTGCCCTGCTAGGAAGACCAGACGCGTAACGCCAGCGTTCACAATCTCCGCAGCGCAGTCCTTGCAGACTTGTCCACAGTAACAATAGAGGGTCGTTCCCATGGTGGAGACTCCTGTACGCGCCGCTTGAATAAGCGCGTTTCGTTCCGCGTGAGCCGCCGGACATAGATGAAGTCCTTCTCCACTCTTGAATCCCAGCTCCCGACGAGGGCAAACGCCATTGGTAACCTCCCCAAACTCCGTGACTACATGGCAGGGTGCCATTCCTCGGGGAGGCCCATTATAACCCGTCCCGATAATCGCCTTATCCTTGACCAGCACAGCACCAATCTGACGACTCCAGCAAGTGCTCTTGGTAGCTACGACCTTTGCTATCGCCATGAAGTAAGTGTCAAAGTCAAGCACGGTTCTCCTTTTTCCTAGACTTCTTCCTCCCCCACGTATTATCCTGCACCGCCTGCGTGCAAGCCGCAACATTTCCGTGGTACGGGCACGACCTAGCAAACACACATTGTGCTTTAGGATTTCCCGGACAATGAGAATAACCGTGACTCACAATTCCTCTTTTCAACGTGTTAAAAATGGTATCGGGGGCCGGAATTGAACCGGCGTCAAAAGGCTTATGAGACCTTTCGGGAAACCAGCGTCCTCCCCGATACGTGAGACTTTAGAGAGTCCATCCCGAACCCCCTGCAGCAAACTGGTCTGCGTAGCTGGACTTGAACCAGCGACCCCCGGTGCCCAGAACCGGTGCTCTACCAAGCTGAGCTACACGCAGATAACTTTTTCACTACTTCCTAAAACCGTTTCTAGGCTTAGAGGTCTTACCATGTCTGCGCTCATGCCTGTTTAGTGGAATACCAGCAGGCTTCACGGTAACCGCTCCAGCCAACACCTCAACATCTTGGACTGCTTGCTGCATAGACCCTTCAAACTCAATAGAGTCTGCCGAAATAATAACGTTCTCGGGGACGATGCCCTGTGAATCATCCATAGTTGACCTTTCTGAAAACCATTATTTTAGACTTAATCATCTGGGCCGAAATCGACAGCTTCAGAATAATAACCGTTAGAGCTTCCGAACCAGCGAATAGTAACATACCCCTTCGCGGTGGCCATTTTGTAAAACGTCCACGTATAGGAATCATCATGCCACTCAGGCAACTCAGCTCCCTCAGGAGTTTCGTCTCTGTTGGAAACCTCTTCAACCTGCATAAGCGGGGAACCAACAAGGTTATCAAGGTCTCCTACGATATCTTCAATATAAACACTCTCACAGCAGTCTTGGCAGTGGAACAACTTGTACTTCTTTCCACTCTCTAAGGTGAAAACCAGCTTATCCTCGGCACCATCCTCTCCTGTAGATACCACATCTACCGCAGTAAGAGTCTTCCCAAGCAAGCCTTCGAATTCCATGACTACCTCCAGTTAGAGTGTAGGCGGCGGGGCCATTCCCTGTCAGGTTCCGGCCTACGCGCATGGCGTACAAGCCTGCCCAACACCCCGCCGCCATCTTTAGGTGCGCGGGGACTGAACTAGTATTTGCCCTCACCACGCACCATCTTTAGTCCACCTACACGCTAGGGGCAACACCCCACTTGCCCTGCGCCCTCCACCAGCCCTCGGTGGACAACTTTGGTGACCCCGGAAGGATTCGAACCTTCAACAAGACGATTAAGAGTCGACTACTCTGCCTGTCAATTACCCCGCACTGAAGTACGGGGATTCCTGCGGAGCAGAACTCTTGAGTTACAGGGCCACAAACTTTGGTGCGGAAGGGAGGGGGTTAGCGCCTCGCGCACCCCACCCTTACGCGCCAGAAAGGAGTCCGGAAACAAGCGCTCCCTCCCGCACCTCCCCCACTTTATCACATTACAGGCGGCGAGGCGTGGTTATGAGTGTGGGGCACTACATCAAACCCCGCCGCCATCTTTGGTGGACCTCCTCGGTTTTGAACCGAGTACCTTCGCCGTGCAAAAGCGATGCTCTCCCAAATTGAGCTAGAGGCCCAGAAACTCCCCGCCGTTGGTTTCGCTGTGGCGGGCCAGCGGAGTGACTTTTATAACGTTGCCGATAGCGACGAGGTGCACCCCACCCGTCTAGACTGCCTTCCCCACCTGTGCGTTCGGTTGGTTAGTTTCTGCAACCCGGACACGCACCGCACTCAGCGCCCGGAACATATGGCGTCTAGCAAGCAGCTTTTAAAACTTTATCGTGGGGAGACTCCCCTGCAGAGGGAGTCTCCCCGGCTGTGGAAGGAATGTATCATACCTCCAGAGGGCGGAGACACTTATAATAAGTAAGTGCGCCCTAACCACCTTAAGCCTCAGGCCCAGACTCCACTGGGGGTAACCAGCTTCATAGTCATATCCATACAGCAACCCACAGGATGTATGCCACTTGGCCGTCCCCTGTGAGCGGTGTGCGTTACCCGGCGTCTCGTCAGGTTATTCCGCCACACAGCACTCTTTGCTTGACACATGATAGCAGATGCGTGTACCAATGTCAAGCTTTAATTTTGGAGCTGGTGAGAGGAATCGAACCTCCGTGACTCCCGCTTACAAGGCGGGTGCTAGAATCCAGCGTTAGCTACACCAGCACGAATATATGGCAAGCGCGGGCCGGGTTGGCTTAGCCACCGTACCAAGGATATAAGTTATCCCGACCCGCGCTAACTTAGGTGCCTCCAGTTTCCCGCCCCTCAGCAGTTGACAAAGAGGCACCAACTTTAGTGGGGAGGCACCGACTACAAATTAGCCGTGACCGGAGACGACTTTCCCCCACGGCGTACATCATTGCGTAAGGCGTTACGATAAGCGTCGGTCGCCTAAGGCTTATCGCTATCTTCCCACTCTTGGTCGGGGAGGCGGGACGTGCGCCCGCTATCTCAGGTTTATCAGACCTGCACATGTCTATATATGCTCCTCCCCAACAAACTTTTGCAGCTTACACACCGCGCTAGGAACGGTCCTTTCCGAGAGGGCCTAGCAATGCCCTCAACCACCCTCAGCTGCAAAACTTTCACATGTAGAACATGGCGCTGTGCACACATACGTAGGCACACCATACATTCTCAAAGGGGTAGCCTGAACAGGCTGCTTCTCGTACTCTACGTCGCCCCCGCAAGCGGGGCACTGATATGTGACCTTCATGGCTGCTTCCTCTCTGTCAATTACCCCGCACTAAAGTACGGGGCTTGCAAGAGCAGAACACACTCCCGCGTATGGCTGAGTGACTACAGCCCGGCGAATATTCTCCGCCGCAACAATATCAGCGTGACCAGAGAAACCACACTGCACACAAAGGAACTCAGCTTGGGTTTTGCGATTCTTCTTCGAGATACAACCACAAACAGTACAAGTCTGAGACGTATAGGCTGGGTCAACGGGGATAACTGTTACACCCTCCATCCTAGCCTTGTACTCGATAAAGGAACGAAGTTGATAGAAGCTCCAAGCAGTATGCTCAGCTCTCTGGGCTTTACGAACCGTAGTCCTCGTGCGGATACCTTGGAGGTCCTCCAAAGCAATAGCACGATTCGTGCCTTTAGCCGTCTGAACAATCTCTTTGGAGATGCAGTGATTCACGTCTTTTGCAAACAAACTCTCCTTCCGCTTCCTATTTTTGAGCAAGCGTTTTGCGGACTTCGTACCTTTGGACTGAAGCTTCCCACGAAGTCTACGATGCCGCGCACGCAACCCATTAACCTGCCCACCAGCAAACTTCTTCCCATCCGAGGTGGTGGCGATGTTCTTGATGCCAAGGTCTACACCCAGCACATCGCTGAAATCTTGTGGGTCTGGCTCATCAACATTACACGTTGCAGCAAGGTAGAACTCCCCCTTGCGCACGAAAAGGTCAGACTCACCTTGCCGAGTTTCAAGAAGCTCCCTCTGCCGGGGACCACAGACGTAACTAACTTTCAAGCGACCAGCCATGCTCCAGATAGAAACAACCTGAAGCTGCGTCTTCCATGAAAGAATCCTATCGTCATAAGCGATAGCTCCAAGGGGCTTGAAAGTACGCTTGGTCTTCTTATCCAACTTATAAGCATCCGCTACCTTGGCAACACAGAGCAGTACGATTTGTGCAGAAAGCCCAAACTGCTCTTTCGTGGAATGGTACACAAGCTTCTGAAGCGCATACCGCCCAAACACCTTGTTTTCCCAAGCAACCTCAGAGATAGCATTACAAGCAGCGTTAGCCGTTTCAAGAGTGTGCCGAAGAGCTTGCTTTTCAGCGGGTGTGAGAACCAACTTTACAACAGAAGTGAGTTTCATATGTTCCAGTATAGAAGATTATCAGCTTTTGTCAAGTGGGCAGCCCTCCGCATTCCTCCCCGCACTGAAGTACGGGGATTCCTGCGGAGCAGAACTCTTGAACCCACGACCTCCAACGTGACAAGCTGGCGTTCTAGACCACTGAACTACGCGCCCGCAAACTTTGGTACCCACACAGCCCCCACCAGCGCCTGTAGGTTCTCCACTCAGCTACCCACCGGAAAGGGGAGCTAATTGTGGCCCATCCACTATCTGTACCCTGCAGCCGGGAAGTGTTACTGACAGGCGGCGTCCCGTCAACCTTGCGACCGTGCTGCGAAGGGCACACTTGGTAACCCCTCTCCGATTTGAACGGAGGACTTTTTCCTTGTAAGGGAAACACTCTACCGGGCTGAGTTAAGGGGCTATAAACTATGTTGGGACAGCTGGGAATCCAACCCACGAGCTAGCAACTCGACTGCCCCACGTTTGGCTGTAGCGAAAGGAATCGAACCTTTATTCTTGGCTTAACAGGCCAGAGTAATACCATTATACGACACTACAGTGAGTGTTTTTATTTTTCCTATGCAATTTTAAAGGTACGCGGGCTTCGTAAGCCCCTGTGTTCTTGTGGACACCAGTATAGCACCCCTCTGCCCACTTGTCAAGAAAAACTTTCTACTTCTTCATTCTTCGCAGCAAGCAACGGATAAAAGCCTCTCTGTGAGAGCGGTCCATCTCTCCGAACGCCTTACGGATTTCCTCGTCCGTAACTTGGTCATGTTCCATATAGTCGACCCACATAACAACCTCCACAAATACGAAAAGGTGCCCTTCTGTGGGCACCCCCTTAGCCTTCTAACGACTATGTCGGTGTCCCTTTACATACGCTTCGCCATATTAATGAGTGACGAACTCGTACCGGTGACGTTTTCAAACAGGAAAGAGCCGAAGGCGGGTCCCTGTTTGACTGCCATGTCAAACGGGTCCAGCCCAGCGGGTAGCCTCACGTAGGCTATCTTTGTTGGGGATGTCTCTAACTTCTGCATCAGTCTCTCCGTCGCTTTAGCACCGGCTGCATCGCCGTCTAGCACTACTATAACCAATTTTGCCCACCTTGACAAGAGGGCAATTTGTCGGTCTGTTACAGCTACTCCCATAGACCCGACAGAATTTGTTATCCCGCTAAGGTCATGAAGACCTATAACGTCGGTATACCCCTCGGTTACGATTGCTACACGAGTCCTTGCAATCTCCGGAACAGCATAGTTCAATCCATACAGAGAAGCAGACTTCTGGTAAATACCAGAATCCCCCAAGGACAGATATTTAGGGCCTGTGTAGCCCGGCTTCAGTGTACGCCCAGCGAATGACACCAAGCGCCCCCGCCAATCGTAGATAGGGAACGTGAGTCGTTTATAGAGTTGCTGATACTCTTCGTGGGAATCTCGGCAGTAACCGATTCCCCAGCGTTTCAACATTGAAGAGTTGAAGGAACGCGACACCAGATAGGAACAAGGCACGTTGAAGTGCGGCAGACTCCGCTCAAACTCTTCCTGCATTTTGGCTAGATTAAGCATCGGCCTTAAAGCAGAACATAACAAAATAGCTGCCGACGACGTCGCCAACCGCAGAGAACCAGCTGATATCCTTGAACAAGGTCATTCCAGACTTCAAGTCAGTGAGCCACAGATGCTCTGGTGGGTTGTCCAGCACTTCTCCCCACTCACTTCTAGAGAGCAGACGCAGCTCAGCCGTCTTTCTACCATCTCGAACAGCTTCCCAATAGACGTTATCACACTTAAACTCAACTGCTTGCTCTGTCTTAATGATTTTCACGTTCCGCCTTTCGGTTCAGAAAAATGTCCAGCTCCAACTGCTTTTGTACCATTATCTTATAACACTTTGGTCCATAGGAGTACTTGCCAATAAAGAGTTCTTGACCATACTTAAGTCGCTTTCCACATCTAGTACACCTATAGACACTCCAGCTCATGGTTCTGTTCGCACAAACGAGACGGTAGCGTTTAGGTCGTTTTTAATCTCTACTTTTGTAATGCGCCCGTAGAACTTAGCTGTTCCTTCAGCATTGTCGAAACTCATCAACCGCCCAACCACGAAGAGGCCTGCGTCGGGACCTTCATACTCAAAGAACTCTTCGGGGGAAGTGCTTTCCTGAGGCATGCTAAGAGTTGCAGGATTTACTTTCTCTCTGTCAAAGAAAACGTCTACCACAGCACACACACCCTTTCAATAATACCTGTTGTGAGACCTTTTCTATAATAAGCGTCTGCGTTCGCAAGTAATTTGATGCGGCGGTAAAGCGTGCTGCCAGTCAACCCACGCCCCCACGTAAGGTATTTCCCTACAAGGAAAAGAGGTATTCCTGTACGCTCTGCTATATCACGAATTTCCATATGCTTATCCCGCACAGGAAGCAGCAATATCAAGTTGGTCAAGTCGTACTCCAGAGAACCAAAGATAAAGTTAAAATCTGTCTCCTCTAAATGAGAAGCAATCCGCATAGCCAGCTTTTTATCGTTGGAAAACAAAGCCTCCACAAAGCGGTCTGACTCACTTACCATAACGTAAGTCTCCACCGTATCTCGGTCCACAGGCCCGTCTAAGTAGGAGAGTTTTTGCATCTCATTGAAAATACGAGCCGTGCCCCCAGCCGTCTTCTCAACCAAAAGCTCGGCAGCTTGTACTGTGTATGTACCAGACTGCATGATAAGCTCCTGAAGCTGTTTGTCGTTAAGAGGTCTGCACTCAACCAGCAGGCCCCCGTTTTTACTCTTGAACGCCGAAAAACGCTGGTCTGTTGTGTCAGGTTTGACATCGTTTCCCACACAGATAAGCGTCGTTTGCTTCATCTGTGAGTCTGTAGCCCACATGATAAGAGGCCCCCACTTTTTAATGAGGTCGGCATTACGGATAACAACTACGCGATAGCCGTTTTTGGCATACTGATTTAACGCGTCCATGATGTCCGCTATAGGAGACTTTCCGTCCAGCTCAACGTAGTCAAGAGGATTTATGGGCCTGTAGGAAAGCTCTTCCTTAAGGACATCAGCTACCAGAGCCTTGTCTTCCCCACATATATACAGAAAGCGTTTACCCGAAGGATATCCCTTTCTCCATTGAAGGTAAGAACCCACTAAGAAACCTGTTAGGTTACCTTATAGTGAAACTTGACCGGAGCTGTGCTCATAGTAGCCTCTTCTGGAGAAACAACCTCAGTCTCAAAGATAACCTGCTGCTCCAGTGAAGCGATACGTGAATTGCGCTCCATAAGCGCCCTCTGCTGGTCCTTCAGACTCTTGCGATGTGCCCTGCTCTTGTTCTGCAAGCGCGAAATCTTTTCGTTCTGAGCATTCATGACTTCGACCGGGTCGACAATGTCATCTCTGTCGTTATCCATCCAGACACCACTCATATATGTATAGCGGTCCCGCATATCTCCTCCTACTTGTTTCGGTTTCGGCTTGCGTGAGCTACCTTATTAGCAGCACGGCGCTTCTTCTTAGACTTCATCCAATGCTCTCTGCGCATCCACAACGGTGCCTTCATGTACTAACCCCTTTCAGCTGTTTTCTAGAATTCTTATGGCAAAATACGTCATTTTAAGAGAAGCCTTCATCGGAGTCTTCAGCAAACGTATGTACGTATTTGCTTCCTCCGGAGTAAAAGACTTTCCTAGCGCCAACTCCGCGTGCGTGTAGGAACTCATAACCCCGTAGGGGGCAAGCAAAAGGTCTTCAAACCATTTCGTTACTTCTACAATATCAGACTCACTCCACTTACGCACGGAAGGAATAACAGCTCCCAGCTTTCGCTCCAATATCAGCTGTAAAACAGATAGCACTTTACGCCGTCGTTCCGAATTGTTTATATGCGCCAGAGCTGTCTCCACAGAACCTTTTGACAAGCGTGCGGCTATTGCAGCCAAGTCCCCCGAGAAGCCTAGAAGTTCCAGAATCTGTAGAACTTCTGCGTCGGAGAGTGGAGATACTTGCACTTTGGCGCAGCGTGAAAAGATGGTCAAAGGAAGCTGCCCTGAAGTCGTAATAATAAAACGAACCCGTTCAGGAGGTTCTTCTAACATTCTCAACAAAGCTTGCACCGAAGAATCGGCTATTCCCGTGGCATCGATAATAACAATCTTATACCTAGAGCCAAAAGGATGCGTAGAAATAAACTTTCCCGCTTCGCGCACCTGTCCAATCGAGACAGGAGCCCCTTTGCTCGGTTCTAAAATCATAATGTCATAAGAGTTGGAGAACTGCTGTGCAATAGAAAGCGCAAGGCGGTGTTTTCCAACCCCCGGGGAACCTACCAACAAAAGGTTAAACGGAATATCTGCCGAAAACCGCTGCTGGATATCAACATGGCCAATTACTTTAAGCGCAGCTTCCACTACTCCTCGAAATGACCGTGCTCGGTAAGTTGCGCCACGAACGGAAAAGCATCCGCCAAAGCGTGACCACAATCGTGACACAGGTAGACGCCATAAGCATCGGGATGTGTGTGGAAATCAGTGTGACTGCTCCGCATGGTCTAAAGACCAGCGGCTTCCAGAGCAAGAGCTTGCGCCCCGCCCAGAGAGTACAGCCCTACTCTCAAGATGTTCTTAGCCGCATTAAGGTCCCGGTCCACAACCAAACCACACTCCTCACATTGATATGTGCGCTCACTCAAGGGCATAGGAGTGCGTGCCCCACAAGCAGAACAATCTTGGGAAGTGTAAGCCGGGTTAACTTGCTTGAATACCCTACCAGCATTCTCAGCTTTATAGGCTATGCACGCAAGAAAGGAACCCCATGCTGCGTCTGCTATATTAACGCTTTTCGCTCCCCTATCCTTGGAATCTCTATTCTTGCGGGAAGCACCTGTGAGCATCTTATTCACAGCGAGCTTCTCCGCGCAGATTGTGCCATAACTAGTTATCACACGCTTCGAGGTTTGGTGAGCGAAGTTCCTACGCTTATTTTCTATGCGCTCATGAACAAGCGCGGTGGCGTGCTTCTTGCGAGCACGTTGCACTTTAGCTAACGCCTTCTGCTCGCGCTTGAAGAAACGCGGGTTCGCAATCTTAATCCCATCTGAGAAGGTAGCGAATGTGGCAAGCCCCATGTCCACGCCAACCTCAAGCTCGTTGAACGGGAGCGGGGTAGGTTCCACAACACAGGAAAAACTAACAAACCACTTACCCGTTTGAGTACGCGAAACAGTGCAAGTTTTAACAACTCCTTCAATAGGGCGGTGGTACTTTATCCCAACCAAGCCTATCTTAGAGAGTCTAACAAACCCGCCAGCGGGGACGGAAAAGCCCGAGTCGGGGTAGGTGAAACTCTTGTACCAACCCTTTCCCTTGAAGCGAGGGTAACCCGGTTTCTCCCCCGCTTTACACCTTCTGAAAAATGCCTTGAACGCTAGGTCCACACGCATAGCAACATTCTGAAGCACGTGTGAGTGCACCAGAGCAAGAGCAGGGCGTTCCACTCTAAGTACGAGCACAGAATGCTGCTGCTCCCACTTCCCGACAGACTTCTGCTCCTGTTCCCATGAGTTCTTACGCTCCTCCAAGAAATGGTTATAGAGCCAGCGGCACTCTTCTAGGGTGCGGAAAAGCGTGCTCTCCTGAGCTGGAGTGGGATAGAGCCTATATTTGAACCCTCTTTGCATGTACCTATTATACCTCTATAGAAACTACTGGAACAACAAGAGCAAGAACTTGGCTAAAGCCTTTTCGAGAAACCCGCCTAACCACAGGGGCTAAAGCCCCATGGCTTGCGGCGGGTTCTTAACCGCTGTCAAAAAACATCCCATAGCCGCCCTCAAGACGAAGGTACAAAGTGTCGTAGGCTACATGAGGCTCTACTGCAGGGTAATCCGGATTATACTCATAGAGATTCTTTCCGCAGTTAGCGCAGAACCAGACTGGGGTATCCGCACACTTCTTACAATCAGGCATCTGCTCTCCTCTCTAATTCCTTGATACGGTCCTCCAAGCTCTTTATATACAACATGACAGGGTTCACAGTCTCCAGACTTGAGGGACAGAATCCTGCAATGTGCCACAAAGCCTTCTTAGCGGCCTCGTATGTTGGGGATTTCTTCGTTTTCACGTAAGCCTCCTTATACAGACGTGTGGGTCACTCGGACACTTCTCATACCCACAAATAGGGCAAATAGTCTTGTTGTAAGTAGAAACGTTAGAGAGTTTTGCGTGCAACGCAGTATTTTCATCCTGAAGAAAAACAACAAGCTCCAACAGGTCGGTGCACTCATCTTCAAGATAACGGATATGCGCAAGCAGTTCGTCCCGCATTGCGTCAACCAGCGTATACTCACGCGTCATACGCGTCTGCGTGTACTCCCAAGTTTTGGGGTAGTCTACCAAGGTCAGTCGCCCATCAACTCTGCTACTGCCGGAATCTTAGCAAGACGCGTAAGCATGACAGAAACAGCAGAGTCACTAAGATTAAGCTCGTAGGCGAGCGCTTTACGGCTAATGCCATACCTACCCTGAGAACATGCCTGCTTCACTCCTAGGGCCTCTACTGTAGCAGGAGCAGGGCCATACATAACCTGCTGCACGAGACAAGAGAAAAGCCTAGGAAAATCATTGATTGGTAGCAAAGGGCGCTGCCTGAAAGCCTCAACCTCCTCTTTGTCCTTCTTAAGTTGCTTGTAGATACGAGTAACCATATCCATAAAATCAACTGAAGACTCTGGCTCAGAGATGAGGGAAAACCCCAAAAAGTTGTTATCCCGCTCTGCATCAAAGTGCTCTGACAAAGAATGCCCCTCGTGAAAAGTCTTACGCAGAGCCTTATCACGCTTACCGAGAAGACGCTTCCCTACAAAACCGTACACCCACGTAGACAGCTTTGTCCCCCGCTCAGAATCAAACTCGCTCAGCCCATCGTTAGCGTAGAAATCAGTCATAAGGTCCTGCACGACATCATCTACATCGCAGAACTGTATTTCACGAGAGCCTACAACGATGTTACGAATGCGGTTTTCCCACTGCTCGTAGAACTTAGCATAATCATGCTCGGCAGCAGAGCGGAAAGAATTAAAATCAGATTTGGACATAAACGCTCCTTTCAGTAAAAGATGCTGACAGTTTTTCACTATTCACAGCATAACACACGTGTGAACTTATGTCAAGAAAAATATTTCACACTCCCACCCTATAGTCCTTTATAACAACACCAGTGTCGGCATTTCCCTTGACGTGCAGTGGCACCCACACAGTGCGGGGTCCCAGCCTACCAAAAAGATTCTCGTGGTGGGCGAAATGCCCACGACAAAGGTGCATTCTTCTAGCAACGTTAAGCGTCCCGTTAGAAGTCCTAGTGCCCTCATACTGCACCGTAGTGCCGGGAATCACCAGAGTTTTATAGACCACCACAGGTTCTCCTATACGCTCCATTTGACGCCGCATTTGCCGGGTAAGTTCTGGTACCGTATCACAGATTACCACGTTGTGGCAATTGGCAAAGGTTAGCGCTACAAAAACCATGCGTAGGTAGGAATAACGAATAGCGGGGAGGTCTTCGTTCCAGCGCTCTTCAACTCTATCCCCAACAGTTTCTTTAGTGCGCAGGTCGATAGCCTCTCCAGTTGAAACATTAATCACAGCTTCATTGTTCTGGAAGCTAACACCGTTCTCGCTATACATATTTCCGGGCTTGCCAAACTCATCAATTTCACCGTCGTAGCGAAAATACTCGTAGATGATGTCAGAAGACTTGGAGGCGAAGTAGAGGCTGGCGCTGAAAGTCCATCCTCCTTCCTCCTGCCGGAAAAAGTCAATGAGCATCCCGTGGTGTGTAAAGTATTCACCATTATTCTCAGACATAAGCAGGGGAGACTCCACGTCCCACTCAAAGAGGGCGTAGTCCCAAGGAGGAGAAAGATTCATCTCCTTTTCTTTGACCGCATATTCATCCGCAGCCATGACGTAATCAACTACGTTCTGGATATTGACCAGAACAGGAACCCCCAGCGTCTTGCGGGGAACCTTTTTGAGCAGCTTGTTATAGATAACGCCCACGTGCCTCCTTCCTTTGATTGTACAGGAGTCTAGCACATAGGTTATCTTATGTCAAGAACATTCTTTTTAAAGATGGACGGAAAACTACGTTCTGGGTCGTTCTCTTCCAGAGCCGCCTTGCGCCACTCACCTATGCGCTGATAGTACGCATGAGCTTGGTCAAAGCTAAACTTCCGCCCATCTGGACGAATTCCGCAATCGCAACGTCCACAGACGTAAGGCCCGTCCATGCTACCTGCTGTCAACTCCCCACACATGATGCAATGATGCAGCTCAGGCATTCCAAATTAAAACGGAGTCGTACTCAGGATGCCCGTGCACCTTCAGCATATCATCTAGACTGTCCCACACAGAGGTGGCTGGGATAGCCGTCAGCCAGCGAACAGCTACTGTTCCGTCGTCCCACACAACCCCTTGGAACTGTGGCTCGTTCGCTGAATTCATGGTATTGGAGTCGTGCATCTCTGCTAACTTATCCTCGTCTTTTCTGTACATTG
>Ga0209083_1001388_pt1 | contig 27904 bp, 32 predicted proteins | sample AM7aDNAmetaG_FD_184132 | JGI IMG/M metagenome (GOLD analysis project Ga0209083, IMG submission 184132) | Freshwater microbial communities from Finland to study Microbial Dark Matter (Phase II) - AM7a DNA metaG (SPAdes) (version 3) | ecosystem: Environmental > Aquatic > Freshwater > Lake ...
GGGAGCGGCTCCACTCGTCAAACGGGTATAAAACACCCGAGGAGTACGAAAAAGAGTATTACCAACTAAACAAGTAGTCCACTAAATCGGGGAAGATTCAGAACGCCACAATTGAACCCAAAACAAACAAGTCATTGTAAAAATCGCGGAGAACTTGAAAGTTATTATCATGACAACAACCCTCATGGACGAAGATATTATTTTGAAATTGTAAAACCGGGAGACCCGGGTTATGAAGCAGTATTTTTGGAATGGGCTGTTCTGGAAACAGAAATGTCTATTGAAGAAAGTAAAGAATGTTTCAGGATATGGGATAAATGCAATAGTTCACTGATTTGGTAAAAGACGCTGGATTCCGCGTATGCAAGGATGACAAAAAGAGAGTCTTGTATATTTCCTTCATTATTAAACAAATTAGGGACAGCGACCAATTAAATCGGTGGAGTGATCATCATGAAGGGTAATATTTGCTTGAATATCATAATTTGCAGCTTTTTGGGTTTTTTTATTGAATGCGCGGGAGATGTAAAAGATGAGAATAAGAATAATTATCTTGTACAGGGAGAATTGTTATCTAACGTTTTAGAAAAATCCGATATTCCTACAAAAGGCCTCAAAGAGCCGCAGATGGTCATAACAAGTTTCTCTGAATTAAATAATGATGATATTTATCTTATCGCGTACTATAAGCTTCAAAAAGGAACGATGTGTTTGGAAAGAAATATATATTTAGGCCTTTATGATAAGAAGAAAAACACATGGAAAGAAAATAATATTAAAGATATTAACGGTGGAAGTATTACAAGCATACAGAGATTTGAGGATAACATTTTTGTTTTATATCTTCATAGCAATCCTTCTGCCGGGATATCGGTGATCATTGATAAAGACCTGAAAAATATAAATGGAGTCCCGGGTCAAGTCCTTTGTTTAATGAACGATATTATAATATTTCATGGAAATGAGATCCATTTTGCGCCAACGCATTATGTTCAGTTTTTTGCGAAGAACTTAAGACAAAAGCCGGGTTGGGAGACTAAAAACTACGGAAAACAAACAATATCTGAACCTACAGAAGGCGTAAAGATATTTCCTAAAGAACCATATGGAAAGGCAAGAGAAGAATTTATGGCAAGGGTCAAGACTTGTTATGACAAGTTCCTCTCAACCCATCCGGGAGGCCTTAATCATTATTTTGATCCGGAAAAATTCAATTGTTATCTGAAAAGCAAAATAATCTGTGATAATAAAACCAATTCCCTGTATATTGAAATGGCCTATGATAAAGAACATTTCGCGGAATTGGATTACCCTGCTGAAGATTTTAAAGATATTGTCTGTATCTTTTCCGGCCTGAATAAAATAGAGGATATAAAATATAAAGAAATGAAAAAAGAAGAATTGGAAAAAAATCATGGTAAACTGGATCCAAAAGATTACCTGAAGGAAGAAATTATTAATAATATTTTTAATAAGGACCCGGACCCTCATAAAGGAACCAATACTTTACAGAAATGAAGCTGGGAAAGAAGAAAAAGGGGTGAAATATAAAGGAAAATCCTGCATATTCTGTGAAGATATTGTTCTTAAATTAATATCGTAACAAAATATTGGTGCTTGACTGTAGTACTCTAAATGGAGTACAATTGTACTCAAAAAGGAGTACAGCATGACAGGGATATTAAGTCTGATAAGATCCAGGACACGGAGGGATATATTAACACTTTTTTTCTCAAATAATGAGATTAAGCATTACACAAGGGAATTAGAGCGGGAGCTGGGGTATTCCCCCGGGAATATCAGGCGGGAACTTCTTAAACTTCAGGCAGAGGGGCTGCTCAAAACAGAAAAACAGGGAAACGCGCTTTTCTATTTCCTCGATCAGTCCTATCCTCTATATAAAGAGATAAAAAGCATTATTTCAAAAACTTCCGGTGTTGAAGGGCTATTAAGAGAGCTGGTAAAAAAAGAAGCACGTATATCAAAGGCCTTTATTTATGGCTCGTATGCTAAGGGTACGGAAAAAGGAAATTCTGACATTGACCTTGTTCTGGTCGGGGATTTCCCGGAAAAAGAATTTTTGAAAGCAATAAGAAATATTGAAGAAAAGATAGGGAGAGAGATTAATTATACAATTTATTCGAAAAAGGAGTTTGAACGTAAAAACAAAGAAAAAGGAGGTTTCTTAAATATCATATTGCAGGATAAGACCATATCTTTAAAGGGGTGAGAGATGGATAGACTTATCAGTAGATTGCTGAAAGAAGGAAAGTTAAGAAAAATACCGGCAGGTTTTAACCAGGTGGAAGCATTACTCAAGGAAGCTATTTTGGATTTGAAAGAAGCTAAGAAAACTTTGAAAATTGCAGAACGAGCCACTTATCTAATGGCTTATAATGCGATGCTTAAAGCCGGGAGAGCACTCCTGCTTTTAAACGGCTGGGCTCCTGATGATGGCGCCCAGCACAAAACAGTCGTAGAGATGACCGGGGTTATTCTCGGAGAGAAATACGGCCACATTGTTAATAAGTTCGAAAGCATGCGCAGGAAAAGAAATGATATGACTTATGAAGCAGGGGTATTGATATCCAACAAAGAAAAAGAGCAGGCTTTTGAAGATGCGATAACTCTTGTTGAAGGGTGTCTTGAAACTGCAAAAAAGAAGAACCCGCAAATGAAAATAGATTTCAAGCTGTAACAAAAAACTATTGACAGATGCTTTAAAGTGTACTATGATATGGTACGAATGTACCAATAGATAGAACACTGGAGGAGTATGCTGATCCCGGAAGGAAGAAAGGATATTTTAAAGGTATTTTTACAGGATCCCTTTAAGGAGATACATCTTAGAGAGATTTCGCGTTTGGCTAAGGCCTCGCTTACAAATGTTGATAATACGATGCGTTTGCTGGTGAAGAACGGAATGTTTGTGAAACGAGAGCTTGCAAATTCGACTTTTTTCAGGCCTGAGCTTGAAAATGAAGAAATGCAAAAGGTCTTTGAGCTGCTGGAGATGGAAAGACGGAAGGATTTTTACGCAGAGAATAAAAACATTGCACGACTGCTGAAAAAATATACCGGATCTATTTTGGAGTTTTCCGGCGGAAGAGTTCAACTCGTTATTCTATTTGGTTCCGTAGCAAGAGGTGAGTGGAAAAAGGGAAGCGACATCGATATATTGGCGGTCATTTCTGAAAAAGATCAAGATATCGTCAATATATTGAATAAGGCCAAGATAGATGTTAGCCCGCTTTTGGAGATAAGGCCGGTGAGTACCACCATGAATAAGTTTGAAAACGGTTGTAAAGAAAAGACGGAGTTTTACCGGAATATCTGGAAGGACCGGATAGTATTGTACAATGATTTCATTTTTTGGCAACTTATTAAAGCAGGACGCTCAGAAAACAAAGATATTTCCTTATAGGGAGGATTAAATAGCAGGATCAGCAAGTCATTTACAAGGGGGAATGATATGTCTGAAAATCTCGAAAAGATATTGCAGGGGTGTTTTCATCCGAAGACCGGGAGGGCAAATCTTCAGCGCATACCGGAAGATATAAAAAGCGCAAGACAGCATATTGAGAAAGCGCGTGGAAACCTGAGAGCAATGAAGTTGATGAACGACCATGAGCTGTTTGACTGGTCTGTGATCTGCGGCTATTATGCGATGTATCACGCGGTTCTTGCGGCTCTCTACAAAATAGGTATCCGGGCGACAGCACATTACTGCGCTATAGCGGCATTCAAAGAATTCTACGTCAAACGGGGCCGGGTAGACCAAAAATACATCGTGTATATTAAGCGCGCCAAACAACTTGAGCAAAAATACGCTGAATTTTTGGATAAGGCCCAGGAAAATAGAGTTATAGAACAATATGGAGTTGAAATCGTTACCAATGATGATACCGAATGGATAATAGAAGATGCTAAAGACTTTGTTCTTAAGATTGAAGAAATACTTGCAGGGTGAAAGTTTTGAGAAAAAGAGATTCTAAACAAATTAGGGACAGCGACCAATTAAAAGTTTTTATTAAGGTTTTAGGGAGATAATATGTTTGACAGAGAGTACGCCAAGAAGCAGATAGAGTTGTTGCCGGACGAGGAACTTAAGAGGATTTATTCTTTAAGAGGGTCAGATGATTATGTCCCGGGGTATTTTGAGCTTGTTGCTTTGGAGCTGAAGAAGAGAGGAGTGGAGGAGCAGCGAGAGCAGAAGGACGGAGGGGCGGAAGGGCGGCTGAAAGACAGAGGAGCGGAAACTGGAGGAACGGAAAGGCAGAGGAACGGAGGAGCGGCAAAAGATAAAGAGCTGAAGGACGGAGGAGCGGAAGAACGGAGGAACGGAGGGGCGGAAGGACGGCAAGAGATGAAAGGGGAAAAGGCAGAAGGGGGATATTTGCATATTGTGGATGAGTATTCGAGGATGTTTGCTAATAATGAGATAAAAGAGAAGCTGGGGATTTCGAACTTTTCGAATGAGGAACTTATTCAGATGTATATATGGGAGAGCGAAAGTTCGCATTTACTTTCGCTTATTGGGGATGAATTAAAAGGCCGGTTGATAGATCCGGATAAATATGTAATACCAAAGATAGTCAATATGCCGGCGACGGAGCAGGAACCCAATGCAAAAGAATGCCCAAAGTGCAGTGTCTCGGTAAGGACTACCGATAATTATTGTTTTTCATGCGGCACGGTGTTGGTGTAAGAGAAGCAGGTCCTAAGTTTTGGGTACTAGGGGCTAGGGTTTTAGGGAAATAATTAATTTCAGCTGTCAGCAATATTTTGTCGAAAGCTCCACCACAAAGCTTTAGTGGATCAACGACCTGCCAATCAGTTTCACCGCTTGACAAATGTATGCATATTGAATATAATTGTATGCAGAAAGCATATGGAGGGCGGATAAATGCTTAATATAAATGGCGCGGGAGAAGAACTGCTTTCTATATTCTACTTGAATGCCGAAAAAGAATTCTACATGCATGAGCTTGGCAGAATGCTTGGAAAAAAACCTGGTGTATTTCAGCGGTCAATAAATAAGCTTGTTGATGAGGGAATACTTACAAGCGAATATAGGGCGAATATAAGGTACTTCAAGGTTAATAAAAAATATGCACTGTATAAAGAACTTAAAGGTCTTATTCTTAAACTGTCAGGTGTCAAACAGGCGATAAGTAAAATTCTTGAAAAATATCCGCAGATAAAAGTTGCGTTTATTTACGGGTCTTTTGCCAGGGGTAAAGAAAAGAGTAATTCTGATATAGATCTCTTTTTTATCGGCAAAGCGGATGAAAATAGACTGCTTAACTCTTTTGAGATATTAGAAAAGAAATTTAGCAGGGAGTTGAACTATAAAATACTGTCAGAAGAAGAAATTAAGAAGGAAGTAAAAGAGAAAGATCCGTTTATTCTAAGTCTTCTTTCTGATAAAAAAGTATTCCTTAAAGGGGGGGAGTATGAGCTACGAGAGGTTTCTAAGGGAAAACCTGATAAAAAAGGTTCATCCTGATTTCAAGCAGATCTTTGTACAGACGGCCAGAGCAAAAAAAGATATAAAAACAGCGGAGAGAGTAATAGATATTGACCGGACTTGGGCGTATACGATCTGCTACCATTCTATGATAAGGGCAACGAGAGCTCTTATGTATTCGTTTGGTTACCTGCCTACAAATAAGAACACACATAAGACATTGCTTGAATTTGCCGATATTCATATAGGAAGTAAATATTCGGAGTTAATAAATAAATTTAACAGAATGAGACGGGAAAGGCATGATTTCATTTATGAATCTAAAAATGGAATTTCAATAGAGCAGGTCAATAATTCCATTGAAAACGCTGTTTTGATGCTGTCTGAAGCGGAAAAGATAATTTTGAAAAATAATCCTCAAAAGAATTTAAATCTTTGAGATAAAAACAGATCATGGGTTTCTATGGTAAAGTCTGGACAACTGTTAGTTTATTATCTATTAAATTGCTTGTTTTTGATAATCTGATTTAAATCATACAAAAATATTCAAACACGTGATATTAGTTAAGTACGGGCTGCCTATTCTTCCTGCTCCGTTTCACCCCTTGAGTACCGAATAGGAGCGGGGGGCAGCCCTCTAATTAATTGCTGATGGCTGATAGCTAATTGCTGATTATAAAGGGGAATTTAAAAGGGGACGTGGTTTTGGACCCGTCCCCTTTTTTTATTTTAGGCGTTTTCGGATTCCTGGGGGATGATAAAACCGCATACTATATATATTAGTATAACCGGAAAGGCCGCTGTGACCAATGCGAGCAGAACGGTCCCTATCCTTATAAGCATCGGGTCTATGTTGAAATAATCAGCCAGGCCGCCGCAGATACCGAGGATCATCTTATTTCTTCCGGATCTATAAAATCTGTTTCTTACGCCGCTTAGGCTTCTGGTTTTTTCAAGCTTCCTGAATTCAAGCTCTTTTTGCAGAGTATCTATGGTTTTCCTGTTCTTTAGCAGGACGAGGGAGATCAGTGAAAAAATAAATACCAGAGCACTAACGTAAAAAACTGAAGTCCATAGGATCCGGTCAAATCCAGGATCATGGTAAAGATAAAAAATACATATACCGGCGAGAATGGATGAAACAATTATGGAAAATACAGAGCTGAAGACACCCATTTTTCTGCCCCACTCTGCCAAGAGCAGCAGTCCAATAGAATAAATCAACATGAGAATAGAAATCGTCCAAAGAAGGATCGCGCTGACGATCGCGAAAGAAAAAAAGCCGTTATTTATTAGCGGTTCTGTTCTGTAAATACGGATATCCCCGGTATGCCTGAAAGGTACAGGGGTAACTTTGTCCGCTTCTTTCTGCATGTTTTCTTTGAGGCTCTGTTCAAGGCTGTGTTGTACAATGGATGCATGTGTCCGAAGTGGCAGGAGTAGAGGGAGAATTAATAGAGATATTAGAAAAATAAAAGCGCTAAAAATTAAGGTTACTGTTCCGAGCGTGCGTATGTGCACGCGGCCGGGATCGGGGTTCCGGTCAGTTTTTGTTGTGCTGACGGCCTCTAAAAGTTCTTTTCCGTCTTCGACCGAGACTTTGTGGTTTTTGAGCATATCCAGGATCTTTATTGTTTCTTCGCTTGACGAAAGGTTAAGAAACTGGAGAGTTTCTTGAACGCTTGTTTGGCCGTCGTACAGTTTCTTTAAAGTATCCGGTGAGATAATATTTTTTTCATTCTGAGGCCTGAACTCTTCTTTCTTGCCGGAAGATTTTTTTCTTAAAAAAACAATCAAAATAACTATTGCAGCAATAAAAAAGAACAGCAACAGGGCAAGCAAGAGCATTATTAATAATTTCATTGTCTTATCCTCCTTTAGGACCTCTTTAACATTTCGGCGCCTTCTTTGGCCGTGAGCTTACCGGATTCAATTCCTTCCAGTATCTCTTTTTTGGATAATAGGGGGGCTGAACTGTAACCCAGGGCAGTTATGACTTCATCAAGACGCTTGCAGACGGTGGGGTACGAAATATTGAGTTCTTTTTCTACCTCTTTAATACTGCCTCTTGATTTGATGAAGATTTCCGCGAAGTTAAGCTGTTCCCGGTTTAACTTTGACAACCCGGAGAGGGCAAAAGTGCCCTCTATTGCGGTATTGCAGGAATCGCATCTGAGCCGGGATATCGTCAATTTCTCCTGGCACACAGGGCAGTTGACCGGCATCATCTTTTCGGACCTATTTGACATCGTAATCTCCTCATTGAATATTACTAGTATTATGCACAATAAACTTAATATTGTCAATAGCAATATTGATATTATTAAGTATTTGAATGAATAATATTATATTTTTTGTAGTTGCCTCATTTATGAGGCCAAAAACGCTTGATAAGCCGCATAAAGCGGGTCAGTCAGCCCTTGGCCTGACAGAGCAAGCAACTACAATTCCAGTATTATCTGATTTGATCTTTTAGAGGAATTTTTGGTCAAAATAGACATCAAAATAGGCATATGTTTACTTTCTTTTCTAAAATCTATATAATTGGTCTATGTTTATTGAAAATGTAAGCAATACTTTTAATTATCTGGTTAAAACTTCTAAAGATATAGTTAATTATCCCGCGTTGCAGCTTAAGGGGCTCCTGGCCTCTGTTAAGGGGAATGCAAAAGTTCTTATTGTAAGCCAGCCCGCTTTTTCCATTCCTACGGCGTTTGTCGGCGTTTACCAGCAGTTGTTCATTATTTCCCTGGGAGTAAGCGCTATAGAGTACGGAGAACTTATTGCCTTGGGTATCTGCGTCCAGCTGCTCTCTTTTTTTCTCGGAGGGGTCCTGGCCGATAAACTGGGGCATAAAAAAACCCATGATGTTTTTATCCTCTGCTGGCCCCTAAGTTTCATTCTTTTCGGGTTTGCGCAAAATATCTGGTGGGTTATCCCGGCGATAATTGTTTCCGGCATGATGAATGTATCTTCCCCCGCCTGGAACTGTCTTTTTGTGGAAGGTATTTCCGAAAATAAGAGATCAAATATCTATGCTGTCGTGCATATACTTGTGAACGCGGGGCCCCTCTTATTGCCGCTGGCCGGCGCGGTCGTAAAAATGCTGGGCCTGGATACGGCAAGCAGGATCATTTATCTGTTTTCGGCGGTTATAACCTTTGCGGCAATAATTTATAGATGGAGACACTTGAAAGAAACAAAACAGGGGGAGAAAACAAAAAAAGACCGCAGGGCTTTGGACCTGAATGAAGAAAGAAAGAACTTTGGCAAAACTTTTATGATGCTGATAGAAAATAAAAAGATCTTCTGGTACGGGCTGGTCAATGTGATCTTTATACTTGCCATTACCATGTGGGGATCTTTTAACTCGGTCTTCCTGGCCGACCCGAAAGAAGTGGGGCTGGATCTTTCCAGCCTCGCGGTATTTCCCATAGTTGCCTCAATGATCTTTATAGCCGCGATAATAATATTTATCCCCCAGATCAAAAAAAATAATTATATTAAATATATCGGGCTGGGAATTCTGCTGAATGCGGCGTCTTCAACGCTTTATATCTTTGCACCCGAGAAAAATATTTCTGTCATGGTGCTCTCTTATATGATCTATGGAGTGGGACTGGCGCTGTTTAGGCCTTTATTTGACGCGCGGCTTATGAATATTTTCAGGGAAAAAGACCGGGCCCGGCTTTATTCGGTCTATAATGTCATAGTGATGGGCTGTTCCATACCCGGCGGCCTGCTCAGCGGCTTTCTCTATACTCTATATCCGCGCTCTCTTTTTATCGTCACAACACTGCTGTTTTTAGCGTCTTTCTGGATATTATGGAAAAAAGTCATCAAAACCCGCCTTCTGGTGTGAAAGAAAAAGCCGGGTTCTGGGTCCTGGGTTCTAGGAAGAGCAGAAAGTTTAAGGAAAAGACGGGTTCTAGGTTCTGGGCTCTGGGTTCCAGGAAGAGCAGAAAGTTTAAGGAAAAGCCGGGTTTTAGGTTCTGGGCTCTGGGTTCTAGGAAGAGCAGAAAGTTTAAGGAAAAGACGGGTTCTAGGTTCTGGGCTCTGGGTTCCAGGAAGAGCAGAAAGTTTAAGGAAAAGACGGGTTCTAGGTTCTGGGTCCTGGGTTCTAGGAGGAGCAGAAGGTTTAAGGTTTCATCAGTGGAATCAGAAAGCTTTGCAATCAGTGGAATCGCTCTGGCAAAAGGAGAACTATGAAAGCAGCCATTTTTTACAAGCTACGTGACATAAGAATAAAGGACGTTAAGGAGCCGAAGGTCAGACCGGGTTGTGCCCTTATCAAAGTGAAAGCCGTAGGTATCTGCAGATCTGATGTTCATTATTACACGCAGGGCAGGATCGGCAGTCAGATAATAAAAAAACCCCTGGTCCTGGGCCATGAGGCCGCCGGCCTTGTTGTTGAAACCGGCAAAGGTGTGACAAATATTAAAAAAGGCGACAGAGTTTCCCTGGAACCGGGTATTTTTTGCGGAAAATGCCCGCAGTGCAGGACCGGACGGCCTAATCTGTGTAAAAAAGTCAGATTTTTCGGGACGCCTCCAATTAACGGGACGTTTCTCGAGTATGTGGTACATCCGGCCGGGATGCTTTTTAAACTGCCTGAACGGCTAAGTTACGGAGAAGGCGCCTTGATAGAACCCCTGACGGTGGGAATGTATGCCGTGGAACTGGCAAAAATAAAAACCGGCGAGACCGTTGCCATTCTGGGGGCCGGACCGATCGGCCTTTCTATATTAAAGAGCGCGCTTTGCCGGAAAGTTAAACATATTTATGTGACCGACTACCTGGCTTACAGATTAAAATACGCGGCAAAACACAAAAAGGTAACGGTAGTTAACGCCGGGGCCGAACCCGTTAAAAAGATTTTGAGAATGACAAAAGGGCGCGGGGTGGATGTGGTTTTTGAAGCTGCCGGAAAAGCAGAAGCGGTCAAGCAGACCATTGAAGTTGCCGCTACCGGAGGAAGGGTGGTCTGGGCAGGAATACCGGATGAAGACACGGTAACTATAGACTGCCATGAGGCCCGAAGAAGAGAACTTTTAATAATAAATGTAAGAAGAACAAAACATCAGAATGAAAAAGCGGTCAGGGCCCTGGCCTCCGGGAAAATATATGTCAAAGATATGGTCACGCACAGGTTCCCGTTGAAAGACATAACGAAAGCTTTTCAGCTCGTGGAAAAATACAAAGACGGAGTAATAAAGGCCGTAATTGAAATGTAAAAAACATTTTCCGGTTTTGCAATATTAAAATATTTGAATTATGCGCCGTTAAATATTGAATTCATGAATTTGTGGTCGTCAATAAGTTTTTTTCTGTTATCGCCGGTGATGTTAAAATCCTCAAGAGAGACCCACCCGTCATAGCCGGCCTGTTTAAGTTCTTCCGCAAACTGTTTTAGATTTGCAACACCCTCCCAGGGCAGGCAGGGTTTTGGCTGCCATATTATAAAGCCGTCAGGCGTGGTTTCTTTGATCTGCCATTGATAATTCTTTACATGCACATGCGCTAAGTACCTGCCAAGCAGCTGGATCCCCTGTCTGTAGTTTTCAAAACCCTCAAAAACCATATTCCCCGGGTCAAAGATCACCCCTACATGTTCGGGGTCAAAGTTTGAAACCAAACGGTAAGCCGCGCTGGCAGAAGGTGTTATCATATTCATGTGAGTTTCTATCAGGACTTTTGCATCATATTTCTTAACCAGTTTTTCTATCTCTGCCAGGGCTTTTACTGTGTCTGTGAACATTTGATTGCGGTCCCTGTTATCATTTGGGTAAGGAGGCATTATTACCCTGAACGTCCTGCAGTCCAGCGTCTTCAAGTTCCGGCAAAGTTCCTCCATAACCTCAAGTTCAAAACACTTTACATAGGTTCCCAACCCGCAGACCCGGAGTTTATATTTATCACAAACCGCTTTTACCAGAGGCGCTTTAACTTTAAGGTTTTTGGGGTTAATGTCATTTTTAAAGTCCCCGGCAAAGCAATAGCCTTTTTTCTTTTGTTCTTCGCTTATTTCCAGGACTCTTAATTCCAGCCCGTCATAGCCGGTTTCCGACAGGAATTGTCCGAGCTCTTCCAGGGAAAATTCAGGCATTAATATGGTATAGACAGCCAGTTTCATAGGCACCTCGCTTTAATACTTTACTTATGAAAATTATAGCATGGAGCTCATAAATATGACAATGGATAACAGCAAAAATAATTACTGACAGCAAAGAATGACGGGCGGCCGCGGAGAGAAATTGCGCCTTGACTTAGTCCCGGCCCAAGGGTAAAATTGAAAAAGTATGCAATAGAAAAAGCTTATTACATTTCAGGAGAAAAATATGTCCAAAGAAAAAAGCGGTGTTTCCCGTCAACTTTTAACAAAAGAAGGAGCTTTTACCTCGGACTTTGAATGGCCTCTTACTTTGCTTGTTGATAAAGGCCTGGACGGGGCAGTTACCAATAAATCCAGGGTCGGTTATGTTGACGGAGATAAAGGCCGCTTGATCTATCAGGGTTATCCGGTGGAAGTGCTGGCTGAAAACGCGGATTATGAAGAGGTGGCGTATCTTTTGATCTTCGGCAAACTTCCGAACGAGCAGGAGTATGTTGAATTCAGCCAAAATCTGAAGGCCAACCGGAAAATGCCCGTAGAAGTTGTAAAAATAATGGATATTATCTATGACCACGAACACTCGCATCCCATGTCCCTGCTCCGGACGGCAGTTTCCGTCCTGGGGGTCCTTCAGAAAAATGTCATGGATACTTCGCGGGAGAATGAACTGAGAATGGGCATGCACCTGATAGCTATCCTTCCCACCGTAATTGCGGCGCTTCACCGGCTCCGGCTCGGGCTTAAACCCGTGGAGCCGGATCTGAACCTGAAACATGTGGAAAATTTTCTTTATATGCTGCACGGGAAAAAACCTTCTGCCCGGGATGCCCGGCTGCTAGAAATTTCAATGATACTTCACGCGGATCACGGCATGAACGCGTCCACGCTGACCGCGGTCGCCACCTCCGCTTCTCTTTCGGACCTTTATTCCTCCATAGTCGGAGCTATCGGCTCGCTTAAGGGGCCCCTGCACGGCGGCGCCAATGAAGTTGTACTGAAAGAATTTCTAAAGATAAAAAGCGTTGACCATGTAAAAGAATTTGTCGCGGAGAAGGCCGCGAAGAAAGAAAAAATAATGGGCTTCGGGCACCGCATCTATAAAACCTACGACCCGCGGGCTGCGGTCCTGAAAAAATACGCTTCAAAACTTAATGACGAAGTTGAAATGTTCAAGATCGCGGAAGTTTTGGACAGGGAAGTGGTCGCGAAGTACGGTTCCCGGGGCATCTATCCCAATGTGGATTTTTATTCGGGGATAATCTACCGGCACCTCGGTTTTGAAATAAATTTCTTTACGACAATTTTTGCCGCCGCCCGGGTTGCGGGCTGGCTGGCCCGTATCCTTGAATACCGGGCTGAAAACAGGATCTTCAGGCCGAGAGATGTTTATGTCGGGGAGTTTAATAAAGAGTTTACAGTAAGAGAAAAACGCCCCTGAGTAATTTAAAAATCGTTTGTAGTTGCTCAATTCATTGAGCGTTCTGAAAACCGGTGCAGCGAGGGAAATATTTGCGTTTAATAATCAGCGAGCTTTTGATACCCGTTGAAAAAGACGGGATTTCCGAATATATTAAAGCCGCCGCGTTAAGACTTGCCGTCAGCGAAAAAAACTTAGAACTGTATAAGATCCTCTCCAGGGCGCTCAATTCAAAGGACAAAGCACAATTTTACTATGAGCTGTCCGTCGTTGTGACCGTGGCCGCGCCTTTTGAAAATAAAGCCGGCTTTCCCAGCTATATTGAGAAAACCCCTGCCCCCAAAAGAGTAAAAGCATCCGGAGAGCGGCCGATTATCATAGGTTTTGGCCCTGCCGGCATGTTTGCCGCGCTTGAACTGATAGAATACGGCTATAAACCGTTAATTTTCGAAAGAGGAAAAATAATAGAGGACCGGCATACCGATATTAAAAGGTTCGTAGAAGAAAAAGTCCTGGACGCCGAGTCCAATATTCAGTTCGGGGAAGGCGGCGCGGGTGCCTATTCCGACGGAAAACTCTTCTCCCGGGCAAAGAACTCCGCCTATATTGATAAGGTCCTGGATTCCTTTATCAGGTTCGGAGCTCCTCCGGAAATAAGTTATGCCGGACGGCCTCATCTGGGGACCGATATTTTGTGCGAGCTGGTCCGGAATATCAGGAACTATATAATAGAACACGGGGGAGAGATTTTTTTTGGCTCGAAAATGACCGGGCTTCTGATCACGGATAATACCTGCCGGGGCGTGGTAATAAACGGCCGGAAGGAATATTTTTCCTCAAGTGTTTATCTGGCTATCGGGCATTCAGCACGGGATACCTTTACGCTTTTGCACGGGAAAGGCGTCGCGCTCGAACAAAAACCCGTGTCCGTGGGAATAAGGATTGAGCATCCGGTAGAAATAATAAATCAGATGCAATACGGAGAAAAATATAAGAATTTTCCCGGCCTGGGCGCGGCCGGCTATTCTTTTAATTATAGCGATGAAAAAACAAAAAGAAGGTTGAATACTTTCTGTATGTGCCCCGGCGGGGAAGTGGTGAACGCCTCTTCCGAAAACGGCCTGCTGGTAATAAACGGCATGAGCTATTCTGCCCGGGCCTCCGCTTTCTCAAATACCGCGTTCATCATCACCAGTTATCCTTCCGATTATCCCGGAACCTCGCCCCTGGCCGGAATAGAATTCCAAAAAGAAATAGAAAAAAAAGCATACGAGGCCGGAGGCGCGGGCTTTGAAATTCCCGCCCAGAACCTTTTGGACTTTTTGGCCGGCCGGGCCTCCGCGGCCTTGAACAGGAACTCCTGCAAGATCGGGACCAAAGCCGTGGACCTTAAAACACTTTTTCCGGAGTTTATCGGAAACACCCTTTTAGCGGCTTTCAGGCAGTGGGAAAAAGAGTATCCGTTATTTGTTTCGAAACACGGAATGCTGCTGGCGCCGGAAACCAGGACCTCCTGTGCCGTAAAGATCCTGCGTACCGGAGAATACGGCTCGGTGAACATAAAAAATCTCTTTCCGATAGGCGAAGGGTCGGGTTATACCGGCGGAATAACCAGCTCGGCCGCTGACGGCATAAAAGCTGTGGAAAAAGTTAATTCATGAGCACTGACGTTTTTTAAAAAATTTCCGGGGTTTTTCTTAAATATGAACGGTTGAAGGGACATCCGGCAGGCTTGTCAGAAAAACCAAAATATTTTACAACAACGGTTATCATCGGAGTTTCCTCATGCTTTATATTTTTTTGTAGTTGCCTCATTTATGAGGCCTAAAATGCTTGATAAATCAAGCAACTACAATTTAATATTTCCTTATTATAATCTATTGAGTAATTTCCGACCTATTGTTATTACTATTGAAAACTTATGGGTTATTGTATACAATAGAACAAAATTAACGGGCTTCAGGGAGCAAATTATGCAGAAAATGAAAATATTAATGACGCTGGTGCTTATCGGAGCTGTTATCGGCGGAATTCTCGGTGCTGCGGCAAATTATTCCGGTGCCAAAACCCTTGAATATACCGCTACTTATAACTTTCCGGGCGCTGATGAGAGCAGGATAAATAAAAATCTTGAGGAACATCCTAATATTCCGGCCTATCCGCAGCAAAACACCGTGTTGGGCGGCGCTTTTTTTGGGCTCCTCCTGGGCGTTTTGATCGGGCTTATTACCAATTATCTCCGGGCGGAAGCGGCCTATATTGTTTCCGCGGTTGCCGGTTTTCTGCTTTCCGGTTTTGTTGTCTGTCCCTATCCTTTTTATAAATTCCTGCCGCCGGTCGCGCATAAATACGCCATCTGGGTGATCATTCCGGGAGTAATAATTTCTGTACTTATTTCAATATTTCTGGAAAGGTTTAAACCGGCCGTACCCGAACCTGTTTCTGTCCCGTTAACCCAGCAGCAAAACCAACAGCAGCAGGGCAAGAAAAAGAAGAAGTAATGAAAATTGAAGTAATGGTAAAGCCCGGCTCAAGCAGGCAGAAAATAGAAGAAACCGGGCCCAACCGGTATACGGCCTGGGTTCACGAACGCCCGATAGAAAATAAAGCCAACCTTGCGGTCATAAAACTTCTTGCCGGCCATTTGAAAGTTCCCAAGTCCGGAATTTCTCTTTTTAAAGGCGCGAAGAGTAAAAATAAAATATTTGAGATAGGATAAAAGAGAAAGGTGCTGGGTGCTAGGTTCTAGGGACTGGGAAGAATAAAAAAAGAAAGGTGATGAGTACCGGGAAAAGAAAAAAGGTTCTGGGTCCTAGGTGCTAGGAAAAAATAAATAAATAAAGAAAGAAAGGTCCTGGGTCCTGGGTTCTAGGGGCTGGGAAAGAATAAAATAAAGGTGATAAGTACTAGGAAAAAAAGGTTCTAGGGGCTAGGAAAAAAAATATTACGAAACACCCAGTACCCAGGACCTAGAACCTGTATTTATCTGTCTTTACCTGTTCTAAAGGAACTTATGTTCAACATTTCAACAGCTTGGAATATAGATACGGATAAAAAATCTGCGGAAAAAGCCGTAGAGGAAATTAATTCCCTGGGCTTTGACGCTCTGGAACTCGCGTGGATAAACGAGAGCAAATTTAAAGAACTGAAAAAAATTAAATTCAAAGCCGGGAGTGTCCACAGTTATGTCCCGGAACCTCTGGACCTTAAAGCAGGCCGCTGGAGATGCGATGTTTACCGCCTGACTGCTTCAGATGAAGAGGAAAGAAAGCAGGCGGTTAAATGGATGAAAAGCTCCATTGATACCGCGGAGTGGTGCGGCGCGCCGGCGGTTGTCGTCCACCTCGGTTTTCCGGAGGGCTGCCCGCGCAGGTCGAAGCCGCTTATTGAGTTGTATAATGAAGGTAAAAAAGCTACCGCTGAATATCGAAAAGAAAAAGAGGAGCTTTTAAAAGAGCGGGAATTTTATAAGGCAAAAGGTTTTACGGCAGGCCTTTTGAGTTTGAAGGAAATTAATTCCTACGCCTTTAAGAAAAAGATAAAGATAGGCCTCGAAACCAGGATGTTCTATGAAGAGTTCCCGAACCTGGAGGAGTTTCAGTATATTTTTAAAGAATTTTCCGGCGGAGCGCTTTATTACTGGCACGATATCGGGCACGCTGAGATCCACGGGCGGCTCGGGTTTACTACACCGGAAGAATATCTCTCTAACTTAAAAAAACATTTGATAGGGCTCCATATTCATGATATGCGGGGAATTTCAGACCACCGGGCGCCCGGCACCGGGGATGTTGATTATCACAAGTATCTTCCCTGGCTTAAAGACCCGGCGCTTATTAAAGTTTTTGAGCTGCATCCTTTTAATTCAAGGGAAGAGGTTATTGCCGGCAGGCAGCTCCTGGAAAAGTTATGCGGGGAAAGTGACAAAAATTACGATAGGTTGTTATAATAATTTTTTGTCATCCTGAGCCGGTATTTTGACGAAGGATCTCAGCACTTTAAGCTGTTTAAAAGCAGGGATGTTTCGCCAAAGGAAAGACGGCTCAACATGACAAGTTCTTACGGTATGGAGTTAATTAATGCTTGAGAAGGTCAGGAAGACCATAGAGAAGTACGGGCTTTTAAATAAGGGGGATACGGTGCTGGCGGCGGTTTCCGGCGGGCCGGATTCCACGGCACTCCTGCTTTCTTTGCTTAAATTGAAAAAAGAATACGGCCTTAAGCTGGCGGTTGCTCATATTAATTATCATTTGCGCAAGGCCGATTCAGACAGGGACCAAAGTTTTGTTGAAGCCCTGGCAAAAAAATACGGGCTGCCTTTCTATCTAAAAAATATTGACGGCAAAAAGGAGTTTAAAACCGGAAGCCTGCAGGAAAAAGCAAGGGAACTCAGGTACGCCTTTTTCCTCAAGCTTGCAGGAGAGATAAAAGCGAATAAACTCGGGGTCGGGCACAATAAAGACGACCAGGTAGAAACCGTGCTTATGAGATTTTTACGCGGTTCCGGTGCCGGGGGGCTTTCCGGAATGCCGGTAAAGCGCGGCCTTGCAGAGGGTTGCACGCTTATCCGGCCGCTGTTAGAAATAAAAAGAAAGGAAATCGAGGGGTTTTTAAAAAAGAATAAGCTTAAGGCCAGAAAAGATAAAAGTAATAATGAACCGGTCTATTTAAGAAATAAATTAAGACTAAAACTCCTGCCGCTTTTGAAAAAAGAGTATAACAGCAATATAGAGGATTCCCTTTTCCGGATGTCCGGGATCTTCTCTTCGGAAAACGATTTTCTGAACAAGGAAGCCGTGAAACACCTCAAAAACAGCCGGGGAGAATACTTTGTTTCAAAAAAAGAATTTGACGGGCTTCCGGCGGGGCTTAAACTTAGAGTACTCCGCGAATTAATACGTAAAATAAAGGGTGATCTTACGGGCGTGGATAGCGGCCATCTTGCGGAAGCTTTAAGCCATAAAAAAAATATCAGCCTTCCCGGAGGCCTCTCACTGCTTAACGTTTCCGGACGGCTCCTTGCAGTAAAAAAAACGGACAAGCCAAACCAAAAGCAGCTCAGGCTGAAGGTTCCGGGAGTGACCTGTTTTGGCAATAAAAAAGTAGCCGTAACAATTAAGGATGTGGTAAAATATTTTGGAAGAAAAAATGAGGCCTTTTTAGACGCTAAAAAGGTAGAGTTACCCCTTTTTATAAGGACCCGCCGCGACGGGGACAGGTTCATGCCTTTTGGCATGAAAAAGTTCAAGAAGCTCCAGGATTTTATGGTGGACGAGAAAATACCGTCCTATAAAAGGGACCTGGTGCCGCTTTTAATAGATTCCCGGGGGGATATTCTCTGGCTCGCGGGCTGCAGGGCGGATGAACGTTACCGGGTGACCCAAAAGACAAAAAAAATAATCTGTCTGAGTTTACAGGAGGCCTGATCATGAAAAAAATAGTCGCGCTCTTTATCCTGTTCCTGCTTCCGGCCTGGGGGGCCAATCCCGGATTTTCGCTGGATGCTTTTGCCGAAAAAGCCGAGAAGTCCGCCGCGGACGTAGGCAAGGAACTTAACTGGAGCTCTATAAGAAGCAAGGAAGAGCTATATCTTGAATATATAGTGAACAAAAACAAAAAAGATCCGCAAAGGCTTTTCTACTGCGCGAACCAGATAGTACGGAACAAAGAGGACCTCCTGCCGGACCTTATTAAAGCACTTGTACTTATAGAAAATGAAGACAGATTTGCCGGGGCAGCGCTGCCTCTCCTTTACACCAGGGACCGGCGGCTGGTGGAACCTTTAAAGACCATAGTTGAAGATAAAAATAAAAACATGAAGATCCGGGGCCTCGCGGCCGCGATCCTGGCCACCTATTCTAAAAATGAGGGTTATGCCAAAGAAAAATGGAAAATAGCAAAACAGGCCATTTATACCGGCGAGTTTAACCGGCTTGACAAAACGGAAATACAAACTCTTCTTGATTATGTGGATGAACTTAAATTCAGGGACGACATAGGGGTAGATATGTATCTCTGGATAAAACCCGGGATCTTTAATTTTGTACAGCCGGAAGAGAGCGCGGATGCGGTTAAGGATAAACAGGAAAATAAAGAAGGCCTGCTGAAAGACCTGAAATCCGATAAAAAAGAAAAAAGAGAAGTTGCGCTCTATTTGATGTTAAAACTGCCGTTTCCCGGAAGAAGCAAGCTCTTTGAAGAGACAGCAAAAACGGATGCAGACAGCGAAATAAGAAAGACCGCGAAACTATTTCTTAAGCTTCTGGAACGGGTCAAGCAGGAAAAAAACCCGGGAAAAAAATAATAACCTTAAAGCTCAGCTTGCGCGGAGCTTAACTGACAGAAAGCGCGTATAATTTGTGATCCTTTCCCGGGCTTTAGAGACGGGCTTTCCCTTTATGATATAAAACATTATTGACAAACCGGCTATTCTGCTATAATATGGTAGAACACGTTCAAAAGCAGTTGTTTTTATTGCGTAATTTAGGCAGGGAGGATAGTAAAGTGAGTAATGGATTCAAGACGCTTACAGTCTGGATATTGATATTTGTAATAGCTATTTATGGCGCTTCATATCTAATGAATACCAAAAAAGGGCCTGAAGCGATAAGTTACAGCGAGTTTATTACTGCCGCAACCGAAGGCAAAATTAAAGAAATCACCGTATTTGAAGATCAGAAAAAAGTTGACGGGACCTATTTGACGGGGAAAACAAGCGGATTTTATACCTATATCGGCGCGGACCCCGACATGTGGAAGATACTCCGTGAAAAGAACGTAAAGATAACGGTAAAAGCGCCCGAGCAGGTACCCCTCTGGCTTAATATACTTATGAGCGTCGCGCCTTTTCTTATCCTGGGGGTCATAATATTTTTTGTCTGGAAGCAAATGCAGGGAGCCGGTAATTCCGCGTTCAATTTTGCCAAAAGCCGGGCCAAGCTTTTCTCTTCCAATCAATCGAAAGTTACCTTTGAGGATGTGGCCGGCGTGGAAGAGGCCAAGGAAGAATTAAAAGAAGTAATAGATTTTTTAAAGGAACCGGCAAGGTTTCAAAAACTCGGGGGCAAGATCCCGAAAGGCGTCCTGCTTATCGGTTCTCCCGGCACGGGTAAGACCCTATTGGCCCGGGCTGTCGCAGGCGAGGCCGGCGTGCCGTTTTTCTCGCTTTCCGGTTCTGACTTTGTGGAAATGTTCGTGGGAGTCGGCGCGGCAAGAGTAAGGGACCTGTTTGAACAGGGAAAAAAGAATGCGCCCTGTATTATTTTTATTGATGAGCTGGATGCCGTAGGCCGCCGCAGAGGTTCGGGGCTGGGCGGCAGTCATGATGAAAGGGAGCAGACCTTGAACGCGCTCCTGGTTGAAATGGACGGCTTTGAGACAAATACCGGGCTTATCGTGGTCTCGGCGACGAACAGAATGGATGTACTGGATCCGGCTTTACTGCGCCCGGGCAGGTTTGATCGGCGGGTGGTAGTGGCTCTTCCTGATTATAAAGGCCGGGAAGCCATCATGAAGATACACACAAAAAAAGTTCCGCTGGAAAAAAATGTGGACCTTTCCATTATCGCGCGGGGTACTCCGGGCTTTACCGGCGCGGACCTGGCTAATCTTATCAATGAAGCGGCACTGCTCGCAGCAAGGAACAATAAAAAAGAAATATCAATTAAAGAACTCGAAGACGCGAAAGACAAGATCTATATGGGCGTCGAAAGAAAGAGCCTTATAATAGGCGACAAAGAAAAAAGGAACACCGCTTTCCATGAGGCGGGACATGCTTTAATAGCAAATCTTTTGCCCGGGGCAGATCCTCTGCATAAGGTGACAATAATACCGAGAGGGATAGCACTTGGCGTCACCTGGAGGCTGCCTACCGAAGACAGGCATTCCCGGGGGAAGAAGGAATTCATTACGGATATTATGATCTCGCTGGGAGGCCGTATAGCGGAAGAACTCTTTATGGAGGACATTTCCACAGGCGCGAGCGCTGATTTTCAGCATGTTACAGAAGTGGCGCATAAAATGGTGACCGCCTACGGTATGAGCGAAAAACTCGGGACCAGGACCTACGGGCGCCCGGATCGGGAAGTTTTCCTGGGCGGAAGCTATATGCAGGAAAAGGATTATTCGGAAGATACGTCAAAAAAGATAGATGAAGAAGTGCGGTGTATCATAGAAGCCTGTTACAAGCAGGCCAGAAAGCTGCTTGTTAAGAATAAAGCCAAGCTGGAAAAGATAGCTTTGGCTCTGCTGGAAAGAGAAACTCTCGACGGCGCGGAAGTGGAAGAAATTATTACCGGCAAAAAAAAGACCCCGGCAGAGCCCCCGGCGCCGCCCGCGTCCGGCAATACTGTCGCGGCTAAGACCGAAGATAAAAAAGAAGAGGCAAAACCGGAACTTAAACCTGCTCCTGCACCGAACACAAACGCGGGGAAAGCATGAATAAAGCAAAAATAGAAAAAGCAGTCAGAGAGATCCTCATTGCTATAGGGGAAGATCCGGGCCGGGAAGGCCTGAAAGAAACGCCCGGCCGCGTGGCCCGGATGTATGAAGAAATATTTAAAGGCGTCGGCCAGGACGCTTCCAAGGAATTGAAGGTGCTTTTTACCGAAGAACATGATGAAATGGTCCTGCTTAAAGATATTCCTTTTTATTCCATGTGCGAGCATCACCTCCTGCCTTTTATCGGCAAAGCCCACGTGGCGTATATCCCCGTAAACAATAAAGTCCTGGGGCTTTCAAAGATCGCGCGCCTGGTGGATACGGTTTCCAAGCGCCCGCAGCTGCAGGAACGCTTGACCAGCCAGATAGCGGATACTTTGATGAAAAGCATAAAACCCAACGGAGTTCTGGTAGTTGTGGAAGCCGAGCATCTTTGCCTGACCATGCGGGGAATAAAAAAACCCGGCTCAAAAATGGTCACCTCTGCCGTAAGAGGGCTTTTTAGAAAGAGCCAGGCTACGAGAAGCGAGGCGCTGGCATTAATCCGCAGTTCATGACCCGCAGGTACTTTCGCTGCGGTAACTATTCTTTTGACCTTTCTAAAAAAACCCTGGTAATGGGCATTTTAAATATCACGCCTGATTCTTTTTCTGACGCCGGCAAATTTTTAATTCCGGAAAAAGCCCTGGAACAGGCCTATCGCATGGCGGAAGAAGGGGCGGATATAATAGATATAGGCGGGGAATCCACCAGGCCGGGGGCCTTGAAGATCTCCGCGGAGGAAGAACTCAAACGCGTCCTGCCTGTACTAAAAAAACTTGCCAAAAAACTAAGGATCCCGGTTTCACTGGACACCTATAAGTATGAAGTTGCAAGAGCCGGCCTGGCAGAAGGAGCTTCCATAATAAATGATATCAGCGGCCTGGGTTATGACCCGAAGATCGCGGAGCTTACGGCAAAAGCTAAAGCAGGGCTGGTTTTAATGCATATCCGGGGAACGCCTGCCGATATGCAGAGCGCTCCTTATTACAAGGATGTCATAAAAGAAATAAAAGCCTGTTTGAAAAAAAAGATAAACCTGGCCCGTTCTTTTGGAAATAATAAGGACCGGCTGATCATTGATCTCGGCATCGGCTTCGGGAAGACCCCTGAACATAATTTAAAAATATTGAAAAACACCGGTGAGTTTGTTAAACTTGGTTATCCGGTCTTGATCGGGGTTTCCAGAAAATCATTCATAGGCAAATTAACCGGAGGCGCTCCGGAAGAAAGATTGGAAGGTTCCCTGGCTTCAATGGTCCTGGCGGTGGAAAAAGGCGCCGCGCTTGTCAGGGTGCATGATGTAAAGCCGTCAGTACTGGCACTTAAGGTCACAAATGCCGTACAAAAGGTGTAAATGGAACAGATAATAAATACCATATTCAGCCCTTTTTTAAGGATAGGCTTTTCTGATATCTTTCAAATATTTATTCTGTACATAGTTTTCTATTATCTTTTGATACTTCTAAAAGAAACCCGGACCATGCAGATGCTAAAAGGGCTTTCTCTGCTGCTGGGTGTCACCCTGCTGGCCTCGATCTTTCAGTGGCATACGATAAATTATTTTCTAAAAAATATCTGGCCTATCTGGATCATAGCTTTTATTATTCTCTTTCAACCGGAATTACGCCAGATACTTGTGGATATAGGCAACAGAAGGATCCAGTTTAAGACCCTTTTTAAAACTGAAGACGCTATTTATGATGAAATAGTCAGGACCGTAAAACAGATGCTCCGGAAACGCACCGGCTGTCTTATTGTGCTGGAAGGAAATGTAGGTTTAAAAGAAGTCATAGAAACCGGCAGTAAGATCAATTCCGACATAAATGCGGCTTTGTTGATGACCATCTTCACGCCCAAAACCCCGCTGCACGACGGCGCGGTCATAATTAACCAGGGCCATATTGTTGCCGCGGGCTGCATTTTGCCCCTTACCCAGAAAACTGACCTGGATATAGAGCTGGGCACCAGGCATCGCGCCGCGCTCGGGATCACGGAAGAAACGGACGCGGTTGCCATTGTTGTCTCCGAAGATCTAAGAAATGTATCCTTAAGTGTTAACGGAAAAATTACCCCGGTGGAACCCGATAATTTGAAGGAGATGCTGACGCTCTATGCCTCTAAAAGGTATTGAAATAGAAAAAATAAAGATAATACTAAGAGATGCCGTAAGCAAGAATTATAGATATAAGATCATTGCTTTTATTATCGCGGTCGCCGCCTGGGCGTATGTCTCGATAGATGAGAACAAAACTATAAAGCTCGATGTTGAATTAATGCTTGAGTACTCCAATGAAACGGGCTTTACCCTGATAGGTGAAAGGCCGAAATATGTTACCCTTCTTTTAAGCGGGCCGACCGATATAGTAAGATCGCTGGGGCCCTCGCAGTTAAAAGCGACCCTGGACATAGGCATTCCCGCTAAAGGCGAAAAAGAATATGAGATCACCCCGCGGCAGATCTATATCCCGGATGATAATGTGAAATGCCTGAGAGTCAGCCCTTCAAAAATAAAACTCAATTTTCAGAAATACTCCGAAAAAAAGTAAAAGGAAAAAACGTAAAACCATGGCAAAATTAAATGTTAATATAGATCATGTGGCGACGCTCCGCCAGCAAAGACTGGGCAAGACCCCCTCTACCCTGCAGGCGGTTAAATTCGTAGAAGCTGCGGGCGCGGACGGGATCACGATCCACCTGCGCGAGGACCGCCGGCATATCCAGGATTTTGATGTTTACGCTATAAGAAAAATAGTCAAGTCCAAACTTAATCTTGAAATGGCCGTTTCCAGGGATATTGTGGCGGTCGCGCTTAAGGTTAAGCCCCAATGGGTGACCCTGGTACCGGAAAAAAGACAGGAGCTTACCACCGAAGGCGGGCTGGATGTTTACGGCCAAAAAAAGAAGCTGGAAAAACTGGTAAAAATATTTCATAAAAATAAAATACTCGTCAGCATGTTCGTTGATCCGGACCTGAAACAGGTCAGGGCCTCGAAAGAAACGGGCGCGGATTTTATTGAAATACACACCGGCACCTATGCCGATGCCGCAACAAAAACAGCCCGGAATAAAGAGTTCCTCAAGATAAAAGCAGCCGCGAAAACGGCAAAACTCCTGGGGCTGAGGATAAATGCCGGCCACGGGCTTAACTACGAAAATGTAGGACGCCTGAGAAAACTTGATATCATAGAGGAATTTTCAATAGGCCACAGTATAATAGCGGAAGCTATCTTTACGGGACTGCGTTCTGCGGTCAAGAAGATGATTAAGCTGGTAAAGTAAGGGCAAGACGGTCCATAAGGTCCGTAAAGTTCGTAAGGTCTATAAAGTCAGAACAGTAGAAGCTTTTACCTTATGAACCTTAAAGACTTTATGGACTTTAGACTTATTTCTTGGGGTGAAATTTGAAACGAAGATCCGGGCAGACTATTCTTGAATACGTATTGATCATTTCACTGCTGCTTGCCGCTTTTGCGGGCGTCTTTTCAATATTCTCAAAAACACTTCACAGGCACTGGACGGTATATTCAAAAGTAGTAGCGTTACCGGTACCATAAAAATATTATAAAAACCCGCTGCTTTTCCGGTGAATTAATTTTGTTTTCATTTGACAATCCTTCCTTTATTAACTATAATAACCTTAAATAATTTCACGGGGGTGAAAAGTATGAAAATCAAAAAAAATGCCGGTCAAACCATTGCTGAATACGCTTTGATAATAGGTCTTGTTGCCGTTCTTATAATGGGAGTTATGAAAATATTTGGCGGTTCTATTAACGCCGGGTTCGCGAAAATCGCCGCTATGATAGCGGGAGCTTTTTAAAACGGTCAACAAAGTCCATAAAGTTCGTAAAGTCTATAAGGTCTCAAATGTCAATAAAGTGAGAGCTTTTACCTTGTGGACATCATAGACCTTAGACTTTCCAGATTATTTTTGTCGCCGGGGTGAAATTTGAAACAAAGCTCAAAAGGCCAGGTATTTATTGAATTTGCCTTGATCCTGCCCGTGTTTTTCCTGGTGCTTTTTTGTATTGTTCAGACCGCGGTGCTTTTTAACGCGCAATATCTTGTGACTTACTCTTCTTTTTGCGGCTGCCGGGCGGCTATTGTGCATGCGGATCCGCTGAAGAAAGATCTGCCGGATATATTTGCAAAGGAAGCTTCAAGGCTGGCGCTTGCAAGCTCTCTCAATTTAAGTTCTCAGGCCGCAAAAGTGGACTGCGAGTATATGCGGACCGAATACCGGGTCACGGTCACCATGTTCGTAAAAAATATAGTCCCGGGTTTTAATTTAATAGCGCCGGTTTTCCCGGTACAAGCGTCAACAAGACTGCCGATAGAGTGAAGTAAGGCACAGCTGTCATTGCGAGGAATGCGACGATAGTCGCGGTTAATGACGAAGCAAACTCAAAATAGAACTTATAATAGAGAAATTGCGCCCGATAAATCGGGCAACTACTATTAAAGGATACAATATGAAAAGGTCTAAAGGTCAGACGGTGCTCCTGCTGCTCGTTACCTTGCCGCTGCTGGTGCTTATTATTTCCTATACCCTGTCAAACGGGAAACTTATATACAGAAAGATAAAATTGCAAAATGCAGCGGATGGCGCGGCTTATACGGGAGCTCTCTGGCAGGCGCGGGGCCTCAATATTATTTCTGATCTTAACTGGGCTTTGGTTGCTGCGGCCGCGGCAGAAGCTGCTTCCGGCCAATGGGACTTTCAGGTCTCAAACGGGATCAAGCTGGCCCAGGATACGGTTAACCAGACCTTTCCGGGGACTTCAGCCCTCGCGGGTTATGGAAATTTTAAAAGTAATTTTAGCAATGGAAACGCGGTAAAACTGGGAGTGGACGGGATGTTCTCCCTTAAAGTTAAAAGAGCTGTCCTATTGGGCGTGGAAAGTTATATGGTCAAGGACCTGGAAAAAGGCTGGGTAAATCAACGTTTAGACGGGCCCTTTACCAGAACTATGGGGACCGGGTATCCTGAAGCCGGTTTTTTTGGCGGCCTGAACGGCTTTGGAATTCCGGTGCTGACAGCTTTTGCGCAGGCCATGCCGGCCAGAGACCCCGGGGATATGGAAAAATTACTCTCGGGGACGGGAGTGCCTGATCTTGCGGGAGATCTATGGGACCCTTCCTATTATCCAAAATTAATTCCGGTCTCAACCGGTTATGGCGCTTTCAAAAATGAAGGCCTGCATTAAAGTGAAAAGAAAAAGTAAAGGTTCCGCGCTCTTAGAATTCATTCTTATTATTCCGGTGCTTTTAGCCGTCTGGGCCGGGCTTTACAAACTAAATTCTCTTTTTGTGATAAAACAAAAAATGGCGGTTAGCGCGCGTTATGGCTCCTGGATAAATAAGAACGGGTTGGAAGGCGCAGGGGTGGAAAGGGAGATGCTGAAAGAGCTGAGCCGCTCAAGATTAATTAAACCGGAAAAATGCGCGTTCTTCGGATTTTCCAGAGAAGTAAAGCCATTTTACCGGGACCTGGAGCCGGTTTCGGGGGTCAGATACAGTTTTGAATTTCCCTATTTTAAAACTCCGCTCCTGCTGGAAGAGGCCTTTACCCTGGGTCATAATTCCTGGATAACCGCGCCAAAGAAAAATAGAGACCTGAACATACTTAAGGAGGAGGCCCGACTAAAATGGCAGGATATTTTCTTTCCCTGATAGGCATGCTTTCTTTGAATCTTTACGCGGTCGTGTATGAGGACCTGCCGGAGAGTGCCAGGCTGGTCAGGGTAAATGTTGTTGAATTAAAAGTAAACGGCAAAAAGGCCGCGGGCGAACTATTTTATTCTAACCGGAACAGGGAAGCCGCCATGGAGTCTTTCCGGGCTTTGATGAAAAAGCAGGGCTTTACCCTGCTGGCAAACGTAAAAGACACCCTTGTTTTTGGCAGGGATAATTTACGGAATACCGCGCAATTCCTGGAGGAAAAGAAAGGAACCGCCGTGCTAACCTGCACGCTGGAAAGCGAGCCCGGAAGCTCAAAGGACCGGGGCGCCGGTACTCCCGGAATCCCGGGGCCCGCCGGCAGTAAAAGGGAATATTGTTTTGAACGGCTTTCCGGAAAAGAAAGATCCCTGATAAGCAGTTATACTTTTCCAGGTTCAGTTTCTTCCTGCGAAAGTTATTACAGAAATTATATGGCCGGCAGCGGTTGGAGCCGGGTTTTGAGCAGGAATGCTGCGGAAGGAAAAGCCCTGGTTTTTGAAAAAGACAGCGCCTGGTGCCACATATTCCTCTTTGGAAAAACCGCGCTGATCTCCCTCTATACAAAGTAAAATTGATTTAGGGAAAAGTAGGTACATGGTACCCCCTTGGAGAGTATTGCCGGTTTGTAATATATCTCTTTCTGAACTCATCGTCAAGAAAAATAGGTCGGATTAGACAAACTCTTTCAGAAATTCCCTCATTG
>Ga0209083_1001390_pt1 | contig 27875 bp, 37 predicted proteins | sample AM7aDNAmetaG_FD_184132 | JGI IMG/M metagenome (GOLD analysis project Ga0209083, IMG submission 184132) | Freshwater microbial communities from Finland to study Microbial Dark Matter (Phase II) - AM7a DNA metaG (SPAdes) (version 3) | ecosystem: Environmental > Aquatic > Freshwater > Lake ...
TTTGTCAATGTAAAGGGATTGACCGGGGGAGGACGGATAGATTTAGCCTAATAGCGCATTTTTTCTGTTCTTGCACTTGCTTTAATCAGCAATGAGTAATTAGCAATCAGTAATTGTTTTTATGCCGGGAGACGGAATCGAACCGTCATGGCCTTGCGACCGAGGGATTTTAAGGGCGTTGCTTCTTGTTTCCCGCTTCCCCGATAAACCTTATACTACAAGGATTTCATATTTCAGCCGAATAACCCAATTAACTAATCTTGCACTTTTCTTGCATTTTCACCACCACACAGGCTTTCTACGGCGTTTCGTTTATGCTCAGAACTCAAGTGTGAATACCTTAAGGTCTGCGAAATACACTTATGGCGTAGTATTTCCTTTACTGTGACTAAATCAACGCCGTTCATTATCAGGTGACTGGCCGCCGTATGCCTCAAATCGTGGAACCGAAGGCTTTCTATACCGGCAACCTTAAGTGCTCGCTTAAAAGCCGTTCTTATTTCGGTAAGCGGTTTACCCCCAGACATAAAAACATGCTCATTCAGAAACCTCTGGTCATCCGTGTTGTTTATCGGGTAATTTTCTTTCAGGGTTTGCACAACAACGCTGTTCATTGGGACATATCCGCTTTCACCATTCTTGCTTGTACTAATGTATATCAGCCCTTTTGAAAAATCAATATCTTTCCACTTTAAGTTCAAAATTTCACCTCGTCTCATTCCGGTGTTAATTGCGGTAATCACCACCGATTTAAGATACTTCGCCCGTTTCAATGTACCACATGCTTCTATCAATTTACTTATTTCCGTCTTTTCCAGATACCTTGTCATACCGTTACCCTCCTTAAATTTTTTTATTTTTCTTGCCGGATTACTACTTAGATAATTCCACTCTATCGCCTTATTGAATATATGCTTCAAGCATGAAATTTCCCGGTTAACAGTAGGGGGTTGAACACATTTCTTTTCTGCCGATTCCCTGCATATATACTTAACTTGTGAAAGCCGGAAACCAATGTATTCGGAAATCATCTTCTCGGTCACTTCTGAAAGTTTCAAGTCCCGAAGTTGTATCTGCTTTCCCGGAAAAGGATTGTAATCGCCTATTGCCTTTAAGGACCGCTCATCCCTCTCAAAAGACCTCTTTGCGGTTTTTGCAAATTCAAGATACTTAATCACCAATTCGGCAACTGTGATATCTTCCTTGGTGCTATCAAGGTTTTCAAAGTATTCCTTCTTCCCGAGTAATTTATACAAATCGTAATGTCTTTGTACATTTGCAAGATAAACTAACGCCTGTTGTTTAGTACCTATTATTCTTTGTATCCGCTCTCCGGTAACGGGATTAATATGGTCTACACCCCATACCGTGCCAGTTTTATTTTTATACGAATATATTCTCATTTCAGCCCCTATTACCTATCCCAATTGAACTTTCCGGAATCATATACTTTGACCGTGTTGTCTTCTATCATCTTGTCAAGATAATACCTGTCAAACCTTATACACCTGCTGCCCTTGAACGGTTTAACGACTTCTATCTCCTTCCGGCTTGCACGGTTATAAAGCGTACCGACGGCTACATTTAGGTATTCTGCTGCTTCCTTTATCGTAAGCAGCCTTTTTACCATCGTGCTGGTCTTATGCGTCTCCATACAAATTGCTCCTTGAGCCTGACTATATAAAGCAGGCTACCAAGGAGAAACTTTCAGGAGAGAAATAGACCGGCAACTTTATACACTAAAATCGCCTCACTGCTCACTTCCTGTTTCCCCGTCATTAGCGGTACTTATGTTACCGCGCCAAGTTCCTAATCTCAAGGCACCATGGCCTTTATTTTGCTGTTTATAAGGGCCCTTAAGGCTCTTACCCTACCGGAACACTTTTTCCGGAATATAACTCGCTGGTATGCCCAAGTTACCCCATGGGAAGCACTTTATTTTGTCCTGCCAACCTGCCCTTGGGTTGACTTCTCACATAGGAATCTCACTAAATCCTTAACACCGTCTTCCACAAAATAGTCACCCTTATCAACCAACCGATAGAACCAACTTGATACTATCCGCCGGGTGAACCCCTGCCCTCTGATGGCTTCACAGAAGCAGAGATAACTACTCCAATAGGGGTTCGTAACGACTACCTTCACGAACCTTCTTTTTAGTGCTTTCATAAATCACCTACAAGCGCTGTTGTTCATCTGTCGAAGCCTCGCCACTGATAACACACTTGGTATAAGGAGCCTGTCCCTCCGGCAATATGAAACGCTCAATTTTAATGTGATAGAATTGTGAATCGTCCCATAGTATCCCGTTCCCGGAATTCAAGATTAAGTGGGCCACATTTATTCCATCGACTTTGTGACTGCCTAATGTGTATACAGATACTTCGATTCCCAATATCCCTGCCATTTTCCGGCATGAAATCTTATCCTTCAGCAAGGTTCGCATTATGTCCATGCGCCTGTGGGTTTCTTTTGTGTAACTAACCCTTTCTGTTGAACGATTAGCCCCCGTATCCATCGTATATACCCCCTTTATTGTAAACTCTGCTATTTTCGTCAGCATATAACCCCCCTATCCTGTCTTGTTATACTTCCTGTCCCTGAAAACTTAGTAATAAGCATTCACAAGCATCCATAAAGAACACATAAGATATTGGTTACGGAAAGGAAAAGAAGAAAAGGAAAGAAGAAGTAGTAATTGATAATAAGGGTCATATCGAAGATGTTGAAGATGACCTTGACATTATCTTTCCTTGTTCTCTCCTTATGCATTTTCTTTATTACCTCCCCTTGCCTTACCTGCTTTTGCTGCCTTACGAATTCTGCTGGACCTATGCCACTTCTTAATATTGAACTTTCTATAATCTTTGTTGTCTATCTTATACTTCGGCCTTAATATCCACACGAACTGTATCTGCTTTTTCGGATACCGGCTCCTTACTGCTGATTCGCTGTTCTTGTCCACATCCGCAAGATAAGTATATTGGCCGTCCTTTTCTACCACCGCCGCTTTGTAGGCCTTAAAAAACCCCGCTTTCACTATTACCCCAAGCAGTTCCATATATCTGTCGGTATCAACAACCAGCATTTCGGTTAAGACGCTGTTTATATGGAAACGCTCACCTTCGGCTTCTGCATATAAGATGCTCGGGTCTACACCACCGAATTCGCCCATTGCAAGGTTATGGTAAAGTTGAATAAGCACCTGTATCTGCTCTCCGGTAAGCCTGAACATATTTCGGCCCTTAAGGATGTTGGGCATCATTGCATAACTCACTTTCCTCTTTTTAAGGTTCTCCCCTGTTAACTCATAAGTACCCAGATAACACCTTGTCCATTCCAAACGAAAGCCGGGCATGTACACCTTCATTTCTTTTGCCTTATGTATGTTTAATGGTATGACCGCCCTCTTGCAGGGCCTTACAAGGCGTATCTGTTTAAGTCGACCCATTGACTTGCTATATTGCTCCGATGTCATCCCCAGGTATTTCTTTGCCGCTTTTGCACCTGCAAATGTTCTTGCATTCGGCTTGATACAAAACATTAGTAGTAAATAAAGTATAAAATCCTGTTCTTCCAACCCGAGAAACTTCGCATAATAAATACCATCATACAAGTAATAAGGAAGCCGGCTGAAGCCTTTGGACAATGTTTTTGCCTCCTTTGCTTCTTTCGGCTTTGATACATATGTGTCATCCGTTACGCCAAGCACTTTCACACCGGCCTCCTTACACTTTTCTCCCCTGTACGCTACTTAACCGAATCAAACACCTCTTCCAAAATAGCCTCACTACCATTTTCCAGTTCTTCTTTTGAAACAACCCCCTTAGCGGTCAGGGCATCTATTAGCGCCCTTAGACTGCAAGACATCGTAAGATACTCGTCAAACATGGAACATATTACTGTAGTCTGGACAACTGGCGGTAAGTTCGGGAATTGCTTTTCCAAAGAAAGTTCCTCCGCCGGCACCATACGATACACTTTTTGGCCATGCCTGTTGACCTTCACTTGTATCCTCGGGTCTCTCTTCTCCAAATAATCCATATATGCTTGCGCTTCTTCTTTCGATATCTCAACGCCTTTACACTCTGCATTGCCTTTTGATTTTTTCATTGTTTTTCTCCTTTACTTTGATTTTAGTTGCTTGTTTTGAACACACTATCTGTTTCATTCCTTGCATTTTCTTCAGGCCGTTATCACCCCCCAGTCCATGCTTACCGCTTTAACCGAACACGCAAGCGGGCATGACGAACAATCCATTCCTGTTCCCCCTGTCAGACATGGGCATGTTGCTGTTTCTGTTTCCTCGTTAATTTCCATGGTAGAGCCTCCTTTTCATTTTTATTTTATTTGTTTTGATGGATAATGCTCTTTAAGTCGTTAATAGCGTGTTTCACTTTCTTCATTGAAACCATTCCAGTCCCATCGTAATAGGATTGCTGCAACTCTAATGCTTTGCTTTCTTTGGTATTAAATATGAATATCTGTCGGCGGGAATCGTTTTGGTCTGGCTTTGCGCCAACAAAGTCAAACCCTTTGGCGTACATATATACGGAAAGGTAGAAATCGGCTGTTTCAAAGACTGGGCTTTTATCTGCATTTTTATTGATTTTCATGGTGATTCCTCCGTGCGTTTTATCTTTATTTTGTTTCCTATATAGTTACTTCAACTTATTTCCAAGAAAAGGGACATTTATTTCATCATTTCCTGTAAATCACCCGTTATTCCTACGGTATATGTTATTGGGTTATCAGTGCCCTTTTATTGATTTTCAGGTCTTTTTCCTTTAAGATAGCGGTTGAGCACATGCTTTATAGGGGGAAATTTTGGTAGACATGGACCTGCTTTCAGACAAGATATTAGATTTTAACGAGATAACGAGAAGCAAGGTACGAAGACAGGACGATATCCTTCTTGCATTAAAAAGCAAATATACAATTCAAAACCCTAACATTGGAACCCAATTTATAGACGAAGCCGCCAGATATTGCTTGTACTACTGGCTCGAAGAGAATGTTTGCGGGGAACTATTTATTATTGGCAATCAACTTGACCAAGTATTGGCAGAAAGAAACGACATTCTTAAAGCACAGTCAGTTACTATTCCCACAGCAGCGATATTACACAACAATTTAGTCGACCTAAATACGAAACATAGAGAATTACATTTTTTAATGCTCCACTATGTAAACCAAAAGTACAAGTCCGACAAGAACCTACTAACAGATATTCAGGAATCTGATATCTTTAGTTCATACATGAAGCAAAGATATGCCACCCCGGACCAATTACTTATCCAAGTTTTTGGCGGGGAAAGGTACATAAGGCTATATGATGAATTAATTGCTAATCGTGTGAGGAATATTATGCGGAGTCCTAAAGACGGGGACAAACTGCGGAAACTTTACGAAGAAAAGGATTTGATGAATGAAGGCAGATATGCTGCGTTAATGTTTATTCGAAACTTTAGGCCCGGGTCAAAATCGTTAAGCAGTTGGTTGTATCATCCAATTATAGATAGACATTTCGTCAATATCTTAAAAAGTATTAACAGGGGTAACAGGCGGGTAAACCTTCACATAACGGAATTATCAAATGATACCAAAACAGATATTTACAACAATATTAATAATTCCGTTGCCCCTCAAAGCAATTATATGTTTGAAAATAAATTAAAACAATTAACTCAGTTATCTGACAGGCAGAGATTGATTTTGATTTTGAAGTCCCAAGAGAAAAGCACCATTGAGGAAATAGCGGAGCGGTTAGCCCTCTCTAAAAAGACTGTGCAGCGGGATTGGAACGAGGTTTTAAATTTTGGGAAGAATCACAAAGACCTGATTAAGCGAATCTTTACTGCAGACCCTATCTACTTCCAAGGATAATCCTTTTTGCTAAATTCTTATCACATATTCATGATAATTTCCTTAAGCATCTTCCGGTTGCTTATCTTTGTATGGTTTTTGCATTAACGCATTTTGGATACCTGTATGCCGACAAGTTTTTAAGGTCTTCTTCGCTTGCATTCCGGCCTTTCAGAAATATCTTTCTATCGGTATTGCTTAACCCACAAAGATGCTCGCATAAACTGGATATAAGCCGGTCAGCCGTGACTAACGAAAACTCTTCATCTGAATATAGTCCTGTCATTTCTATTCCTTGTGCAATCACCAGCAAGTCTATAGCACTTGGGAACTGTTGTTTTCCGTCTTTTACATGGATACCTTTCTTGTGTGCCAATTTCAGATATTCAAAAGCCGGTTGATAAACAAGATGGGCGTGTATCATATGGTATCTATTCAGTTCAAGGTGCGTGAAATGCTGAAACCTCTTGTATTTATAATCCCTTGAAATATCATTAATGAAACTCCATTTCTTCTCCCGGTATTCATCTTCCTTTTTGCCTTCTTGCTTATAGAAGTATGTCCTTGAAAATACGCTGAAGACTTCGGCTATACAAATATTCGGAACATAAATCAAACATTTGCCCGCTTCTCTTTCTGTTTTTATTTTGTCCACGAACTGAATCACAGAAGGGCATTGGTCAATGTAGTAATCTATCAGAACATTCGCATCCAGTAAGTATACTTTTTTTGTCATGTTTCCGCCTTTAACAATATTTCTCTATTTCATCCTGAATTAACGCTATCGTTTCTTTGAATTTATACTTAGGATTATACTTGCTTCCGTTTGCCCCTGATGGATGTGTCAAAGATATAACCCGAACTTGCTTACCATTAACCTCTTTATGTTCATTATCATTCCTTGATATGGCCTCCAACTGTTTCCTTCCAGTCACATATTCAATAGCATGCCCTCCAACTAAAATCAACAATTCTGGACCAACGGCTTCTATTTCTTTGTTCAGATATTCTTCTGCACAGACCTCGTTGGGCTGTTTATGCCCCCTTGAAGTCTTTCCCGGATAACATTTTGCGAAGTGCGTCCAATAAATATTCCTTTCAAATAATCCAGCAAAATGCTCAAACCTATTTGTCGTGTAACCCTCAAAGAATATGCCAAGTATCTTTTTGACGAAGAATGGATTTTCTTTTCCCGATATTGTTTGCTTAAGGTTAGCAACATTTGATGGGTCTCTGGTTATAAGCATTACTTTTTGGGTGGGCAATGGCTTCATTACCAAAGGGCAAGCCGAAACATCTCGCTTACAGGAAGGCTCTTTAGCCTTAAGATTCGGGCAAACCAATATTGACTTATTTATTCTTAATAACCTGCCAATGTTTTTAATGAGTCACCGCCTGCAACAACATCAAGGTCTACCTTATGTAATTTATACCGTTTATTGTCCAGACAACATCTGTCTGGTATTTTAATCTTGACTGAAACAATAGTTGCATTCCGAATCCGTTCAAATAGGTTTTTATCTTCACCAGCATTGCGTCATCGACAATGACAGTATCATCGGTATGTATTATTTTGTGTCGTAGTTCGTCAATTTGGTGAATATCTACGCCATAATCAACTGTTCCCCATTTAAAAGCAATATCAAAATGTTTCTTGAAGTAGGCCTCTTTCTGTTTCATTGACTTATAGGTAAAATGGTCAACCTCTTTCTCAATCAGCAACTGGACGACGGCATCTTTTTTATCAATGATTTCTGCCGCTGTGAGAGGATTCTTGCCATCCTCCTTGCTCATATAGATGGACTTAAGAATTTCGGGGTGCTTTTTAAGTATCATTTCAACAACTTCACCCATAATTAATTCAATAAATGAATGATACAATACGACAGTCTGTTTCTGTAATGCTTCCGTACCATAATCGGCTACTTTCTTATTTCTTTCAATCAGACTTTTAGTAAAGGCTTCAGAAGACCAATACTCTATCGGCGGTGGCTTTTTATCAACGAATAAAGTATCAGGCATACCATCAAGCAAACTCAAAAGGAGCACTTTATCTCTTTCTATCTTGGCTTTCAGAGTTTCTCCATGATTCAGACCAATAATAGCCATGATATAAAATTCGTAAATATCAGCGCATCTCACCATATAGTCTGCAACATTTATCATTTCTCGTCTCCCAAAATATCCTTACATTGTCGCTTATGTTCCGGCTTACAAATAGTTAGACCTTGATTAAACATTGTCACCTCTTGTTTAAAAACAATATGAATTATACTCATATTACTTTAGTTTAATTAACATCTTTGATACCATCACATTAAAAAGGTGGTTCTTGATTAAAGGGGCTTCCTTATCTCCTTGTCCTCTATTGTGGTATATTTCTTTGGGCGTATCAAAACCAAATCCAAATTTTGAATCTTGTTTGTTGCTTTTTTTCTGCCTTAGCCCTTTTAAGAATTTTGACATTTCTTTCCCGCTGAACGCAAGTAAAACGACATCATACCATTTTGACACTTTTCTGCTTTTATCTAATTTTTTTACCCCTTTTCCAATTAACTTTGAATATAGGCCAAACAGAACATAGAAATCACACGGAGTATCGCCCACGCCAAATGTATTAAACCATGTATTGTATCTATATTTACGATTTTTTGTTTGTTTCTTTGGCTCTGTTCCTTCATAAGTCCTTGAACTTTTAACTTGTATCGTTATACTTCTTCCTGTTTTTTGATTATATACCATTAAATCATATCCCTTTTGCTGCCGGCTTACGGGAATAAGAACTGAATAACCATGCTTCTTTTTAAAGTGATTAGTTAATTCTTTTGTAACCGAATATTCTGGGTATGGCAAAGTAAACACTACTTCCATTTGACCTCCTAGACTAATTCCGCTATCTCTTTAAAGTGCTATAGAAACATCTTTAGTGAATCTTTGTTTTCAATTACAATCCTTGCCAAGTTCTTGCCGACATATTCAAAATAATTCCCGTTAGATTCTCCGGTAAAATACTCGTGACTTTTCATAAATTGCCCTCTTGCTATACTTGCATGCAATAAAGGGAATAAATTTACTCTTTCTATTCTAAAATCACTAATTTTATTTCTGAATTCTTTCCCCATGCTTTTTGCACCCCAAGTTCCAAACGCCTTTATTTCATACTTATCATTTAAAGCCCTATTTGCAAATTCATAAGCAAACGCACCAAAGCACAATACAATTGTAGGAGTGTTTTGATTGCATAGGTCTTTATAAATATTCATTTCCGTTTCCAATGTTTTCCATTGAACCATATCCTTCCATCCTGTAATATTTTCTTTTGGCTTAATTGCAGGGTCATCAATAGCATTCCGAATAAAAATACTTTTGAAATCTGCTCTTTTTTTCAAACGAAGGAATAATTCCTCTTGGATTACATCTAATATTGCTGTAAGTATACTGTGTCTTGCGGGGTGCCTAGAGTCAAGCGGCGTATCTAAAACATCTCTCCAATTAACTGGTTCAGAATCTCCTAATCCCCAAATGGGATATTTCACATTACCTACTTCTCTTTTCATCTATGCCTCAACATTGTAGAATAACTTTTAATCAACATATTCCCAAAATACTGAATTGAAAATATCATCGACTTGATTTAAAGATTCAAACTTAAACCTAACTTTAAAATCAATCAATTGGGCACTGTATTCGGCATAGATTTGAGGGGTAAAGGCAGGTGTTGGAGGCAGTTCAGACCCAAATAGTTTTAAAACTGATAAAGGGTTATTATTTAATATCGCAAATTTGTTAACATTATATGTATTCAATATCTCGGTTATAACATTCGGGCCTAATCCTTTAATCTTTTGGCTATATTTTTGCCCTAAAGAGAACAAGTATTCGGGAGACTTTGCAATATTCTTTCTCATTATTTTTATCATTTTAATAACTAATTTGAAGTTTTCTGCGACCATATTTTTATGACGAAATATGCTCCCTGACGCCCAAAGATGTTCTCCTGGCTGACCAACAATTCTCCCATACAACGCAAGGAACTCTTCCTTGTTTCTAATAGTAGTATCACAAATATCGTCTAAAACTCCCTTGGCCAAATCGTAATCCGCTTTTCTCGCCTTAAATTTGCTTTGCAAATCTCTATTAGTTTGATAATCCACCACAAATTCTTTCAATCTTGGAGCATCTATATCCATGATTTTAATCTCTTCAACTTGTTGCCGGACTTCATTTTCATATTTTTCTTTTGCCTTTTTGTAGACTTTAAACTTAGCAGCATATTGCGATATAAACAGAGTATCTACTTCCTTTGTAAATTCCGATGCTTCTATTGTTTCAAGATACTTTTGGACCTGCTTATAATCAGCGGAAGCAATATTGGTTTCGTATAGAAGAGATACTTCTACATTATTTTTCATGCCGCCTAAAGTCATATTCGCTGACCCAACAATTACATTAGCCTTTTCCCGTCGTGAAAAAACATATATTTTAGGATGAAATACTTCACCGCTTCTTGAATTGTAAACATACAATTTGCTGTTTTTATTTGGCTTAAATAACGACAGCAAGGTTTTCAAGGCAGCAGGTTCTGTTGAATAAAAGTCTATCCCACAGAAAACATTTACTTTTGTTCCGGCTTTAACTGCTTTTTCTAATTCATTTATTATCATTCCAATACCTGATTCTTTTAGGAACGCAACACAAATATCGATTTTGTCGGCTGTCTTTATAAAATCGGACAAATACTTGTAATGCTCTTTCCCTTGATTAGATATTAGTTGGATTTTACTTTCCATAAGAGCATTATATTCCCACAACCCAACATAATCAACATTAAACAAGTTAGCAACTGTCTACCAGAAGCACCCAGACACCCCAGGTTCGTGACTGCAAGAGATGCCCTTGAACAATGGGTATTCCTCCATCTAATGCTCTGAAAACTCAAAATTCGGGGTAACTTTCAATGGCCAGCATCTTTAAACGAAGTCCTTTCCCGGAAGAGGTCGCGCGGCCTCGGTCAAAACGGCCTATTTTAAGGAGTACCGGGAAGGAATCATTAGACAGGTTTTTAAACGAAGGCTATATAATTCAATACTTTCTATTAAAACCAATGTATTGTAGGTTTTACTGACTATCCTAATAACATCGCCGGAATTTGCTTGTTTCTTATTAGGTTTTTATATGAATTTTAATACTTTTTTATATGTTTCTTCACACGGATTGATTTTGTCAGAACTGAGCCGGATTTGAGCGCGGTTTGATACCTATTTGATACCTGTTTGAGCCCTGTTTGATACCTATTTGAGCCCTGTTTGACATCTTTCAACGCACCCTTCGGCTACATTTCCGGTTTAATTTACCTACCCCTATAATATTGGTGTATGCCAGTGGGACTTTTGTTATTCAATGCAACCTTATCCAGTTTGCGTTTGAAAACTTGTCGTTGTCTACAAACGGGGTTCGTACGGTTATAATAACCTGCATATTCAACTTATAGACATATTGCTTTAGAATACCGAATAACATACCGATTTCATAATAATTTAAAATGCAGAAGGCATCATCAAGGATTAAAGGGTCTATATCAGGTCTTGTCTTAAAATACTCAACTTTAGCATTCCCTTTGAAGGAATTATCCTTTGAACTTGATAAACACTTTACAATCTGCAAGAGGGTGCTTTTTCCACTTCCACCGCTTCCGGCTATTATGCTCACCTCGTCTTTACTGAAAGTAAACTTGGTCTTGGCTTTGAACATCTTGTAATCCTTAGTAAAGGTTATGCTTTTAATATTCATATTCTAATCCGTGAGAAATCATAAAACCCTACTTGGTTCATATAGAATTTGTATATCTCCAACAGTTCTTTCCATTTACTTATCCCCACAAAATTGTCTTTTGTAATCGGGCTAAGGATAGGCTTTACCATAATGAAACATGAAGGCCAACAAATTACCGAGAATCGCCTCCGATTCACTTGCGCTAACATGAAAATCCGCACATTCAATTTTGTTTCTGATATCTCTACTACGAACTACTGTGTGCCGAAACCCCTTGGGAATAACTCGGTCCGTGTCGTTAAGGTCGGCAATTCTACTTATGGGTTTAACGGGATGGTTACGCTTAAGGCTTTCTTTCAGAAGTAGTTCAACAGCATGTAAAACATCAAGAATCGCCTTTTTATACTCACTTTCGGTAACATTGTTTCCGGTCAAATATTCAACTGCATGTCGCAATAACCTTTCTTGGTCTGCTTGTAATTCTATGGTCATCTATACCACCTTTTGCCCCGAATGTATGCTAACACCATAATATGTTCCATTTTTCCTTCGCCCCGAACTTCTAAACTGCTACTTAACTCAAGGTTTTGTGCAAACACTTTTTTAGCAAACTCTTCAACGAAAGTCACATGTCTTGTGATACAGCCTATGGACGCATCTACTTTTTCGACCCACCGGACTTTAGTAAAACTTTCATTACTTCTATTGACGGCTAAAGATACCATTCCCAAAGAACTTGTTATATTGGGTTCAAATCCTATCGGAGCAAATAGATTAATATGCCCAATACAATCTCCACCCCAACATTTAACCCTTGCTTCATAGGCTAACATTATTACCTCGCTAAAGTTTCTTTTTTATTTTAGGCAACTTCCCTGCAGATTCTGGATTTTGTTCAGAAGGTGAATCTACTCCACAATGAGGACATACCTTCGCAGTCATTGCTACTCCACCTTTACATGTCCTGCAATTTATAAGCAGATAAGAAGCATAACTAAATCTTTTCTTTGTTTTCGGCTGAACCTCTTCCCCTGGGGGAACAATGTTCGGCATGCCATCGCCCTCAGGTGTTTCTATTCCACAATGAGGGCATGTTTTTACTGTATTTGCAACTCTGCCGCTACATAATCTGCAGAATATAAGATATTCATCATTTGACACAATGACCTCCCTTACATATATTTGAATAATAACATTTGACTAAAGAACTGGGGTAACTCGCAACCCCTTCTGATGAAATCTACTTTTAGTTCTTGCTGAATGTCTTAAACGCAAGCGAGCACGCAGATTCCACCCATTTATCAACAAGCCAATACATTGTTTTACCTTTCTTATAACCTTCTGCATTTGCTGCACCTTTCACTGAAATTCCGTATGTTTTCGCTTCTTCATTTCTTTTTTGTTTTTCATAGTCATCTTTTGCAGTATTAATGTCGCCAGGAGGATTCCCATATCCTTCTCCGATTTCTTTTTCAATCTGGATATAGTATATGCTCCCTACTCTAACATCAACTTCGCTTAATTTTGCAAGAACCCAGTCACCATTTTGAATTATACCTTCACCTACAACTTCGGCCAAACACTTTTCTTCGGAATCCAATATTCTGATTCTGATATCTTTTACGCCATCTATAGAACACTCCACACCAACTAACGATTTTTGTGCGGGAACAAATGCCTGCCTCCATTTGTATGCCTTCCTTTTATCCCCAAACAACACATTCCGTATATTTATCTGACTTTGGTCACAAATACCTAACTCTCTTTCATTCTTAATACTAAGCATTTTCTTTTCCAGTATTTTCATAATTCTGCCTGTTTCATAACTTGCGTTTCTATCCGTTATTGAACCCTTAACATTTAAAAGGATTGAATACGATTTTTCAAACATCCCAGCACCATACAATCCCTTCCCTATACTTGCAAGTTTATCTGCATCTACTGAAACAACATCATTGGCACTTATCCAACCAACTTTATCATCCATCGTTAATACTTTCACCCAATCGCCCTTCTCCTCAACAACCTCAAAGATTCCATAAGCCGCATTAATGCTTTTAGCGGATATTTCAGGTTTTTCTTTTACTGCATCCGGAGCCTTTACACCCTTATATTTAATGGCTTCTTCTGCAAATCCACTCAAAGCAAAAACAAACAGACACAAAACCAAAGTCATACTGAATGTGTTTTTCATATTCGCTCCTATGCTTCAAGTCTTTATCAGCGCCTAAAGTCATTTAAGGTTAACCGGCCTTGAAGGTTAATCAGGTCATGTTACAAAATCAACTTGCGACCTTTTGATGAAGTTTCCCGCCCTTGCCAACCACACAGTAGGTGCAAGACTTATTATCATAACCACAACTTATGCAGAAACGCCTTCCGCAACTATCACAAACAAAGAATTTTTCGCCTTTTTTTATGTCCTTATTGCACTTGTCGCAACCCACATCGTTTCCCATCTTACACCTCCAATATTTTTGAAAGACTAAAGCGGTTTTACCTAATATTGACTCTTATGATTTAGTCTCAGACTCCTACTTATTCTTATCTTTGTAATCCGGCTTGAAAGAATATGGATTCTTTTTATTTTGTTCTTTTAGTTCTTTTACCTCTTTGTTTAGGTCGCTAAGTTTGCTGTGGATAGCATATTGCCCGACAATACTTATGAGGTTTTGCGTCTTTTGCAAGTTCACTAATTTCTTTTGCTGATACAGAGACTCCTCCACGGCTTTCTTGTTTGTTTCCCTGTCTTCATTTGCCTGATTATATTCTAACTCCTTATAGTATCTGTCCCTATCATAAGGTCTGCTCTTTGCTTTTCTAACAGGCTCACAGGCCTCTTCTTCGTCAATTTTGGCTTTTTCAAAGGGAATCTTTCTTCTATTAAGTTCTTTCTCGGCTTGATAAATTTCTTTTGGCTCTTCATAGTACACGCGTTCTTCATAGTACTCCAACAACCTTTTATCCGACATCTTGTCAAAATCAGCAATTCCTCTACCATTGAGTTCATTCGCACAAGACTCAAGCAACTTACTATGTACCGGAGAATCTTCGTATTTATCATAGTATGCCTTCAACTCCTCATCCGGCATATTTTTGAAATCAACTGCGGCTTCTTCTTGTTTTGCAGATACTTTCATATTTTTAACTATGATAATTATTACTCCTATCGCAAGGACAAGGACCCCCAGTAATTGTCTGTCAGTCATAGATATGCTCCTCGTGGCATGAATTTAGTTGTTCTTGCAATAAAAAAGCCTGTCTGTTCACCGGAACAGCAGGCCTACTTCCCTAATTCTGGTTCTCTGTTTTGTGGAGTCATTTTGCCCCCATCAATCTTGCCTTTTCGTTCATTATACTTCTTTATGTTGCCTATAGTCAATACAAGGTAGCCTATTGCTCTCTGGTTATGTAGGCAACAGCCCTATAAACTATAAGCAACAGGAGGGCACATGAAAGATATTGTCAAGGTGTTAGGTGATAATGTAAAACTTCTACGGGAAAAGAATGGCTACAGTCGGAGTAGGTTGGCTCGTGAAACCGGGGTTCACCTTGCATGGATTTCCAAAATAGAGATAGGCGAAAGAACCAATGGTAAGCAGATAGCCCCTTCCGTTATAGTGCTTAATAAGATAGCGACTGCTTTACATGTCAGGCCGGAAGAACTGCTTAAAAGCACCAGCAATAAACCCGAAGGAATAACTGACAATGCTATCTTGGCCGAAATAAAGGCATTATTAAAAAAGCAAAATAAATCAACCAAAGACCTATTTACTCAGGTGGCCCGTAGGCTTTTAAAATAGCAATACCAGTTTAGGTCTTGAAATCACACCGGACTTACTTCCTTTTAGACTTATCCGGCAATGTGGCCAATACATCGTGGATGGCGCTTTCAAATATGTCACTTTTCAGAAGTCTTTTCCACGATGATTTTAGGTCCTTAACTTCGTAGGCCATTACGGCTTCGCTAACCATTCCCGCAATAATATAGGAATCTCGGATTACAAACTGCCTTATGCTTTCTTGCAATCTACTGCTGCTTCTTTTTCTGCCCATCCGCTGTCTCCCTTGAAATAGACAAGTTCCCTTTTTGCGCATGGATTATAGCGTAAATGAGACTGTAATGTAAAGGTTATGGGGTGTTGATGCAATATTTTTCGGTCGTTTAACTGCGGAATAGTTGGTCGCCTTGCACCGGAATCAGTGGTCGTCATGGAGCGGATTTTACAATATGGCTGGAAATGTTTTTCTATTTCTGCTAAAGTATTATTATGACATTTGAAGATGTACAGGATAAACTTAAAACTCTAAAGGCTCTGGGATTTGTAAAAACCCACCGACCTGGCCCGACTGGAATTGGTAAAACCTTGGAAGACTTAGTAGGTATTAAAGAAAATAATATCCCTGGTTCAGATATTGAGAACAAAATAGAACTAAAGTCAGAACGAATAGGCTCGAATAGCATGATTACATTATTTACAAAATCTCCCCTACCCTATGGCGTGAATAATTCGCTATTAGAAGAGTTTGGCTATGTCACCCCGCAAAGCAAATCAAAAAAGATACTACATACAACTTTAAACTCAAGCAGTTTTAATACTCTTCGAGGACAGGTGGGGCTTAAAATTAGTTTTGGAACCGACAAAGTATTCATCGAATCAGGTACTAAAAGCATTAACGCCTATTGGGACAAGGACCTACTAAAGACACGATTTGAACTCAAATATAATACTTTACTTCTAGTTAGGGCTTCTACAAAACACCGTGGTGCCGATGAAGAGTTTCATTTCTGCGAAGCCTATCTGTTAAGCGGTTTTAGTTTCGACAACTTTGTCAAATTGCTAAAAACCGATGATATTCTAACTGACATTAGAATAGGTCAATATCCTAACGGCAATGCGCATGACCATGGGACAGGATTTAGAGTAAACAAAGATAAATTGCACTTGTGCTTTGAAAAGCGAATAGACCTGTTGGCTTAAAGATTTTTACTATAATTATGCCTTATTCCATTCGGAGGCAATCCAATGAATATTAATGTTTTAAAAACACTATTGAAACAAATAAATGCACAAGGTTCTATCAAAACACATAGAAAAGGTCCCACAGGGATTGGAAAAACACTTGAAGACTTATTGAAGATTAAGGAAAATAATATTTTAGGACCAGACATAGACAAGAAGATAGAATTGAAATCCTCTAGAATCGATTCCGTTTCCATGCTAACCCTCTTTACTAAAAACCCGTTCCCAAGAGGTGCAAATAAAATACTTTTAACTAAATATGGTTACAAAAGCAAGCGAAAAATAAGATTGGAAACTACAATAAACGCAAAGCATTTCAATTCCCTTCGAGGAAAGAAAGGATTAAAATTGTCTTTCGACAAGAATAATATATATATTATCAACAGCAATAGAAATAAGACCGGGGCCTATTGGACAAGTGCTATATTAAAACAATACTTTGAAATAAAATATCACGACTTACTATTAGTCAAAGCGCAAACAAGAATTGTTAAGAATAATGAGTATTTTCACTACAAAAAAGCATACTTACTAAAGGAATTTAGTTTCAGAAAATTTAAAGGATTACTAAAGAAAGGAAGCATCGTTGCTGACATAAGGATTGGTGCATATAGTACAGGCAAATCTCATGACCATGGGACAGCATTCAGAATTCAGGAAAGTAAACTCGACCAATGTTTCAGCAAAAGCACAACACTCCTATGACATCTTTTTCATGACTACTATGTACTCATTGACCATCGTGCCACTTGTCTGCCCTTTTATATTAGATGGGCTATTTACAGCGGGCATTCTTTTATTAGGGATGTTTCTAACAATGGTCTCAATATGGTCGTATTTCCTTTTTTCCATCAACTCAACCATTATTTTATCGGTTTCAATCTGAACACCTTTTACAGTTCGATTACCCACAACATAGCAGATATATCCATTAATCTTCATTAATCTGTCTATTTCTTTTAGTGTTAAATCAAAATCAACATAAAAACTCATCACCTGCTTGGACCTTTTTATGTCTTGTTTTTCAATTAATGAAACATATTTATTCAATGTCTTTGAACCAAGTTCATTGTCTTTTTCTTTTAATGCATATCCACCTAACGATACCTTGTCAATGTTCTTTATCTCATCGTACTTGAAATCTAACCACTGCAATGCTAATCTGGAAAATTGGCCATACGCAACTGTAGTTTGTGAATCACCGTAGGGTGGAGAAGTAACGACTATATCTATACTTTTAGCAGATATTTCTGTACCGTTTCTAGTGTCAGCATCAAGAACTTTCGACCATACACTTTTCTTGACGATTGCGAAATAGTCCTTCATTCCCTCTATATTTGATTTTGCATATTTTACAAACAAACCAAACACATCTGCCTTATGTGTGTCAATTTTCTCTTTTTGTATTCTGTATAATTTAAACTCACCACTTCTTTGATATGAACTTTCACGCACAACCCTGCTAAACACGACAAAGTAGAAATCCCTAACTTCTTCTTCTTTAATTTTCAATATTGCTGTTTTGAGTATTGCTAATCTTTTAACGACTACATCAGAAAACCAAAAATCAATATTGAAATATTCTGGGCGAGGTGCTGTTTTTGAATCATTATTCTCGTTTCTATTGGTTCTTATTATGTGTTCTATTTTTTCAAGATTCTCAATAAGCAATTTGGATTCAATAGGCGTTGTTTTAACTTTCGAGATTAACCTTGCCAACGGGTTAATGTCTATCCCATAACTTTTCATTCCCGCAACTTGCGCTTCTACTAGCGAAGTGCCTGTACCGCAATATGGGTCTAGTAAGTATCCACCTTTTCCATATTTTTCAATCAGTCTTTTGGCTATCTGCGGTATCATCATTGCCGGATAGGGGTGAAAGCCATGTGTGAGGGATTTTGTGTTTTCTTTCCTAAAATCCCAACTTATATCGGTATAACTTTTTATCATTCTAGCATTGTAGCATATTTACTTTGCAAAAGAAAGGAATGGTGCTCATTTATTTATTATTATTTGTATTCTTTAATAATGTTATTACCCATTTTTCTATCAATTTATTTTTATTTATAGTGTTCCTCGAACTCGTAGAAGGTAAACAGTATATCTCAACGCCAAAGTCACTCCTATAATGCTTGTAATATATTTCTTTTGCTTTTCCACCGTTAAGAATAATCGTGCTTATGCTTTTATGCTTTGAAAGGAAGTGCTTCAAATCATTCAACTTATATTGCTTTATATCCTTATCTAAGGAACCTTTTCTAATACAGGTTTTTATTAAATTCCAGATACCAACACCTTGCTCTCTAATCATTTTTACCCTTTTTCTATAACTTGCAACCGGAGTATTCTTGCTAAACTTAAACATTACATCCCAAAATATATTTTCATCATTTGAATAGTATTTTTGTGAAGAAAGTGAACTTTTTCCTGGGAAAGAACCAAGCACCAATATATTTGTGTTCTTGTTAACTAAAGGATTTAGCCCATTTTTCAGATTCATTTCAACCTTTTGAAGATTAGATATTAATTCCTTGACACATTGCTATACAGCTCTCTCTTTATCGCCTTAACTTGGCTATTTATCTTCGCAAAGGCCCGTTCTACCTTACGGAAGTCACGGTTTGAACCACGCAGGCCCATAACCTGAATTACTTCATAGGGCTCACAAGTGAAGTTGTTGAGTTCAAACTCTTTCATTATCTCAAACACCTTCTTATCAAAGTCAGTAAGTTCTATAAACATATCTAAATCCCCTCAATTGTCGTGTCTGAATATTAAGAGCATATTCAGCATTTGCAATACCATTTGCTTTTGTCTATGTTTAAACACAAATCCTTTATTCTGCTTTTCAATTCACCCCAATCCACCGGAGCATTGTCTAATACTTCTAACAAAGGATGTATTTTTCCATACTTTTCTGAAAGGTTTTGCTCCCCCTCTTCAAATACACCAATCAAATATATGCCTCTCGATGCCGCTTCAGCAATTTTCTGCATATCATTGGAAGCGGTCAATTCCTCGAAATATACCCAGATTGCCCTTATAGTGTCGGATAATAATTCTCCAAGGTCCAACTGGATTTCATTTTCTTTACCGCCTAAATGGCTATTTGGTTCAGCATGACTAAACTTAACCGAAGTTATACCTATCTCCTTTATTGCTTCTGATTTACCGAAAGTGTGGACTAATGAACACCTGACCGCATATATTTGACCGCTGTCATAATTTGTGTTTACCTTTTTCAAATAATCATTTACGAATGCTTTATAATTATATTTGGTGCGTTTGCTTTCATCCAAGCCTCGTATATATGCAATATAATCAATCAGACAGACAGTCTGGGTAAAGGCTCCCATCATTGCCCCACCCTGAATAGTCTGAATAACATTCCTTACCGGAAGATAAAATAAACTTCTTCTGGTGGTTTCTAATAGCGCTATCCTGTAATCGGTCATTTTCATATTTCACACCTTAAATTTGGAGCATTTCAAGACTTTAGTATTCGTTTTCTAATTTGCTTAAAACTTTGTTCCTTCGCATTCTGAATTACTTTATTTCCTCAAGAAGTTTCCCACTATCATACTTCATTTCGTTTTTCAGGTTTCCGGCTTCATCATAAAACTTCAAAGAACCGTCCCACTCCCCGTCAACAGCAGTTCCTTTAATCTTTACTTGGCCGTTTGGGTAATATTCCTTGTAGGGACCATTAAAATTATCATTCTTGATTACATACTCGCAATCAACTTTGCCATCCAGATAAAACTCTTTGGTTACACCATTAACAGTTGTGGCCGGATAACTCTTCTTGGACTTTTTGGATTTAGACAATATCAACTTGTTTTTCATACAATCCTTCCATATGGGAATTTACATACTGCCATGCTTTAATTATTCCAAAACTCTCCTGTTATGTTCCTATTTGTTTCAACCCTATCGTCTTCAGTCTTGGGAAGTTTGTTGAAGAAATCCAACCCGGTTAGGCTTTCTATATCCCGTATTTTAACAACATAACTTGATAAATTACCTCTTAAATTCGCTTGGGCCATCTTAAACCCGACTGCCTCTACTTTATTAACATTGTTCTCGTATGCTACGATTTTGTAGAAATCAGTAGGCACCCAAACTTTATTACTGCCAATTGTTTTCACTTCAGCAGTTCTCCCATCCTTTACAGGCTCATTAAATACCGGACCGCAGATAATCCATACTTCACCGTGCTTCTTTGTAAAATCTCGGACCTTTGATTCAAGTTGTTCCCACTCCCCGGCATTGAGCGCATGAATTTGTGGACACATATTGGATAGGAAGAAGCATTCCTTCATTGTTAACGCACTCCATGCTTGGTCAGCATTAGGACACATATGGCCCCTATCGTATCCGCTGTTTCTATAATCATAAAGTTCGGCTCTTTCTCCTATTGCCAAATCAGGGTCTGGTGCAAACTTATTGCTTCGCTTTAGTTGCGGCGTATTTAGTTCACCTGCTGTTAAATGATAAGAAACCCATAAAGGGTCTTTCTTTTCCTTATCATATAGGGCAACATACCCGGTGCGATACAACAATTTACCATTTGCACTTGGAATGCCATATTTAAGATGTTCGCTGTCTGCTGTACTGCTTTCTTTGGAGGCAGAATTCGCAGAAACATTTGTATCATTAAATTGGCAACCCGTTAAGAATAGACATATTAAAACCGTGTAAATTGCTTTATATGTTGTTTTTTTCATAAAACCTTTTCACTTTTCAGATTATCGCTTGTTCGGCCTAAATACTTTCCTAAATATTTTTCCACATTCTCAATCGTAAGACTTTCATCATATTTAAATTCTATTAAGTTATAACCTTCTTTTTTGCAATATTCTTTCTTTTTCTTGTCGTTTTCCCTTCTTTTCGTTAGGCCTTCATCCCCTCCCCAGTGAGAAACAGTTTCATAATGCTGAACCCCTTGATATTCTATTCCTATTTTCAAATCAACAATAAATATATCTAATTCTAAGCCATGAAGTTCTTTCCCCCGGTAATGAAATAGGGTTGTTTTATCTGCGAATAATGTCTGAGTTATCTTATACAACATTGTTTCTGAAATCCACTTTTCACCTATCAGGGGATACCCAACTCTTTTCCGTAAATCATTTTCAATCCCTTTAACGAAATCAGTATTTGCTTTATCGTATTTCGTTAGAATTTGACAGTATTTTGTGAACACCTCCTTCTCCTTTCCTTGCAAAACAGAGATATCATTCTTGATTTCCTTTACTATGCAATGAAATAGGATACTAATATAATTATCATTAACACTTTTCCACATTGTCATTCCTTGAGCAACAAGATGCAAATATTCCTCCCTTTTCCCATCAAGGATTAATTGTGGCGGTAATACGCATTGCTTATTAAGTAACTTTAATTCTTTTCCATATTTCAAGGATTTGCTTATAATTTCAACGGCTTCCTTTTCTAACATTAGCATTTCTTTGCTCAATTTTTCTGTAACTTTTAGATGTTCCGATTCAGGTTGTTTCTTTAACAGTTCAAAGTACGGAAGGTATTTTCGCAAGAATGCAGAATAGTACATTTCGTTGCCATATTCTAATTTCGGTATACTCCCTGTGCATAGATGACAGATACTATCTTTGATTTTAATATTTTCTACTGCTTTTTTTAATTCGCAGCCATCCTGCTTATGGTTGATTACACCAGAATGACTATGCCCACAGGGTAATCCTATAATATCCTTCTTTAGATTTAGATATTTCTCGAAGCACTTGCAAGTGTACAATTGGCCACATTTCCGGCATATGAATATTATTGGGTACGAATTTATTCCAATGCGTATTTCGTCTAAATCAGATTTGTTACAGGAACAATTGTGAAAATATTCGTCAAATAGGGGCTGTAATACTTCTTTACTAAATCTAATGCCGTACAAATGCAAAATAGATTTCTTCTTCTTCGGTAAGAAGTAGAATGAATATCCGGCTATTTTAATGCCGATATCTGTTGAAATTTCAGCATTATAATCTATATTTTCTAACGAAACCGCAAGGTTGCCAATTGAAAACTCCTTGGTCTTCACGAAAGGGAGTAAAGAAGGCAATTCATTGTATTCGCTTTTGGTATAATTGATACCCTTAATGCTATAATCATCAAATCCATATCTAGAACAATAATCTGGCCCAAGTACTTCTTTGTCTTGGTCTTCAATGGGATTGCAGGTAATCATCTTCCCGGAATACGATTTAGCAGATTCTGGCGTTTGGTTACTATCTGCTTTTGACTCTTGTTTGTTAAATGCCTTTTCTATTTCTTCTTGGAAATATTTCCTAATTTCATGAAATAAATTACCCCCAGATTTATTATCTGAGCACAAGGCTTTCACAAATGCTTTTTGAACTAAACCCTTTTCTATCACTTTACTATTTATCAGTTTCAACCGTACCCTCTCCGCTCATAACTTCATCCACTATAGGCTTAAGATATCTATAAAATTTACCGGTAATATCAATTATCCAGTCCTCAAGTTTAGGCTCATCAAAAACTTTGCTGTTTATAACAGAAAGCCTACACCAAGTCTCACCCCATTTGCAATTGTAATCAATGTTCTCTCCAATAGATTTTCTCAACTCTTCTTTGTGTTTTTCAATTTCAGATAGTATTTTATAATTCTTTTCATGTTCGTTATTTTCTAAATCAAGGCAGACTTTGAAATGTAGTGTTGGTCTTTTTGCATACTTCCATTCAAAATGAACTTTTGAACCATGCCCTATCGGTAATTTGAGATAACTATCCTTCGTTCCTGAACTTAGCGTAATTCCAGGATTTTCTTTCTTAAACCGTTCAATTAATTTATTATAAAATCCTTCAAAGAATTCTCCATTTAAAACCTTCTTGCTATTCTGCACAACAGCCGTTGCCTGAACATCTGATGAAACGCTAACTTCAGGACTTATTATAGGGTTATCTCCAGTTACAAATATTTCAACCCCAAATATCTTTTTTATTTCAGCACTTAACCATTTTTCCCTATTATCTACATCGGCTTTATCCCATGTTTTATAATTGTCGACAATATGTTGTGTGATTCTAAATCCGGTTATTCCATCAATGCCTTTTCCTTTATAAACAAATAGTTTATCGTTTGTTGCTTTATTATCTGTTAAATCATTATTAAACGGGTAATTCCTTGCTGAGATATTTTTTGTTCCTGAGAGCAATGTTAAGTTCTGCAATTTATTAACCAGAATATCGGCCTGCTCTTTACTGTAGCAAGTTAACCAGTACTTATATTCGGTATATTTCTGTGGCAGTATATGTTCTAGTTGAATCTTGTTGTCAAGTTTTAAATAATCCGTAAGATTCGTATTATCCACTAAATAATATTCCAACAATATCAACAATGGCTTTGTCCAGTCTTCGGAATATACATCTCCCTTAAGATTTTGTTTTGCCCGGTTTATTACATTGTCTCCAATTATTTTATTATCTAACTCGGCCTGAATATCTTTAATGGCTTTCCCTTCTTTAATCCATTTAATAGCATTAAAGGATGTTTGTTTTATTTTTGTTGCGGTATATCCTGCAATCCAATACAAATAGTAATAGTTTCTGATGCTTGCAGTCAATTTATCATATTCAACATATCCAACCTGCGATGCTGTCATTAAAATAGACCGCCAGTAGATTTGATGTTTTAGATAACGCATAGCATAGATATCTCGGTTGCACTTATTCATTAGCACATTATAGTTATCAACAAATGTTTTGATTTCAAATATTATTGTGTTTGCTGTAGTTCCTTTTTTCTTTAAGTCTTCTTCAAATATATCTTGAAGTTCTTCATACAAAGTTCTCTTTGGGTTATCACCCAACCTAAAATATTCATAATAACTCAAAATACTGGCTATATCCTCTCCTATCATCTTGCAGGTTGTTTCTATTTGATTCCAGGAAGCCATAAATTGCGGTCTATTGCTAACATCCAGTTTCCCGAGTAAAAATGTCTTAATCAAATCCGCAGGAGATAAATCCAAACCCCTTGTATTCAAAACTTGAAAAAGTTTAATTGCAAACGGTTCACTTGAGCATACAATCTTGATAATTGATACCTTTTCAAACAGATAACTCACAAAAGCATCAAGGTCCTTATCATCCTTAATACTGTCTATTTTTTCTTTAAATATAATCGCTGCGTTCATATATTTTTTATCTTTCTTGTCTTTTTTACTAAACTCTGCTGGCCATATAATTTCTTTTACAATCTGTTCATTAAATTCGTTTTGCATTTGCAGTGAAGTCTCGAGTTTTAATCTTTCCTTGCTTTCCACCACACTTATCACGCTGTTTTGTATAATCTTAATATTACCTATTTTAGGTCTCAATGAATTGATAACGCAAAACAATATTGTCAATGTCGTCAATCTTTGTTGACCATCAACTACATCAAATGCCTTATCGACAGGTATCAATATGATTGACCCTAGGAAATAATTGCTGTCAATCTTGGCATTTTCTTTGTGGTTTAAATATGCAGAATATATGTCATCCCACAACTGCTCAATTTGTTCATCGTTCCAACTGTATGCTCTTTGATACTCTGGCATTTTGTAAAATGAATTTGCATCACCAAATATCTCTTTAAGTGTCTTGCTTTCCGGTTTAAATACTTGCTCTGTTTCTGCCATGCGCAACCTCCTACAACTTAAACTTTAGAATCACAATGATTTCTTTAGTGTTTCTACTATTTCACGAATGCTTTTGATAAACTTCTCCTTCTGAACTTGTCCGTCCTTATCCTTTAGACTAACTAACTGCGTCAACTTCATATAAGATTCATAACACCTTGCACTTACTTCTTCGTTTCCTTTGAAAGTAATCTTTTTGCTACCGATACTTACATTTGTAAATGCTTTCTTTAGTTTAATATGCTTTCCGTCTGCCCCCCACACCGTTATATAGAACCTTACCTCTTTTTCCATAAAATATAGAGACAAATATACAGTGTATTTCTTCTTTATCTTCATACCTGTGAATATTCCTGCAATGTCTTCAGCATCTCCTACGGCACTAAATCTCTTTACTCTTTTAACTTCTTTATCACCCTTTATTGCCTCATTAATGCTCGAAACAAAATAATAGATTATTTTTGAAATTGCAACTGCATTTATATCAGCAGGCTTTAGTCCACTAAAAGGCATCATATTATTATCCTCCATGTAGTTCAGGAATTCCTTGAGTAAGTACTCCTTAGTTTTGCTGCCTTCCTTATTCAAGCACTTCTTTACCATTTCATAAACTTCCCACCACTTCAACCTGATAACATCATTATATTTACCGTCTAACACTTCTTGGTCATAATAGGAAATCACTACCAATCTAGTTTTGGTTAGGGTTTTAGCGATATGCTTAGTATATTTATTAAGTTGTGCCTTCTTTAATACATCTTGCAGTTTGTTTTCTATCAATATAGTATCTTGTCCATCTTCAGATACGAGTGTGATATCAGGGATGATGCCTGAATCCGTTCTATGTTCTTGTGTTAAAACACCGTATTCCTTAGATACCTTTCTTTTTAGAACTTTTCCAAGTAGCATCTTATTAAACCCTGGAACCTTTTCAAGAACGGCAGACATTACTGATGTAAACATATTTTCTTCTGGTTCGGTCTTCTTCCAATTAACATGGGATTGAATATTAGTAAAAATAGACTTCATTTAACCCCCACTATTTCTTCTTACCTGTTATCTTTTATCACAGGAAAATCATTTTCAGCCGCCAAAGCCTGATATTTTTCAACCCCATATATCGTTATATACTTCTTTTCGCTATCAGCAAATTTCCTGAGAGCAGGCATATACTCGTTATCCCTAACACTCCCATATTCGTACGAAGGGAAGCGACACTGTTGCATTTTATTACCTAAGGCTTTACATGTTTTGGCTTCCGCAATTATTTTACTATCGGCCGGTGAGATGTATTTTACTTGTTTTTTTGAGGAAGCCTGCTGTTTATACTGATTTCTGCTTGCCGCAGAGCGTAAACCTTCCTCCCGTTGCTTGCTTTCTTTGAGTTCCTTCTCCATATTTGCATTGTCTTCTTTTGCCTTAGCCAACTCTTTGTTCGTCTCGGTATTGTTATTACACCCGACAAACATCCCGACCACAAATACCAGCAAAATAATTGTCTTTTTCAATTTCCCCCCATTACTTTAATTACTTCATGTGCGTTGCCTACTCCGACATTATACCAATTCAATGTTTAGACTTAAACAGAAGACACCAATACCTCAAACTTTCCTATATTGCAGATTCCGGCTTGGAGGGCTCTGTCTGACATTATAATGCTGTGTACTTTGCCGACTTCACAATTGCTTGAAATTCACCTTTTTGTTCTTAAACGGCTTTACGCAGCATGGCCATTTGGAAGGCAAAAACGCAACATCATGAAACGCCCTTATTTTCAATTCTGGCGAGGTCTGATTAGCATTTGGGGAATATGCACATTTGGATATAATTTTCTGCACCAGTGCCTATATTGGCCTTAGTTCGTGCATAGGAAAGGTCTTGTGTATTTAACCGGCCTATTTTAGAATATACCCTGAGAGGTGACTATGGCAGAATATTCAGAAGAGTTCTTGAAGAAAACTATCAAGGTATGGCAACCCTACTATGGGGCGAAAATACTATCCTTGCAGGATGCAAAGGAAATAGCCGACAACATGGTAAACCTTGTGAAGTTACTGGATGAATTGGAAAAGAAGTATAAGGACAAAACCTGTTAGTTCTGGTCTCCATCACCGGATGGACTAACCTTATGCAAGGATTCTTTCTCGGCCAAGCGCAACACCCCTTCGGTTAATATTTGCACTATACGCTCAAGCCTTTCTTCTGGCGTTAAGTCTTCAGGGTTGATGTAGAATATTTCCTTTTGATTATAGGTCATCTCGTTCCATAATTTCTTGCAGATTTCTTGCACTTTCGGGTTAAAAACAGTGGAAAATAGTGAAAACTAATTAAGTCGACCATAACACTACAAAACTGAAACCTTATGAAATACCTATAATTTCATTGGTGCCGGGGGAGAGAATCGAACTCTCATGGCCTTGCGACCGAGGGATTTTAAGTCCCTTGTGTCTACCAGTTCCACCACCCCGGCGGGTTTGTGACAGTTCATAATATACATTAATTCCCGCAGAAAATCCATATCCGGCTTAACAGCTTA
>Ga0209083_1001391_pt1 | contig 27869 bp, 21 predicted proteins | sample AM7aDNAmetaG_FD_184132 | JGI IMG/M metagenome (GOLD analysis project Ga0209083, IMG submission 184132) | Freshwater microbial communities from Finland to study Microbial Dark Matter (Phase II) - AM7a DNA metaG (SPAdes) (version 3) | ecosystem: Environmental > Aquatic > Freshwater > Lake ...
GCAATTATCTCCTCGAAGCACTTTTCAATTATGGCCAGAGTGATTATGCGATAAGCCTTCTTACCTCAAATTCTGATCGCAGCTGGCTGAATATGATCCGGGTTGGCGCAACAATGACGACCGAAGCATGGGACAATAAATACAAGTCGAACAATGGGTGGAGCCATGCCTGGAGCGCGTCTCCGGTGCATATCATTCCCCGTAAAATGATGGGAATTGAACCTGCTGAGCCAGGTTTTGGAAAGATCCTGATCAAACCACAACCAGGTTCGCTCGAACAAGCCGAAATCAAATGTCCAACCATTCGGGGCGATGTACTTGTGTCGTTCAAAAACAAGCCACAGCAATCGTTCAGCATGAATCTTACCATTCCGGCAAATACGACAGCTGTTGTATATCTACCTTTCTGGTCGAAATTACAAAAAGTGACCATGAACGGAAATGGGGTGAAATATCGTCAGCAAGGAAATTTCGTCATTGTCGATGGTGTTGGTTCGGGAAATTCTTCGTTTGAAGTCATTAAATAGTATTCATTAATTCTGTCGGAATAGAGTAGGTAATGGTCAAATAATTAATAATCAAACCCTATGCATAAAACATTATTGCTTGGAATCGCCTTATTGGCAACTCTGGTAACGAGTGCCCAGCAGAAAACTATTTTTACCAGTACAAATATAGCTTATCCGGATCTGAAATCAGGGTTTGCCGTTCCACCTTCGGAGGCCCGCCTTCGATGTTATTGGTGGTGGCTTAATAGCATGGTTACCAAAGAATCGATCACCCGTGATCTGGAAGAAATGAAGGATAAAGGATATGGAGGTGCTTCAATTTTTGACGCAGGAAGTTCCAGCTATCAGGCGGCATCCAAAACTGCTGCAGGGCCGGTATTTATGAGTCCGGAATGGATGGAATTGTACAAACATACTGTAAAAGAGGCAGATCGTATTGGAATTGAATTAAGTGTCAATGTTCAGAGTGGATGGAATCCGGGAGCCCCAACAATTACGCCCGAATTTGCATTGAAAAAAATTACCTGGTCTGAAACCGATATCACTGGCGGCAGCGAAATAAAAATCAAATTGCCCCAACCGGAATCCACGCTAATTTATCGTGACATTTTTGTCCAGGCTGTTAAACGGCCTTCGGATAAAAGTTCATTAAAGAACGATGTAATCAAGTATTGGGATATCAAATCATTCAATAAAAACATGGGAGCCGGTGGGAATTTCCCTTTTGAGCAATTGAGTGACAACTACCCTGAAACAAACCCTTATTTTGCGATTAAAAAAGACGAAATTATTGATTTGACGGGCAATTTTAAAGATGGCACACTTCAATGGAAAGCTCCTGAAGGAAATTGGACTATTATTCGCTACGGCTGGACTTGCACCGGAGTAAAGACTTCGACAACCAGCGATGGATGGAACGGTTTGAGTGTCGATCATTTAAGTCCTGAAGCCTTTGATTTGTTCAGTAAAGATGTCATAGTGCCTTTAATTACAACTGCACAATCGGTTGGAAAAAGTGTTCACTTTCTGCAAACCGACAGTTGGGAAATGAATGTAATTAACTGGACTCAAAATTTTCCGGCAGAATTTAAAAAAAGAAGGGGATACGACATCATGAATTACATGCCTGTAATGACGGGCCGTGTTGTTGAAAGTCGTGAAATAACAGACAGGTTTTTGAGTGATTTGCGCAAAACCGTTGGTGACTGTGTTGCCGATAATCATTATCAGCTCTTTTATAATCTCGCCCACAAATATGGTATGGGTATCCATCCAGAGTCGGGAGGACCGCATTCAGCACCTATTGATGCACTGAAAGTGATGGGAATCAGCGATTTTCCGCAGGGTGAATTCTGGGCAGTAGCCAATACCCACCGTGTATCTGACGCACAACGTCTTTCGGTAAGGCAAAGTGCCTGTGTAGCACACACCAATGGGAAGCGGTTTGTAGCTGCTGAAGGTCCTACCAGCATTGGCCCCCAGTGGGAACGCTCACCCAAAGATTTAAAAGGTAACCTTGATCGGATCTTCTGTTCAGGTGTAAACCGGATTGTCTGGCATACCTTTACTTCTTCGCCCAAAGAATTCGGATTGCCTGGAAATGAATACTTTGCCGGAACCCACCTTAACCCGAATGTGACCTGGTGGAAACAGTCCAAAGATTTTATCAGCTACCTCGACCGTACCAGTTTCCTGCTTCAACAGGGATTATTTACTGCCGATGTCCTCTGTTATTACGGCGATGACGTTCCAAATTTTGCATTTCTCAAAGAAGATCTCCCGGAATTGAATTTTGGCTACGACTGGGATAAATGCTCTAAAGAAATAATAATCAACAAGATAACCTTTGATGGGAAAAAGTTTGTTCTGCCTGATGGTATGAGCTACAGTGTTCTGATGCTTGCTCCTAAGAAATCACATGACCTGAATGTATTGAAAAAAGTAGAGTTACTTGTGAATGCAGGTGCTACAGTCGTTTCACCGCGCCCTGAGCAGGTAACCGGATTGTCGGGATATCCCGAGAGTGACCGGGAGCTGAAAGCAATTACAGACCGGCTTTGGGGTAAAATAGACGGGATAAATGTTACAGAAAACAAAGTTGGAAGAGGTCGGATCATCTGGGGTGTTGACATCAACAAAGTACTTGCAGGAATGAATGTAAAACCCGATTTTTCCTTCAAAAGTAATCAGCCAAAGACAGCCCTCGATTATATCCATCGCTCCACAAACACCGAAGAGATCTACTTCGTGGCCAATCGGTTTGCCAGGAAAGGAATCGATGATTTTGAGTTCAGGTATCTTACAAATTCGCCCGACCGTTACGAGCAGGTTGAATGTGCATTCAGGGTAACCGGGAAAGTGCCGCAATTGTGGAATCCCAAAACCGGTGAAATCAGCGACGTTTTAACCTACCGTGAAGAGAACGGACAAACCATTTTACCTCTTCACCTTGAACCGGAAGGTTCAGTTTTCGTCGTATTTAAAGAGGCAAAAGCCGAAAAGCATATTACGACAATTGAAAAGGATGGAAAATCATTATTCCCTATCAATCTATTAGATACAAAGGAAACTCCTTATATTGACGCAATCAGGAAAGATGGGAAACCAACAATTATGGTTTATGCTCAGGGAAAATATAACATGACCTGGTCCGATGGAATGCAGCAAACGATTTTTGAGGCTAAGGCACCTGTTACAAAAGAAATAACAGGGAAATGGAACCTACATTTCGATCCCAAATGGGGTGGCCCTGATCATTTGGAAATCAATGAATTAAAATCATGGATCAAATTTGACGAACCTGGTATTAAATATTATTCCGGAACTGCCAATTATACCAAATCGTTTACTTTAAATCCCGATGAAATGAAGAACAAGCAGGTGGTATTGGATTTGGGAAATGTACAGGAGATGGCTTCTGTCAAAATCAATGGAAAGCAATTGCAGGTGATGTGGAGTTCCCCGTTTAAGTTCGATATCACATCCCATGTTAAACCCGGAAACAACGATCTTGAGGTTGAGGTCGTCAATCTGTGGCCCAACCGGCTGATCGGTGATGCCAAACTGCCCATTGAGCAAAGGTTGACTAAAACAAATATCAATAAATTCAATGCAAAAGACGGAGAAAGTTTTATTCGCGAATCAGGATTATTGGGACCGGTAAAAATAGAGATGAACAACAGGTACAGTGCAAAATAATCACCCAAAATAAACTAATCCTATGTTGTTGTATATCAATATCTTGAATTATTAAATTGAGTTTTTAGATATTTTACCCTATGCATGGGGTAAATTATCCGATATTTTACCCCATATACAGGATATATTATCGGATATTTTACCCTATCACTTGCATTTTCAATTGAATCTTCGTATTTTTGTTGAAAACTGAGGCCATGATACGCAGGAAGCTATTCGAAGATTTACAGGCACATCTTCCGAAAAAAGAATTTTCAATCATTACCGGGGCACGGCAGACCGGTAAATCGACCTTGTTGAAACAGTTGGAGGATTTTTGCAAGGAAAAGGAGATCCCCGTTGTTTTCCTGAACCTCGAAAATAAGGCATTGCTTGCGGAGTTGAACGAAAATCCCTTAAACCTGTTGAAGTTCTTACCAGATCCAAATAAAAGGACTGTTGCATTGGTCGATGAAGTCCAATACCTCAATGACCCTTCCAATTTCCTCAAATTGCTATATGACGAACATTCCGAACAAATCAAGGTGGTCGCAACAGGGAGCAGTGTCTTTTACATCGACAGCAAGTTCAGGGATTCCCTTATGGGCAGGAAAAAAATATTTCAGTTGTTTACCTGCTCGTTTGACGAATACCTTCAATTAGGCGGTAAATCAGATCTTAAGGAAGAAAAAGACCGTTTGCTTAAAAATGGGGAATTCAGGAGTACGCTGATTGATTACCTTCGGGTTGAATGGGAATCGTACATGATCTATGGCGGTTATCCGGCAATTGTCACCGAACCCGATAAAAAGGAAAAGATCAACCTGTTGAAAGAAATCAGGGACTCGTTCGTTAAACGTGACTTACTTGAATCCGGAGTTATCAGTGAAACAGCATTTTACAACCTTTTCAGGATCATGGCGGATCAAACAGGGGGTATGGTCAATGTCAATGAACTTTCATCAACCTTAAGGATCAAGAATGAAACGGTCGATAACTATCTCACCATTCTGCAGAAATGCTTTCACATCGCGCTAATAAAACCTTATTTCAAAAACGTCAGAAAGGAATTGACCAAGATGCCCAAAGTATTTTTGCTCGATACGGGGTTGCGCAACTGCCTGTTGAACAACTTTCAACCAATGGCAGTACGGACCGATAAAGGCGAATTATGGGAAAATACGGTTTTCAGGATTTTGGCAGATAAAATTGGTATAGATGCCATACAATATTGGCGTACAAGTGCTGGAAATGAAGTGGATTTTGTAATTTCGGGACCTGCGGAAGGATCGAAGGTCATTGAAGCCAAATATGACAGCAACCAGGTGAATATGAAAAAGTACAAATTGTTTACATCGGCTTATCCCGAAATCCCGCTTCAATTTCTCTGGCTGTACCCATTCAATGAAGATTTTTTCAGAAGAATATATTTAAATGTCTAATTTACATGATATTGCGAGTTGTTCATCAGGAATTTGGCATTTTAACAGTTTAACCACTACGTGGTAACCTTCACGAGATTGTTCCGTGTTCTACAATAGTTTAAGCCCTACGGGCTATAGACAGTGCAAGGATTAAAATATTACAATCGAAGTTAATAAAAAGTGGTGTATCGTGTATTTTAGCAAAGATTTAAATGGGTTGATAAGACCAATTTGCAGGACATTCAATACCGAATAGGGGTTATAATATTGCAGATGACACGAATTATAATTGGAAGCAATACCGCGTAGCGGTTAAAGTATTGTAGAAGGACGATATTTCGAACACGGATCCTACCACGTAGTGGTTAAACTATTGTAGAAGGTCAATATTTCATACACGGATCCTACCACGTAGTGGTTAAACTATTGTAGATTCAATTCATAATTAAATGGTATTTTTATAGATTGAAATTTGTTTAACGTTTTAAAAATCTTTGTTATGAAACCTGGAGCGTTTACTCAATTCTACATTCAACTGGTTTTTAGTCCAAAACATCGGGATTGCCTATTAATAGAAAGTGTCCGTCCCCGGATTTTTGTATATTTAAGCGGAATACTTACCAATCTGGGACATAAATCTTTAATTGTCAATGGAGTAACTGATCACGTTCATTTGTTTTTGGGATTAAATCCAAAAAATTCAATATCAGAGACAGTTAAAGAACTTAAAAGAGCTTCCAGTGTTTTTATAAATGACCAAAGACTTTTTTCCAACAAATTTGAGTGGCAGGAAGGTTATGGTGGATTCTCATATAGTCGTTCCCACATTGAAAAAGTATATGATTACATTAAAAATCAGGAACAACATCATCTGAAAAGAACATTTAGGGAGGAGTATTTGGAATTTTTAAAGAAATATGAAATTGAATTTGAGGAACAATATTTATTTGAATTCTTTGATTAATAATAGTTTAACCACTACGTGGTAACCTTCAAAATGTTGTTCCTAGTTCTACAATACTTTAAGCCCTATGGGCTATTGACAGTGCAAGGATTTAGTTCTTGCAATCGGAAATAATAACAGATGGCTGAAAAACAATATTTCGTTCACTGATCCTACCACGTAGTGGTTGAACTATTGTAGAAACGAATTAACATTTGAAACGATACCACGTAGTGGTTAAACTATTGATGAAACGAACTAACTTTGTAAAATATACCGTATAGCGGCTAAGATATTGTATCACAATATATTAACATTTTTCAATCTGATAACAATGAATTCAAGGGAACGTGTTTTAAAAGCATTCAAACGGATGCCGGGGCTGCCTGACCGCATCCCTGTTCAATTTGATCTTTGCCGCCAATTGGCCGATCATTTCGGCGAAAAATTAGGTGTCGAAGTCAATTATACCGACAATCCTTATGAGGATGTGACCTATCGGATCAGTTGCAACGAGTTGAGATTGGCAATGGGCAGCGACGTTGTGGTCACCGGTGCTTCTGTATCTGACAATTATCGCATTGTGATTGAGGAGGATGGTACATGGCTCAATGAATATGGGATGAGGATGCGACAAGGGGATATTTATGTTGAAGTTGTCAATTATCCATTGGCAAATGCCGAAACAAAAGCCGATATTCAAGCTTTCAGATTTCCTGATCCTGAGGCACCTGGACGGTTTAAGGATGCAGAAGCCCTGGTTAAAAAATACAAGGACGATTACCTGATATTCGGCGATATTGAAGTTACAATTTTTTCGCTTGCCCATCAATTGGTTGGAATGGAGAAGTTGTTGATTGATATGATGATGGAGGCTGAATATGTAGTCCCGTTATTTGAAGCGTGTGCCGAATATCAAACGCAGATTGGGTTGAGGCTGATAGAAAAAGGGGTGGACGCCATTTGGTTTGGCGACGATTTCGGAACTCAGGTCAGCCTGATCATTCCACCCGAAACCTTTCGCGAACAACTGAAACCCCATTACAAAAAAATGATCGACCGCTTTAAGGAGGCAAAACCGGATATCATCCCCATCCTGCATTGCGATGGGGCTGTTGCGGAATTGCTTGACGATATCCGCGAAATTGGTTTTGAGGTGTTTAACCCTGTACAACCAGGGGTTCCCGGGCATCTTCCACAGGATATGAAAGACAACTTTGGCGATAAATTTGCATTCTGGGGAGCGATAGACCAGCAGGACTTGTTGCCCAATGGAACCGATGAAGAACTGGAGAACGACATCATCGAAAAGATCACGATCCTTGGTAAAAGTGGAGGATACATGATTGCTCCGGCACATATCATCCAGAATGATGTAACCCCGGAGCGGGTCCTGAGATTTATAGAACTCTGCAAAATGCATGGAAAATATTGATATACAATAATATAAAATTTCATTAGTCATTTAATCTCTTTGTTATGAAAAAAATTGGATTTTTTATGATGGTTTTAATGATCTCTGTTGCAGCAGTGGCGCAGCCAGGATTCAATGGACTTGATGTGAACATGGGGAACCTTTATCGCTTGTCGAATGCCAAAACCCGCTCCATCAGTCCTGAAAATTTTACCGGTGAAAAAGGAAAGGCAGGAATGGCAATACCGAGCGACAAAGCTGCCCCGAATACAGCGAATGCATCAAATGCCGCCCGCGACCTGGGACAAAGCTGGAAAGTAAATCCTTTTATCCGGATTAAATCGGGTGAAAACATAACCATTGCCGAAATTGAAGGTCCGGGATCCATTCAGCACATCTGGATGACTCCTACAGGAAACTGGCGCTTTACCATTATGCGCATCTATTGGGATGACGAGTCTGAACCCTCTGTCGAATGTCCTGTCGGTGATTTCTTTGGAATGGGTTGGGGCGAATACGCACCCTTAACTTCTTTGCCCATTTGCGTCAATCCGGGGAGTGCTTTTAACAGCTATTGGCAAATGCCTTTCCGCAAAAAATGCAAGATTACGATGGAAAACATCAACGACAAAGATGCCATGACCCTCTATTACCAGGTGGATTATACATTAACCGATGTCCCTTCCGATGCCGGGTATTTCCATGCCCAATACAGAAGGTCAAACCCAAATGCAACTTCCGATTATACGATTATCGACAATGTGAAGGGAAAAGGCCAGTATGTTGGCGTTTACCTTGCATGGGGTGTCCGCAACAATGGCTGGTGGGGCGAAGGTGAAATCAAATTCTTTATGGATGGCGACACAAAATTTCCAACTATTTGTGGTACAGGTACTGAGGATTATTTCTGCGGTTCCTATAATTTTGACAGGGGCGGTCAATACAAGGAATTTTGCACACCTTATTCCGGTCTGGTGCAGGTCATCAAAGGTGACGGATCCTATAAAACACAGCAAAGGTTTGGCTTATACCGTTGGCACATCGCGGATCCCATCCGTTTCGAAAAAGACCTGAAAGTCACGATTCAGGATTTGGGATGGCACAAGGATGGAAGGTATCTTGCCCAGCAATCTGATATTGCGTCAGTATGTTATTGGTACCAAGCCGACCCACACAATAAATTCCCCAAATTTCCGACCTGGCAGCAACTGGAAAATAATTAACATCAGATGATATGAAAAATGTTTTTCCTGATAGAATTAACTATTTAATATACTTATTATTAGCAATTGGCTTTTTTGCCTGTAACCAACCGGCCAGGCAAAAAGCTAAAGTTATTGAAAAGGCAGCTACAGTTGTTGAAAAAGGAACCTATGGTTATGATGTGGCTTTTCTTGCAGCCCATAAGATTGAAAGCCTCGAACTGAAAGATTCCCTTACTAAAGCATCGTTGCTTGTTATTCCCGACTGGCAGGGACGTGTCATGACAAGTTCAGCCAATGGGTTGGAAGGGAAAAGCTTCGGTTGGATCAATTACAAACTGATCGAATCTGGTAAAGTAAGTCCGCAGTTCAATGCCTACGGAGGAGAGGAACGTTTCTGGTTAGGTCCCGAAGGTGGACCATTCTCCATCTATTTTCCGAAAGGAAAGGAACAGGTTTTTGCAAATTGGATCGTTCCGAAAGAACTCGATTCAACACCATTTAAATTGATCTCAAAAAGTTCGGGAAGAGCAACATTCAAAAACGATTTTACACTTGCCAACGCCTCAGGCACAAACCTTGTGATTGGGATCGAAAGGTCAATTAAGTTGCTGTCGAAAAGCGATGTAGAACAATCGTTAAAGCTGACAATTGGCGATTCGTTGAATTTTGTCGCTTACGAAACGGAGAATACCCTTACAAACAAGGGTCAATCAGCCTGGACTCAAAAAACAGGATTCTTGTCGATCTGGTTGCTTTCCATGTTCAATCCATCCGAACAAGGGGTCGTCTTTATCCCTTTCAGATCGGGAAAAGAATCTGATTTGGGAAAAATCGTGACCGATGATTATTTTGGGAAAGTCCCTTCCGACAGGCTAAAAATTGGCGAAGGGATGCTGTTCTTTAAAACCGATGGGAAACACCGCAGCAAAATCGGCCTCTCCCCTGACAGGGCTTTATCTTTTTGTGGAAGCTATGACCCTATCAATAAGGTGTTAACGTTGCTCACCTATTCAAAACCTGAAGGAAAGCACAAATACGTCAATTCAAAATGGGGAGAGCAGAAAGATCCATTGAGTGGCGATGCGGTCAATTCATACAATGACGGTCCGGTTGCAGATGGTTCGATAATGGGGCCGTTTTATGAAATTGAAAGTTCTTCCCCTGCAGCTTTGCTCGCACCAGGTGGTAAAATTACACACAAACAGCAGATCTACCACATTTCGGGCAACGAAAGCAAGTTGAGTGAAATAACCCAGAAACTATTTGGTACACCCATATCGGCAATTTGTGAGGCTTTTAAATGATAAAACAATGAAAAGCAAATTACTGCTTCTGCCAATATTTCTTTATTTCTATTTTATTTCCTGTGTCAATCAAGGTTCTAAAGATCAGGTTAACAGACCAAGCCCAAAAAGAGAATTTAATGCAGTGTACAACGGTTCAAACCTTGACCATATTGCTTTCCCAATCGGTGGGATTGGGGCGGGGATGGTCTGTCTCGAAGGGACCGGTGCAATCTCACATGTTTCGGTACGCAACTCGCCTGATGTTTACAATGAGCCATTGATGTTCGCGGCTATCTCTGTGAAAGGTCTGGAACATGGGGCGAAAGTTCTTGAAGGGCCTATCCCGACATGGAAATACTTTGAACGGCCCAATACTGCAAGGGGTGGGGAAAGGACTTCCTATGGTCTGCCCCGTTTTCAAAATGTCAATTTTACAGCCCGGTTCCCGTTTGCATCCATTCAATTGAGTGATAATGACCTGCCACTTTCGGTTAAAATTTCTGGATGGAGCCCATTTATTCCGGGCGATGCCGATAACTCCAGCCTTCCGGTGGGTTCATTTGAATATACTTTCAAAAATACTGGCTCTTCAAAAATTGAGGCAGTCTTCTCTTTCAACTCTGTAAATTTTATGCGGAAAGGGAGTGGAATCAATTCGATTGAACCGCTAACAAATGGATTTGTGCTTAAACAGAAAGGGACAGAAAAAGAACCATTTTATCAGGGCGATTTTGCGATATTTACAGACCAGGTTTCAACTGTAATCGATCATTGCTGGTTCCGTGGAGGATGGTGGGATCCGTTGACAATGACATGGGGAAATATTGAGCAAGGGAACCTTCAGGCTGTTTCACCGGTTGAAAAAGATTCACCTGGAGCTTCCTTGTTTGTACCTGTAATTCTTGCCCCAAACGAAGAAAAAACGATCCGGTTAATGGTTTCGTGGTATGTACCTGATTCAAATCTAAGAGTGGGTGAAGATCCGAAAGGGGCACCAAAATGCGACCCAAACTCAGGTTGTTGCAGTTCGCCCTTTTATCAACCCTGGTATTCAGGGAAGTTCAAGAATATCAACGAGGTCGCCAATTACTGGCTGATGAACTACAATGACCTGAAAACCAAATCGCAACTTTTCACAGACGCGTTTTATGGCAGCACATTGCCTTCGGAGGTTTTGGAGGCAGTTGCGGCCAATCTTACGATCTTAAAATCGCCAACCGTTTTACGTCAGCGCGATGGAAAATTGTGGGCTTGGGAAGGTTGCAACGACAATTCAGGGTGTTGCGAAGGTTCATGCACCCATGTCTGGAATTATGCGCAGGCAATTCCGCACCTTTTCCCATCTTTGGAAAGGTCGTTGCGCAACACCGAATTCAATGTGAGCCAGAATGAAGCTGGCCATCAGGCTTTCAGGTCAGCCTTACCAATCAGGCCAAAAATTCACGATTTTCATGCTGCTGCCGATGGACAATTGGGCGGGATGATGAAAGTTTACCGCGACTGGCGGATCAGTGGCGACAACCAATGGATGAAAGACCTCTTCCCAAAAGTGAAGGAGAGCATGGATTATTGCATCTCGACCTGGGACCCTCGAAATGTTGGTGTTGTGGAAGAACCACATCACAACACTTACGACATTGAATTCTGGGGACCGGATGGGATGTGCAACAGTTTTTACCTTGGAGCACTCTTGTCCATCACGCAGATGGGTGAATACCTTGGCGAGGATGTGACGAAGTACAGGAAGTTGATGGAGTCGGGCAAAAAGTTCATGGTTGACTCTTTGTATGACGGGGAATATTTTATCCAGAAAATCAAGTGGAAAGGGCTAAAAGCCCCGAATCCGATTGAGCTTTCAAAGAATATGTGGAACTCAAACTACTCAGAAGAAGCCCAGAAGTTGCTTCAACAGGAAGGCCCTAAATATCAGTATGGTAAAGGTTGCCTTTCCGATGGTGTCTTAGGCTTCTGGCTGGCCAGGATGAGCGGCTTGGACAATCCGATCGATGCAGCCCCGATTAAAAGCCACCTTGATGCAGTTTACAAATACAACCTTAAACATGACCTTTCGGACCATGTCAATCCCCAACGGCCAACTTATGCAATCGGCAAGGATGGTGGCTTGCTCATTTGCAGTTGGCCAAAAGGAGGTAAATTGTCGTTGCCCTTTGTTTACAGCAATGAGGTTTGGACAGGTATCGAATATCAGGTGGCCTCACACCTGATGTTGATGGGTGAGGTTGAAAAGGGATTAGATATCGTCAGGACCTGCCGTACCCGGTATGATGGAAAAACCCGCAACCCTTTCGATGAATACGAATGTGGCCACTGGTATGCACGTGCCATGTCGAGCTATGGATTGTTGCAGGGTCTGACCGGAGTCCGTTACGATGCTGTTGAAGGTATTTTGTACATTGATTCCAAAGTCGGGGATTTCAAAAGCTTCCTCTCCACAGAAACAGGTTTTGGGAATGTCGGTTTGAAAGATGGGAAACCATTCTTAAAAATGATGGTCGGAAACCTCAATGTAAAAAAGGTGATGGTTTCGGGAGTGGAAGGAAAGTTATAAAAAAGAACATTGGGCAGATTTTTATATTTGCCCAATGTTCCTTTTTTTTGAAATCCTGTAAACAATCATCAGGCTGGGGAAATCCATATTCAATCGAATTCAACTCATCCATTACAAGTTGTATCCCTGAAAAAGTATCAAGATAAGAAACAGGTTTTTCGCCCCCCATTGCCAGGTTTTCCATATTTAGCCAATTGTGGAATTTATTCCTATTGCCGAACAGGTCATTCCCTGATTTGAAAAGTCTGGCAATATATAAAGCGCGTTCTGATGGTTCCGGAGGAATGAATTGGGATGCTTCTTTAACCTGAATAGAACGGGTTGATATCCTTAAGTAGGAACTAAGTTCCTTCAAGGTCAAACCAGTTTCATGGGCTATCGACAATAATTTTGATTTTGGGATTCCTATTCTTGCTCCCGTTAAGAGTTCATTATCAGAAATATCAAGTGTTTCCATGATAAAGAGAATTTATTCGTTCAAATGTAGTTCTTTCTGCGTCAATCTGCGGGATCTGCGGGAAAACTCTTTTTTCTCCCGCAGATCTCGCTGAATTTCGCAGATGGTAATTTTTCCTTTTATAATCCGTTAACTTTTCGAAAAATTGACTTGTCAATTTCAACACAATTAAAATTGACAAGCAATCCGAGCTTTAATTTTGATAACCGGAGATAGGTTAATACTTGCTTATGGTGAACCTCGGTTAAGGTTTCTACAGATTTAACTTCGATAATTACTTTATTGTTAACCATAATATCGATCCGATATCCCACATCCAATTTTATATCTTCATAGATCAATGGCAAAGCAATTTGGGTTTTTACTTCCAATCCAGCTTTTTGTAATTCATAGGCCAATACTGCTTCATAAGCTGATTCGAGTAAACCCGGGCCAAGGGCACTAATTACTTTGAAGATTGCGCCCCGAATTTTGTAGGAAATGTCATTTTCATTCATGATGTTTACTTTTTAAATGTTTGAATTGAAACTGGAAATTATCTTCTTTGGATCTGTAGGATTTTATCGAGTTTTAAGGAATATGACATATGTAATTTACTACAAATAATCGGAATTATAGGTTGAAAAGGTAAGATTTCCAGATATTTATTGATCTGCGTCAATCTGCGGGATCTGCGGGAAAACTCTTTTTTCTCCCGGTAGAGTAGAGCGGGAAGGATAAAGACACCTTCCCTACCCCCTCGTCAAACCGTACGTGCGGTTTTCCCGCATACGGCTTTCCTGCAAACTTCTTCATCAGCATTCACAAGTGAGCTGGCCGGAAAGCATATTTTGAAGGGTCTATCAATCCAAATTTGGTTGTCAGAACCTCAAAAGCATCATGTCCATAAAGCCTGCATTTCCGTTGGCTCTTTCGCGCATAGTACCGGTTAAGGCTGTTGTACAAGTAATACCGTAACCGGCGTTTACTCATCGCTGGATAACTAACTCCTTTAATATCAAAATAATTGAGCCATCCCCGCAATATAGGGTTCAACCCTAAAACAACATCTTTTGCTTTGTAGTGACCGTGTGTCTTTAGGTAGTCCTTCACCTTATCCCGGATTTTTTGCTCCGACTTTATACTCGGCATGATGTTCCAATATTTGGTTTTCCTGCCTTTAATATCATCATCGTAGCGCATTGTAAACCCAAGAAAATTAAAGCCTTCCTCTCTTGCATCAATCAAACGGGTCTTTGATTCATTCACCGTTAGTTCCATTCGTTGAAGCAAGCGTTTTAGCTTTTCTATTACTTCGGCTCGTAAAGTCTTTCCCATCAGCACAAAGTCATCTGCATACCTGACTATCTTTACACCCAACCTCCCAAACAAACTTTGCTCATTGTTTACAATCCTGTCTATCAGGTGGAAGTAAACATTGGCAAGCAATGGCGATATTACGCCCCCTTACGGTGTCCCTGTACGGTTCCCTTTTCCACTTTTGTATTGGCCATCCTCATAAACAGGTACTTTAAGCCATTTGTTGATCAGCTTCAGTATCCTCGGATCTGTTATACGTTCCTTCAATGTTATTTGAAGCTTATCATGGGGGATCGTATCAAAATACTTGCTCAGGTCGGCATCATAAACCTCCGTATTGCCTTCTTTCAAGTTCTCCTTTATCGCCGTTATCGCGTCTTTTGAACTGCGACTGGGACGGAAACCGTAAGAACTGTCCTCAAAGTCTGCCTCGAATATCGGTTCAAGTATCATCTTACATACTGTCTGTGCGATCCTGTCCCTTACCGTGGGAATCCCCAACGGGCGTTCACCTCCATTGGCCTTGGGTATCATCACGCGCTTGACCGCCAGTGGCTCATAAAGCTGCTTCCTCAAATCTTCCCCAAGTTCTTTAAGATAGGTGTCAACCCCATACGATTCTACGTCCGTTATGGTCGTCTTGTCAACTCCAGGGGCTCCCCCATTTGACCTGACCGATTTCCACGCCTCGCGCAACATATAGGGAACGAACATCTTGTCATACAGTACATAAAACTTGTACCCCCGCTCTTGCTTGGCTTTCTGATATAGTTTCTCTTGCAACATTAGTACTCTCTCTGCATCAGGTATTTCGTTGCGCCGTCTCTTGAACAGCTCACCTTGTACTTCCGCTTCATCTCTCTCCTGATCCATCACAACCAATTCTGATTAACCAACATTCTTTAAAACTTTATTTACAGTAGAGTCCCTTCGCTACTTCCGCTTTTACCTTTTCGGACATCAAACACTACTACGAACTCCTCCGACACCCTCGGCAACAGTTGGACCAGAACTGTCCCGTTAGGGCCTCCCACGTTCATGTGCTACCTTCGCACTGCACGCAACACCATACTACTCCGGGTATCTGCTGACTTACAAAGAACCGTTTAATCAGTCAACATAGCAGGTTTCACCATATCTGGGAGGCTGACCGATACCAATTGCGTAACGAAGCCTAAATGGTGCAGCTTACAGCACAGTCCTGCCCGAGCTTCGCAAAACTCGTTTCCTAACAGTGCGTCAGGCGGACTTCAACCTGAACGGCTAATTGGGTTGTAAGGCTCTTTCATCCTTAAAGGTATTTTATTAATTTTACACACGCCTCGTGGCGCACCAGATCTCGCGGAATTTCGCAGATATTCAGGGCTCTTCATTTTCCACCTAAATTGCTGTGAATTGAATTATATCCAAAGGGACAATCATTCAACTTTTCGATTCTAATACTTACCTTTATCGCATTAATCGGAATACAGATGAAGAACAATTTTTTGAAGGGCATTTTTATTGGTACAGCAGTATCCTGTTCAATTACAAGCTCTGTCACTGCAGGAAATCTTCCACAATGTCCCAATGTTTTGTTAATTCTGGCAGACGACCTGGGTTATGGCGACCTTTCCATTCAGGGAGCAACAGACCTAAAAACACCCAATATCGACCGGATTTTTAAGGAAGGAGTCAGATTTACCAATTCTTATGCAAACAGTACGGTCTCCTCTCCAAGCCGTGCGGCACTTATGACAGGTTGTTATCCCGATCTTGTTGGAGTACCGGGCGTTATCCGGACAAAAGAAAACGATTCATGGGGATATCTTTCGCCCAATGCGACCTTACTTCCAAACGAATTAAAAAAAGCCCGCTATAACACTGCCCTGATAGGGAAATGGCACCTTGGACTGGAAGCCCCTAACCTGCCCAATCAAAGGGGTTTTGATGAGTTTTACGGATTTCTGGGCGATATGATGGAGGATTACTACAGCCACATCCGCGAAAAAAACAATTACATGCGGATCAACAACCGCGTTGTTACACCAAATGGCCATGCAACCGAAATCTTTACCAATTGGGCCTTGGAATATTTGCAACGGCAGGAAAAAGAGAAAAATCCGTTTTTCCTGTATCTTGCATACAATGCGCCCCACGATCCCATTCAACCACCCAAAGAATGGCTCGCAAAGGTGAAAGAAAGGGAAGCTGGCATAACCGATAAACGTGCAGGTTTGGTCGCATTGATCGAACATCTTGACGATCAGGTCGGAAGGGTACTTAACCAGCTTGAAAAGTCGGGTCAGATCAACAATACGCTGATTATCTTCGTTTCGGACAATGGCGGGAACTTGAACTTTGCAGCCAACAACGGCCCTTACCGTGGAGGAAAAGGTGATTTGTACGATGGAGGTATAAGGATTCCTGCCGGGATGATGTGGAAAAATGTGATCAAACCAGGACAAATCTCCGACAATTTGTTGTTGTTGATGGATTTGTACCCGACAATCTGTGAAGTGGCCGGATGCAAAACCGACCATCCAATTGACGGGATCAGTCTTCTTCCAACCTTGCAAGGGAAACCTCAGGTAACAAATAACCGCACAGTCTGCTTTATGCGCCGCGAAGGGGGGATGAATTATGGGGGGTCTATTTATTATTCAGCACGTTATCAAAACTACAAGATTCTTCAGAATACGCCATGGGAGGAGATGCAATTCTTTAACCTTGAGGCAGATCCATATGAAAAGAGTCCATTGCCGAAAAACGGTGTCCCCGAATACCAGAAGCTTTTCAGGCAACTCACCGAGCACATCAGCTCTTCGGGTGCGGTACCCTGGAAAAGTCAGGCTCAGGTAAAAAATCTCACCATCACATCAAACCAAAAATGAAAATTGAAAATTCCCATCTCCAAGATGATAAATTATCAAGCAAAGATGATCTTGCTAATTGGCAAAAGCTGATTATAGATGAACGACTTTTGGATTATTACAATAATCCTGAATGTGTAGAAGATTTTGATCGAACGCTTGACGAGATTGAAAGAACAATATAAAATGAACTAATGAACAATATAGTTTTTGAGAAAGACTTTGCACTCTGCCAAAAAATTGAGGATATACTTTGGTTCGATTGAGATCCACTTGGTATCAATGACATTGCTGAAAAATACTCAAAGTAGAATAAAAGAACAAAATACAGTAAAAATCACCCGGGTGGAGACGTTACTTAAGTATAACAAGATAAACTACTTTTTAAAGCCATTTCAATTTATTTCAACTATTTCTATTATTTCCAATTATTTCAAAATATATCAATTTTTTCGTTATGAACCAGTTTATCAAATTAATAGCATTATTCCTACTTATTTCCATTCAAGTTTACTCCCAGGAATCGATCTACAAGACCGGATGGATCGATTTTAACAAGAACGGGAAACAAGATTTGTACGAAAATCAGAAACTACCTATCATACAAAGGGTTAATGATTTAGTATCGAAGATGACCATCGAGGAAAAGGTTGGCCAGCTCTTGATTCCTCTGGGTTGGCCAATGTACGAGCGAAAAGGAAATGAAGTTATAATAACCGACTTGCTGAAAAAGGAGGTCAACGACCGCCATATCGGTTCGTTGTGGGGGTTTATGCGTGCCGATCCATGGACTCAGCGGACACTCGAAACCGGATTAAACCCGGATTTGGCTGCAAAAGCAACCAATCAGATGCAACGATATGTGATTGAAAATAGCCGTCTGGGTATCCCGATGTTTCTGGCAGAAGAAGCCCCTCATGGTCATATGGCCATTGGAGCGACTGTATTTCCAACATCTGTAGGACTCTCCTCCACCTGGGACCCGCTGTTGATCGGACAAATGGCACAAGCTGTAGCACAGGAGGTTAGAAGGCAAGGTGGACATATTGCTTATGGTCCTATTCTCGATTTGTTACGGGACCCCCGATGGTCACGGACGGAAGAGACATTTGGCGAAGACCCCTATCTGACCTCCAAATTTGGGATTGCCTATGTAAAAGGATTACAAGGGGAACATTTGAACAGTGGTGAAAATGTGATTTCAACGTTGAAGCATTTTGCAGCCTATGCGATGCCGGAAGGTGGCCATAACGGGGGTGCATCCCATATCGGGGAGTTCGACCTCAACGAATTCATTTATTCCCCATTTAAGTCTGCCGTTAAAGCGGGTGCCAGATCCGTTATGGCTTCATACAATGAAATTGATGGATTTCCCTGTCATTCCAACAAGGGGTTGCTCATCGATTTGTTGAAGAACTCCTGGGGTTTCAAAGGTTTCGTTGTTTCTGACCTGGGTGGGATTGATGGCCTGATCGGCCACGGAGTTGCAGCCAATAAAAAGGATGCAGCTTTGAAATCGATCCTTGCAGGTGTCGATGTTGATCTGGGATCAAACAATTATTACAAGAACCTTGCCGATTTTGTGAAGGATAAAAAACTGGACGTATCGATTGTGAATGAGTCGGTTAAGAAATTACTGACTGCCAAGTTTGAAATGGGATTGTTCGACCAGCCCTTTGTGGATGAAAAGGATGTCTTAAAATCTGAGGTACTCCAGGAACATCGGGCACTTGCACGAAAAGTGGCGGATGAATCGATCATCCTTCTGAAGAATGAAAAATCACTTTTGCCTTTGAAAAAGGATCTCAAATCAATAGCTGTGATTGGTCCAAATGCCGATAATGTGTATAACATGCTTGGCGATTATACCGCACCACAAAAAGAAGATCATGTCGTTACTGTACTTCAGGGAATCAAAAACCATGTTTCCAAAGAGACCGTTGTGAAATATGCAAAAGGATGTGCCATTCGGAACGAGTCGGAAGAAGGATTCGAAGAGGCATTGAAGGTGGCAAAAGAATCGGAAGTGGTTGTATTGGTGATGGGCGGTTCGAGCGCAAGGGACTTCTCTTCCAAATTCGAAGCCACAGGTGCAGCAAAAGTATCAGAAGACATTAAAACTGATATGGAAAGCGGTGAAGGCTATGACAGGGCAACTCTCAACCTGATGGGAAAACAGGAGAAACTGATGCAGGAAGTTGTAAAGCTTGGGAAACCTGTTGTTCTTGTTTTGATCAAGGGACGTCCTTTGATCCTGAATTGGGCAGATAAAAACATTCCGGCAATCATGGATGCATGGTATCCTGGAATGGAAGGAGGCAATGCCATTGCTGACGTTCTTTTTGGCGATTATAATCCTGCAGGCCGGTTGACGATTTCGGTTCCCCGGAGTGTGGGACAGCTTCCAGTCTATTACAATACAAAACGGTCGTCGAACCGTAGCAAATACATTGACGAAAGTGGTGACCCGCTCTATCCGTTTGGTTATGGTTTGAGTTATACCCAATTTGTATATAGTAACCTACAAATCAACCAGATGGGGAAAGCTGGAACATTAAAAGTTACCGTAAGTCTAAGTGTTGGCAATACAGGTAAATACGATGGAGACGAGGTTGTTCAACTGTACCTTCGTGAAAAAGTCACAAGTCACACCACACCTAATAAAAAATTGGTGGCCTTTAAACGGGTAAACTTAAAAGCAGGTGCAGAAAAGAACCTTACATTTGATTTGGACAACGCGGTTTTTGAACTTTATCAAGGCAATGGGAAATGGGCGATTGAGCCAGGAGACTTTAAACTGATGATCGGTGGTGCTTCTAATCAAATTTCTTTGGAGAAGGATTTTGTAATCGGAAATTAAAATGAACAGATCGAAGGGAAAAGCCTTCTGCCATTACTACAGAAAAAAATCAAAACTACCCACGATACCCTATTCTGGGAACACGAAGGTGTGTGTGCTATACGATTGGGTGATTGGAAAATGTCTGCCCTGAATGACAAACCATGGGAATTGTTTGACCTTTCAACTGACCGCACCGAAACAAACAACCTTGCCCCACAATATTCAGATAAAGTGAAGCAAATGGATGGAATTTGGGAATCCTGGTATAAAAGGGTCAATCAATGAGATTCAGCACCAAAGGGTTCTAAAAAACCTTCGGTGCTGAATTCAAAAATATTCTCCACCTCAGCGAATATTTCTTAAATGGTTATGCCTAACGATGGAAAATGTATATACTAACATCCTATCCTAGGAACAATTTTATCCCTCCTGACTTTCAATTGTTTCGTCAACCACCAGGAAAGAAAGGATCGCCATTGCTCCGGCTTTGCTATAAAAATAGTTAAAACTATAACTATAATCCTTCTCTGAATAACGCTCAAAAGCACTTCCTTCTACTTTACTGGCAAAAAATTGATCAAAAGCTGGTAAAAATTTGGATGTGCGGTCGGAAAGGTTTTTGGCGTTGACTTTACTCCCTTTTCCGGAAGGATCAATAGTGGCATTTTCAAATTCTGCCTTTAGTTCCGCACACTGTTTTGCATAATCCAGAAAGTTTGTTTTTAATGGAGAAAGGTCTGGCTTTTTGGAGACGATGGTCTTGGTTAATTCACGGACCAAAAGTGCTTTACCGCGCTTACCAAACGATGCGGAAAGATAGTACCCGCCCGATTTTGATTTATAAGCATCATTCAGGCCAAATTCGTTGTTTGGATCTGCAACAAACCCCATACTTTTCATTTTTGCTTCAAATCCCTCCTTCGTCAAGCCGGTATAGCCCCGGATCTCCGACACACCGTTTTTAACATTGGGGGCAATGGCTTTCGCAGGGCCAGCGGATGGGGCGCCCTGTTTTTCTTCCTTAGCAGTTGATTTACCTTCATCTTTTGTTGCCTCTCCTCCCTTGACTTTATTGGCAACATTGCTTACCGCACCTTTTGCTTTGTTAAAAGCATTTTTTAATGCCTGACCCTCAACATTGGTTTGACATAAGGTTAAAATCAAAATTACTGCAAAAAAAACTCTACCAAAATTTTTCATTTTTAGTTTCAAAAATAGGTGTTTTTCTTGAATACAGGCATTTATCAGAAGGCAAAAATAATAATTATTCTGTCGTTCTTTCCAGATTTGAAACAGTCCTGAATTCATACCCTTGTTTTTTAAGCTCAGGGATAATCTTCTTGATCACCTCCTCTGTTTTAGGTGCATAACGTCCCCCAGAAAGGTGAAAAACGACAATAGCACCAGTGCGGGCGTTATGAAGTACATTCTGAACGATGGCTTCGGTGTTGGGGTTAAATGCATCGCCGCTTGCAAATGTCCATCCCACAATCCTAAGTCCCATCTTTTTTGTCAGGTTCAAATCGGTTGGATTGTAACAACCTCCAGGGAAACGGAACAATTGTGGAGTTTTTCCTGTTAGCTTTGTTAATATCTCCTGTGTTTTAAAAATATCGGATTCCTTTTCACCCACAGGCAATACCGGAAGTGAATAGCAATCCTCTGTAAACGCACGGTGGCTATACGAATGGTTCCCAATTTCAAACAAGGAATCGCATGCTATTTCCTTTACCAATTCAGGGTATTTTTCGGCCCAAAGGCCTGTGATAAAAAACGTCGCCGGAATCTTTTCCAGACGAAGATATTCAATGATCGCCCTATTGAACAGATCTTTATCCTTCCCACTATTTACCCTTTTTAACATGCCTGTCGTCATACAAGCATCAAAGGTCAAGGCAATTTTTTTATTTGCCTTTATTCCATGTAACGGTTGTGCATCGATTGGGCCTGTTAAGCCCACCACTGCCAGGAATAGAAAAGTAAAGAACCCTTTCAATCCATAAAAAGAAGATCCGTGTTGGAATTTTATTTGGAAAAGAACAGTCATTCCACTGCGATCAGATAATGTTGAGCCCTGAAATACAGTGTATTACCAGATATGGCCGGTGTCGCCATACAGACATCCTGAATTTCATTTTTTGCCAGGAGTCCAAATTCAGGACCTGCTTTGACGACATAAATGGTGCCACTCTCCGATGAGAAATAAATTTTTCCATCAGCAGCAATAGCAGAAGCACTAAATGAATCATTGAGATTTTGCTTGTATTTTATTTCACCAGTTAAAGCATCAAAACATGTCAATTGTCCATTTACCTGGAGGTTATAAAGGAAACCTTCATAAACCAGTGGGGTTTGCATATATGCACCACCACGTTTGACACTCCATGCAATGTATTGATTCTTCGTACTATCTGATGCAAGGGTAATATCTCCTTTCGCATCCGGTCTGATCGCAAAGATTGGCGAAAACTTGCCATGCGCACTATTGATATAAATCAGGTTGTTAGCGACGACAGGAGTTGGGGTTGGGATATCACCACCATCACTCAATTTCCAAATTTCTTTCCCAGTTTCAAAATCATAACCCCCCATATGTTTATAACCATTTACAATAACCTGTGTAGATCCCTTTCCTGCATAAATAGCGGGAGTGCCATATGTTTGAACCTCGTCTCCTCGTGATGTTCTCCATATTTCATTTCCGGTTGCAAGGTCGAGGGACGCGATAAAAGGTACATTGGGAATATCGCATTGCAAAATGATCCGATCCTTATAAATAATTGGAGAACTTGAATAGCCCCATTCAATTCCTGGAACAAGATAAAATCCTGGATTCAACAAACCAAGGTTTTTGCTCCAAATCAGGTTCCCTTTGAGATCGTAGCAATACAACCCTTCCGAACCAAAGTTGACAACCAGAAATTTTCCATCGGTAGCAGGGGTACAGTTGGCCTGCGAAGATTTGGTATGCCTTTTCGATTTTGGGATCCCTTTGCAGGCAACCTTTTCCCATAGTATCTTCCCTGAATTTTTATCCAAACAATAAACCTTGAACTCATGCACTGTACTATCGTTCGCCATATCAATGTCACCATAAAGGCCAACTTTGAGAGATTGGTCCAATTTTTCACTGACAGCCGTAGTCACAAAAAGGTAATTGTCCCATATTACAGGACAAGAATGGCCCAATCCTGGAATAGAGGTTTTCCATTTAATGCTTTTTGAACCTTCAATATTCCAGGTAGTTGCAGTTTTTGAACTTTTGTTGAAGCCACAAGCCTGAGGACCACGAAATTGAGGCCATTGGTCATAATAATTCGATTGGGCATTCAGAGTTGTGGCAAAAAGGGCCAACAAAAATGCGGACAATGCGAGAAATGAAAATAAATTCTTCATTGATAAGGTTTTATTGGGATAATTTACAAATACACACTTTTGAATCGAAATGTAATACAATTCAAAGTGCATACTTTTTATGGCTAATCAGAATCTTACAAATTTAATGTTTTAAACATTAATTACATGCTATAAAAAGTTTTTTAATCGCAAATATTACCTGTTAAAAGGGTTAAAAAGAATCCCATAATCAATGATTGGTTGATATTATGATTGAAGGAGCGGAATTTTTAATTTATTGAATTCTGCTTACTGAGAAGCCGCAAGACGAAAACCTATGTCATATATAGATTCATCTGGTTTACAGTAGATACGCCTGGCAGAACGGCAACTCCTCATATGGCTGAGCCAACTTCCCCCTCGCACAACACGATACTCCCCAGATTCAGGTCCGCCTGGATTCATTTGAGGCTCATTTGGATAAGCGGCATAGTAATCACTACACCATTCTCCAATGTTTCCATGCATATCATACAAGCCCAAGGCATTTGGTTTATATTCACCTATTGGCATGATCTCATTCTTGAAGTCATTTCCAAAGTGTTTGCTATTGGTATTATCAGGTTTAAAGTTAGCGAACTTCGGTTTAAGTTCATATCCGGTATTGAAAGGTGTTAAAGTACCCGCACGGCAGGCAAATTCCCATTCTGCCTCAGTTGGTAACCGGAAACCTTTCCATTTCGCAAATGCTTGGGCATCGTTCCAGCTAATGTGCACAACCGGATGATTATAGTCGTGTTCACTCATGATCCGACCTCTTTCATTGCACCTCCAGGTTGTTCCAGTTTTAAATTTACCAGCATAACCTTTCCAAACAAAGCTTCCTTTTTCCTCGTCTTTTCCTTTTTCAGAATCTGTAAGGTAATTTGTAGCCTCTACAAATTCTTTAAATTGATAAACGGTTATGGCATATTTACTGATCCGATACGGAAGGACGGTTACCATATGTTGGATTTCGTCATTATTTCTATTTAATTCATCTTCAGGACTTCCCATTAAATATTCACCTCCTGGTACAAAAACCCATTCGATATCAGATTGGTTCGCATGTTTATGCCATACTTGTCCTGAGAAAAATTTCCTGATGTTTAAACCGATTTGCATTTCAAAACAATTACTAATTTAAAACTTTGACGAATTAGGAGTTTTACTTGAATTGCCTCAATTGATATTACGTCTTTATACATAAAGGAAATCCTAAAATTGTCCACGAGAGTCCATTAGCTATTGACCAAGTAAATATCAATGAGACGATTAGCGGCAAATATAAAATAAAATTATAAAATACTGAAATTTGTCAGGAATTTATTGATTTTCAAAATGCTTGGTAATATAATAAAAGCAATTGTAAGACACTAAATATAAGGGTCTTACAATTGCTTAATGGTGTAAATCAAAATAATAAAATTCAGATTACTTTCCGAGTATGAAAAAAGCCAGTACTATTGCAGCTAATATAACACCAAGAATCTTGATCACCTTAACTTCAAAAACCAATAACCGGTTACATTCCGCAATTTTCAGTTTTACGTTTTCAGTATCGATATTTAATTCAAGGGCCTTCAGATACCAGGCTTTTGCAGGCCTCAACAATTCGATTTTAAAGAAATCGTCTCCATGCCGCATCAAGTCCAAAAATTGGATTTCAGCATGGCTCATTGCAGTTTCAGATGAATCGTGTCCCATAATATAAAGTTGTTGATCCTTCCAAATATAGCAACAAATGAATTGAATTCCAACAGATATAATAAATTCATCTCAATTATCTTTATTCAAATGAATTTGAACCAGCGGTAACTGATATCCCATGATAAAAGCTTGGTATTTAGAATTTATATGTCAATAATAAGCCCGGTAGATGTGACGGTGAAGAGTGGTTGGAAAGTATCATTGGGGAGATTCGGACTGATCCTGTTACTCTTTTTTTGCTCAGTGCCAATTTGAGTTTCCCAATCCTACCTTCAAAACTGATTAATGCTATAATGCCACCTACAACCATACCTGCACCGGTGACATAAGCAATATTGTTCATCCCTTTTTTCCCAATTGCCTGCTCTAAAAGTGTTGGATGATCAGGCAATTCAAATTGCTGATTAGCTGCCAGAAGACAAAAGCCACCACCCAATCCGGCAACAATAATCGACCCAAGCAAATTGAACTTTGAATCTTTTAGAGATTCCTGAAGTTGTTGATCGGATAACTGTCCAATGTCCGAAACATGATACTTCTTGTTGTACCATTGTCCAAATGAATTGTCAACCAGGATAACCAATAACAATAAAAAACAGAGGATCGCTTTCATTTATATGGGTTTAAGGATTAATTGCTTTCCAAAGTTACAACCTATTTTCCTTAAATTTTAAAGGTGACCAAACAATCCACCAATTTTCTTGATTATCTGACATTTTTTCTTTTAAATTTGTAAAATAGCCATAAAGTTGACTATTTGATTAACTATATAATTAATTCCAAAACAATCATGATGAAACTGAAGGATTTTTTTAAAGCTGTTGTTGTGGTTTTTTTAACACTTCAAAGCACCATTTTGTATTCACAAGAAAGTAAAGGCCTGGGTATAGGTCTTGGAACAGACATGGTCAGCCGGTACCTGTGGCGTGGATTGAACATTGGAGGTGATTGTGCCCATTTCCAACCCTATGCAAGTCTCAATTATAAATTTCTGGAAGTCGGAGCCTGGGCAAGCTATGGTCTGAGCAATAACAATGAGGCGGAGACCAATTATTATGAATATGATCTCTATGCCAAGTGCACGATAAATAATTTTGGACTCGGTTTCACCAATTACAATATACGCGATTATGGGAATTCTTCCGAAATAACTTTGTCCTATAAAGGAGGCGAAAAATTTCCTTTACATGCCAGCTTCAATAAATATGTTATCCACGATGATGCAAGTTATATTGACTTGGGTTACATTTTTTGTAACAAAAGCCTTATCCCTTTGGATTTTAATGTTGGCATGACTCCTTCTGCTGGTTCTTATGGCGATAAGGGAGGTGTAGTAAATATCAGTCTTACTGCTACTTATGAAACGATGGAGTCTGATAAATTTTCACTTCCTATCCATACAACAGTAATGGTCAATCCACAAATTGACAAGACTTTTTTCATGGTCGGCATAACCCTATCCACCAAATAGAGTTATTTTTTAATATGTGATTAATCCCAGAATGATCAGCAATCCTGAATATTCCTTTAGTTCAACACGCAAAACTTTCAAAGCATGACTGATCTGCGTTTCAACTGTCCGTTTGGAGAGGTTAAGTTGAAGGGCGATCTCTTCGTTTTTCAATCCTTGGATCCGGCTCATTGTAAAAATCTCACGACATCTTTCAGGTAGAAGTGAGATTGAATTCTTTATTTTTTCCTGAAGTTCAGAAGTAGAGTACAAGTCCTGATTGTAAACCAGGTGATTTTCCGAAATCCCGCTGAGTTGTCGGATATAATATTCCTCTATCTTTTTATGTTTCAAATAATTAATGCTTCTATTTTTTACAGCGGAAAAGAAATAGTTTTTAAGGGATTCATGGGGTTGGACCGATTGATGTTTTTGCCAGAACCGGACGAAGAAATCCTGTACAATCTCTTCCGCTTCATCCTTGTCGAACGTAAATTGTGCTGCATAAACAACCAAGCCAGGATAATAAGCATGGAACAACAGTTCAAAGGCGGTTTGGTCACCATTGATAAGACGGTTGATCAGTTCCTTTTCGGGTATTCCATGAAATGACTGCATACAACCTGAATTAGCAAGTTAAACGTCACTGTTTACAAATCATAACCAGGGTCTTTCCCTTTTTGTACTGCAGGTATCCCCTCTTTCATCCATTTTGGTTCAGGTTTACCTTTCAGAAAATGATCGAAAAACTGCCCCATCCTGATTGAGAGATCCTGTCGGTTTGGCCTCTTTGTCAGGTTGTGCTCATCCCCATTGTAGCAAAGTAGCCATGCTTGTTTCCCAAGCCGGCGCAATGCAGTGAAGAATTCGATACCCTGGTACCACGGAACTGCCCCATCGTTGTCGTTGCTCATGATCAACAATGGCGTTGTAATCCGGTCAACAAAAAAGATCGGTGAATTCTCGATGTACAATTCGCGTTTATCCCAGAGCGTGCCACCAATGCGGCTTTGCGTTTGTTCATATTGGAATTCCCTTACCATTCCACTCTCCCATCGGATACCGCCATAAGCGGAGGTCATATTGCTTACCGGTGCACCTGCCATAGCTGCCTTAAACAGACCTGTTTGGGTAACCATGTAGGCTGTTTGGTAACCACCCCAACTTTGACCCTGAAGACCCATGTTTTTTGAATCGACATAGGAGCGTTTCATCAATTCAGTTGTTCCACTCATGATCGAATTGTATGCATCTTTCCCTGGTTGACCGGTTTTATACACGATGTCGGGAACAAAAACAAGGTATCCATTGCTGTTGTAATATGGGAAATTTACAGTTGACCGTGTTGGTGCAGGGA
>Ga0209083_1001392_pt1 | contig 27865 bp, 25 predicted proteins | sample AM7aDNAmetaG_FD_184132 | JGI IMG/M metagenome (GOLD analysis project Ga0209083, IMG submission 184132) | Freshwater microbial communities from Finland to study Microbial Dark Matter (Phase II) - AM7a DNA metaG (SPAdes) (version 3) | ecosystem: Environmental > Aquatic > Freshwater > Lake ...
TATCAATGCTTGCGGAACAGTTCTTGAAGCGGAGTTTGTGGTGAGAAGCTGGATTCACGAGTACAACACAATCAGGCCACACAGCTCTCTCGGGGGCAAACCTCCGGCACCGGAAGCAGTACTTGTAACATCGTGGTTGGGGAGGGCAAGCGCTTGTTTAAATCTCAACTGAAAAGTGGTATATATTCTGGGGGCAGGTCATATCAACCCTTCCTCAACGGTCTCATCAAGAAAAGGCATTATCTTCTTCAAATTCTCCTCGATATCAACCAGTTCGATCACAACCGGAAGATCTTCCGAGAGCCGCAAAAGCTTTGCAGTATGAATACGGCTATCAGCCCCAAAGCCCATTATGCCTCTTGTCACTGTTGCACCGGCAAGATTCAGCTCTCTGGCCTTAAGCACAATGCATTCGTAAAGTGTTTTTCCCTGGCACTGATCGGATTCACCGATAAATATCCTCAACAACATTCCCTGTTCCGGTAGATGCATTTTGATCCTCCTATTTTGCGAAGTTTGTCAGGGTCCTTGCAGTAAAATATCCAACAAAAGCCAGACTAAGCCCAACTAAATTAGTGATAAGTATATAGATGACAGCGGTTTTGATTTCGCCGTCGCGTAATAGATTTAAATTCTCGAGGCTAAAGGAAGAGAAAGTTGTAAATCCGCCAAGGATGCCTACGAACAGGAAGACCCTCAACAGAGGAGAGAACTCAAAACGCTCGAACAAACCCCATAGAAAACCGATAATCAGTGAACCGAGAAGGTTTACGACAAGAGTGCTGGTAGGAAAAACTCCGTTGGAGAATTTAAAATCCAGACCGGAAACCGCGTAGCGGAACATACCGCCTATTGCACTTCCAAGAGCTACGTACAAATACCTCAACATGTATTCCTCCTTGTTCCGTAGGAGTTATCAGCCTGTTGAGGCGGTTAATGGTGAACTCCATCACCAACAAAGATATTGTAACATATAGACTAAACTATCGCAAATTGTATTTATAAGCGTTATTTTATTCTCGCTATTTCTTTCGCATGGAAGCGCCTTTCATTTCAATGACATGGGCAGCATGAAAAAGCCTGTCGCATACAGCATCAGCAATGGTCGGATCACCAATGTAACCATGCCACTGTTTTGCCGGCAGCTGGCTTGTGATGACCGTTGAGCCGGTGTTGTATCGGTCTTCAATGACTTCCATGAGATCTTTCCTGTCTGTATCGTTCATGGCGTTCATTCCAAAGTCATCAATTACCAAGAGCTTTACCTTGCTGAGTTTATTGAGATATTTGAGGTATGTTCCGTCTCCACGAGCAGCATGAATATTACTGAGCAGCCGTGACCACCTGAAATAGAGTGTGCTATGACCGTTCCTGCAAGATTTATTGCCAAAGGCACAGCCAATGTAGCTTTTGCCGATCCCGGTAGGACCGGTTATTATAACGTTCTGGTGGGCCAGAAACCATTCTTCATTCTGGAGCGAGACCAGTTTGGATTTGTTGATGCCCCTGCTGGTCCTGTAGTCAATATCCTCAAAGCATGCTGCAGGATACTTTAGCTTTGCTAAATGCAAGAGGCGGGCCTGCTTTTGATTCCGCCTGTAAATATGTTCGTCGTCTACAAGTATTGATAGGAACTCCTCAAATGAGAGATCTCGGTAGTCTGGCTTGCCGGACTTTTCCTCGTAGCTTTTTGCCATTCCGATCAATTTCATCTCATACAATTTGCTCAAGATTTGCTCTTTCATGTGGTTCCTCCTGGTTAGTTCATGCTAGGTTCGTAATATTCTGAACCTCGAATGTTTTCGTGATGTATTTTCTTGGATGCTGCTGGTTTGTCTTCTATTTGATCCAGATTGTGTTCTAGGATGCTTCTGACTGAGGTATAGCTGCAACTACGGTGTTCCAATGCCCGCTTGCAGGCCGAATCCAACCTTGAAGCACTGTATTTCTTTTCAAGGCTGATTATTCCAAGACAAGACCGGTAAGCCTGTTCCGGAAAATATTTTCGCTCTATTATTATCTTTACGACAGCTTTCACCGAAGGCCCATATTTCTCAGCCCACTGCATTATCCTCTCGGGTGTCCACTCCAAATATGCCCTATGGCTCTTGAGCATATGTTCCTTATCCGTTGTGAAGCCATTCTTTACGTAGCTCCTTTTATGCATGCATATTCTTACATCCTTACGGTATATTTCTATCACACGGCTACTTGCCTTAATTTCCAACTCTTGTTTGGCATATGTGTATGGGATTGAATAGGAATGATTATCGTAGAGGACATGGTAATCTATTCCTGCTTTTGCTTTTTTCCATTCTGCAAACTGGTAAGGTTGCCCGGGAAGAGGAAGAGCATTTGGCTTATCGAGTTCAAGGAAGAGTTGCTTCCTGCTTTTGCCTCTGCTCTTAATGACTTTATTATCCAATGTTTCAAGCAGTTCCAAGATTGCTTGATTTATCTCGGCCAGTGAGAAGAATTGTCTGTTCCTCAATCTCACAAATATCCAGCGTTTTACAATCTTTACTCCGATCTCAGCCAAAGACTTATCTTTAGGCTTTCTTACCCTGGCGGGTATTATGGCGGTGTTGTAATACTCCGCCCAGGCCGCATATGATCTATTCAGCACCGGCTCATATCTGCAGGCTTTACTTACGCCGGACCTTAGATTATCTGGTACTACACTCTTTGAACAGCAACCAAAATATTCAACTGCAGTAGTATGAGCATTTATCCAACTATGGATCTTCTCATCAGGAGTACAACAGGCAAACATACGCAATGAAGCTCCCCAGACAAAGACAAAAGCTCTGGTTTTCACTTCTTGTCCGGAAATCATATCTGTATACGAGAGACCTTCGCCAAAATCAACAAAGGCTTTCTCGCCACCTTTATGAATCTGTTTCATGCTGTATTTCCGGGCGTCAATGTATTCACTAAACAGCCGGCAGAACTGGCTGTACTGGTAACCATCAGGATTATCCGCTTTGTACTCTTCCCACAGAACCATGAAGTTCATGTTTGGTTTTGCCATTTCAATCGTTAAATCCTTGAAATCAGGAAGAGGTTTGGAGTCTACGTTATTTTTGGAAGGAAAAAGCTTTTTATCTAATTCGTCATCATTTAACTCTGGCGGTAATGGCCAGGATAAGCCGCTTTCCTCGAATAGACGCAGGTAATCACGGACTGTAGTTCTGCCAAGACCGCAGGATTCCGCTATCTTGCCCGGAGAAAGCCCCATTTGCTTTCTTAGACGCAGTATTTCTCTCATATGCCGCATACTTATACGCTCCTTTGCCATTTAAAGCCTCCTTTGAAATATTAAAGGCTCTATTATGGCTTATTTACTGGAGTCTTTCAGCATGCTTTGCCGGGCCTAATACCTTATGACCAGGTGGCGGAATGGTTTGGAATTGGGTGGCGCTTTCAATCAGAACGGGGTGGCGGAATCAATCGGAATCAGGTGGCGGATTGGATCGGAATTTGCATCCATGTTCATATAACGCTTCAGTCTTGATTTTGTCCAGGCTAAATACCTGAGCCTGGAACAGACAAACATCAAAACCAAATTGCCAGTGGGAAGACCAAGAGAACACTGTTCCGCCTCCAGATATCTCTCATCAGCCTTTCCAGTGTGTTGTTTTTTTAGATCTTTCTCAAAGAGGCGCTGAACTCTAAAGTCAGCTACTTTGAGTAACTATTTATTAATTAGGTTATTGCCGAGTTCCAAAGCTCTACTGCACGGTCCGTACTCAGCGAAATATTCCTTCCCCTCTAATTTTGCCGTAAAGAGCGCTATCAGTTTCTTTGCAGCATTTTCAGCGTTCCATTCCCCGGCTATTGTCTGATAAGCGTTGCATCCAAGATCCTCTCTTAGAACCCTGTTCTCCGCAAGTCTTTTTACTTTCACATAAAGATTTTCAATATCGCCATTTCGATACAAATACCCGTTTATGCCATTCTTAATCAGGAAAGGCGCAGAACCTATTGCGTGGCTGGCAACCACAGCGCAGCCGCTATTCATAGCTTCATTCAACACAGCGCCCCAGCCTTCATTGAAGTCGCTTGTAAAAAGAAATATGTTTGCTCTTTCCATGTGTTTTCTGACTTTTTCAGGGGGCATAATTCCTTCCAATGAAACAAACTCAGCGAGATTATACTTTGCTATCAATTGCCTTATATCGTACTCTTTTTCGCCAGCTCCTACCATGCGCAATCTGAAACTGATATTGTCTTTTTTTAGTCTTCGCGCCACTTCTATTGCCGCTTCTGGATGTTTCCAACCCAAAAAGCGACCAACCCAGAGAATCTCTATAGTCTTTGAACTTTTTAATTTTAAAAGCTGATTTATGTCGTATGTTTTTGCTTCAGGAAAATATCCCCACTTATAAGCTTTTGTTTTATATAGTCCGGCTACAGCAAAATCACCTGCAGTATATGCGCTTGCGCAGAGTAAATATGTGTTATTGTTGCGGTACTTGTAATGACGGCTATACAAATAAGCAAGTACGCGCGGCGAGAGTATGTGCCATCTGCCGGTTTTAAATATTCTCTCGGAATATCTAAAAACTAGCTTGTTGTTTTTCAGTCTACCTTCAATGAATGTATCCGGGGCTGAACCGGTTATAACTACATCACTTTTATCGGCAATCATTATAGCCTTTTTTAAGTTTTCTTTTGACACAAAGGATTTGATTTCGTATGGTTGAGCAGTCTTTACTTCCCATCCCATTTCCTTCCTTTCGTCCTCCATTGGCTCTGTAGATATAAAATGATAGTCGCAACCTATCATTTTATACATAGCCCTACTGAATGGGATTTGATGGTGATTTAAATAATTTGACAAGAACGCGACTTTTATAGACCCCTCCGGTTTCTAGTTAGAAACAATCTATTCTTATCTTCTATTTTGTTGCTGCAAGTTCTAATAGAAATCATTTTATATTTCAGCACCATTGCAAGCGATCTCATTATAAATATTCATGATCACTCTAACATTAGTTTCCTTATTATTAATCTGGATTGCATGCATCCTTGCGTTGCGAGACAGCGTATCAGCCAACGAATTATTCCCAAATATCTTTTTTATGTAGTAACTAAGCATATATGGAGCGTCGTGCTGATAGGCCATGCCATCATATTCATGAGTAATTCGATTGGTTACACCCCCAACAAATGAGGCGATAACAGGAACGCCCAGGATTTTTGCTTCGCTTATTGAATTCGATTCATTCTCAATTGAAGACGCAGAAACAAAGACATTTGAAGCCAAATACTGATTGCACATATCAATTTCATTCAGAGCTCCAAGAAAAGTAACATTCATATTCAAATTAAGTTTCTTAATTAACGATATAATATATTTGCCATAAGAAGCAATTTGTAGTTTAGATGACAGTGTATCATATTTAGTAATATCATTTCCTGCCACATAGACATGAGCATCGGGAAACCATTTAAGGACCTCCGGCATTGCTTCCAGCACCCAATGGAACCCTTTAATAGGGTAACCTGCTTGGCTAATAAATATCGAATGCTTCTTGCATTTTGAAACATCCCATCTATGCTCGTAAAAGCTATCCCTAAGAGTCTCGTTGCAAAAATGATACTTCGCATTAGGATTTATTTGTTCTGCACACGCCCTATCCCAATCAGTTCTACCAATTATATGCTTAACGTTTTTAATAGTTTGCACCTCAAGTTCACCGTTTCTGACAAACGCTTCTCTGCTTTGTCTAATATTGTTTTTTCTAATCAATTCTTTGATTGTAAATCCATTAACAACACTTGATGGCAAACCGGAATAGTAATGTTTTGCGCATACAGAAACCAAACCCTGGATAGACACAACGACCTTGTCAATTAGACCTAACTTCTGACATACTCTTGTCATGGCCAAAGCGTGATCGTATTCAGTTCCGTGAATATTAATGATATTTGGTTCACTGTCGCGCACCATTTCTTCCAAATAAAACTCAAGCTTAGATCTTTCTCTCTGACCATGGTAAGCATATTGCGGGAAAGCATAATACTTCAGATTTTCTGTGGAACCCGCCTCAACAGCATAAATATCCCTTTCCGGGAAACAAACACTTAAAGATATTTCATTGTTTTTCAGCAGGCCATTAGAAAGCCCTGTTAACCAGCCACCAGTGTCGCTTTTTCTTTTATTCCGTGCCTTGGCTATTTTTGGCAGGATAATATTACAAAGCCATAATACCTTCATGATTACTCCTTCACGAATATTTTTGTTTCAACAGCCTTAATCCGATCATGCTATTTGACGTTTCCAGTCTTGCCGCATAAAAGCTGAGCACCTATATACACCAGCACTTCAGGCACTTCAAGCTTGTAATCCGGTGCATCTTTTCAGTATTGCATATATCCATTCTTAGACATGTGTAAATCCCCTAGTTGCTAAAGTACTTCTATTGACATTACGCTTTATTTCCCATTGAAACACTTTTGTATCGTGCTAGCACCAAAAACGAACAGCTTAGAATATTAAGCCCTCCTGATCCAGAAACAAAAGCAGCTTCTCCGATTCCCATAATAATTACTGCTAAAAAGGCGATTATTGCCAAAACCTGAAACTTTGAATTACATTCTCTGTTAATGCTTTGAATGATTCTTGTCCAGAAAATCAAAAACAGAATAAAAACTATTCCTCCATAAGAAGCCAAAACATCTAGATGGGTGTTGTGCATTTGCGATTGACCTGAACCTTCACTTATTTGGTAATAAGCTCCTGTTATAGGATATCTTCCTATCATTTCGATTCCAATTCGCCAGATATCCTCCCTAGATTCAAGCATCTTCCCTGGGACAGTAAACATTTCTAATTGTACTGCCACATTAGAAGCCAAAAAATTCTCATAAGCAATAACTGCGGCTATTGGCATAATAATAATAATGGCTATTATAATATTGTTTAACCTTACCCTGTCCTTTAGCAACACAAATGAAGCCATAATTAGGAAAAACACTACAGCCAAGATAGAAGTCCTAGCATAAGTCTCGTATAGGAAACTCGAGAGAATAATCAGCAATACGCCCAATAATATTCTCAGCATTATTCTTTTCAATATTACCATGGCCATAAAAACTGCAAAAAAAGTATGAGCTAACCACATTCCGGTAAAATTTGGGTTTCCAAATTTGAAGGTTAACAATCTTGTCCCAAGCAAATACTCCCTGCCCTCTCCTAAAAAGTACGAATATGAATAATACACCCCCATCAAAACGTTGACAGTTATTATAAACATAACAATTTTTCTGTTTACCGGCATTCTGCGTACGACAAACAATAGCATCAATGTTAGACTGAACACCACACATTTTCGAAGATATAGAAAAGAAGGAATCCCATCTGGAAATTCTACAAACAAAAAAAGAAAAGCAAACCCTATTATTGCGACCATTAACAAGAAATCCACACACTCAACTCGTCTAATTCCAACATCGGAATAACTCTTTATTGAATAGATGAATATTCCAATTAATGTAAATGTAGAACAAGAACCCATATAATTCACTTTACCTGTAATCGTAAATAGCACAATCAATAGACATAAAAGCATTTCAATTGAATAGAACACGTTTATCCTGCTATTCGCATCTCTTATCATAAGTATATCTCCCTAGCCTTATTGCTCATTGAGCATGGAATATATGCTTGTTTTTATCGCTTTTATTTGCTGAATACCCCAGCGAATTTAATCATCATAAATTAACGTTTAGTGTCAACAACACCCTTAACTTATTGTTCGTTTTCTATCAGAGAAACGAACTGCTTCGCAACATATCCCGGAGTACAGGACATGTAACTTTCCCTGATATCTTCAAAATCAATTTTGACATCACAGTTTTGGATACAAAAGCTGTGAAACGTTCTGCTGTTGTGCTCCAGAAAGTTTTCGTCCATCTTCAGACACAATGAGTACGGATATGACTTCAAATACTCAAGATATGCGTCTTTTTCGCTGTAATACAGATGAATTATCGGCTTACAGAACGACAAGTATTCAAATAGTTTACTAGGAACTTCATTCTCTGAGTTGTTTCCTATCGTCAACAAAATATCAGATTCAAGCATTATTTTTGTTATCTCTTCGGATGAAACACGATCAAAATTATGCATTTTCCCGCTTAGTCGCTCTTTGTATTTATCAATAATATGCTGACAGTTCCCGAATGAATATAAGTATAAAACAACTTTGTTGTCATTAAATATGTCATTACACAATATGTCAAATAAATATGTTGGATTGCGTAGCTTTTGGTATAACGAACCTGCATACAAAACATTCACCGCGCCACAATGTTCCTCTTGGAGCCGATTCAAGACATCTATCTCCTTGACTAATGGGTGCTCTGTCACAACAATTTTGCTCAAATATTTTTCGAACATTCTGTTTCGATAATGCTCTTGAAGGGCAGGCAAAATAAAAAGCCCATCACAAGCATTCATCGCGTCAACTTCTAAACGAAGATTATTGGGATACTTTATTTTTCTGTTAATACTGTTTTCGTATAACAAGTTATTGTTCGCATATCTATCGAGCTGATAAATAAATAGCATAACATTTTGTCCTAGCACCTTTTTTATTTCAACTCCGGCAAACACCTCCTCGTGAGGTGCAGACACCGGGATTATGACATCTATTTTTTGATCACGATTCAACCGTTCAACTTCCAGTTTTATTTTGTTTTTAGTTTTCCTGGAGAAACTCTGCATCCTTATCAGTCTGGGGACATAAAACGCTATCCTCTTAATTGTCAAAAGGAATCTATACCATTGTCGTTTATAACACTTTTCTGAATTCCTGATTTTCAGAGACAAGTAATGGTGTAAGCACAGATTGTAATCAGTAAACCTAATAACTCTAACACCTTCGACAAGACAATCTCTCTTCAAAGAAAACACATTTTTCCTGGTAACAACTGTGATTTTATAGTCTTTCTTCAGTTCTTGAATCAAACTATGAGCAATATTACCATTTGCTGATGCAAATGGCATATATTCTCCGACTAAGAACACAATGTGTTTCATAATTATATCCTGTTTACTCGAAATCTATTTCTCTTTGTATTCTTGCCAGAATTAAGCATTTTCACTGTAAATCTTGAGATATTCATTGAAACGATCTTCTTTACCATATTTCCGGCCCCTCATTACTACACCTTCCTTCTTGAAAGGATTTTTTTTAATTTCCTGTATTGCTTTTAAAATGCCATCAACACCTACTCGGATATCAACCACAATTCCACTTTTTTCATTCACGCTTTCTGCGCAACCAGTCACTCCGTAAACTATAGCAGGCGTCCCGCAGGCAAGCGCTTCAATAGTGACATTTCCAAAACTTTCTTGTTTACTTGGATTAACAAATACATCTGCAGCCGAATAAATCCCGGCTAGCTCCTCAGCACTATTTGTCCGAGAGATATATAAAATATTTCTTGGCAGCAGTTTTGACTCTTTAGGACCAATACCAACCAGGACAATCCTGTATTTATCATTGAGCATTTTTGATAGTAGTATAAAGTCTGCTAGCCCCTTGCTCTCGGTCCATACTGATGCAACGCCAAGAACAATAAATCTATCTTCGAGACTGTGCTTTTTCCTGAAATCACTGTTTGACGGTTTGAACTTCTCCAAATCAACACCATTATTAATTACCACATTTCTGCCTTTTCCTAAAAATGATTGGGAGACCAACCCAGAAAGCCATTTTGACGGAGTGACAATAGTCATATTGCTTATGGAAGTAAAAAGCTTCCTTTTCATCTCATAATTCCACTTTGAGTTGTCAAGGCACCGACTTGAAGGATATTCAGTCTTTAACTGACAGCCGTAACAACCGCTCTTCCACTTCTCACAGCATACATAATCAAAATGCGTACAATGACCCGTAAAAGCCCAGCAATCGTGGAAAGTCCAAACAATAGGTTTGTTATAAACTCTTAAAAAGTCAAATAATAATTCTATATTGATGTAATAGCCGTGGAGATTATGAAGGTGAATAATGTCAGGAGAATATTGCTCAATCCTGCAAATGAAAGAGCTTGTAGCATTCTTTGAATAGAATCCGTTTCTATCAAAAATTCTTGTTCCTAATACATGCAAATAGACATCAAGATCAGAACCAATTCTATAGCTATTGATTCCAATTGGAGCATTGTGTCGGCCGTATGCAATCAGGCAGTCGTGCTCTTTTGCTTTCAAAACTCCATATATATCGGTTACAATACGCCCTGTACTTCCATAGCCGCAGACTGAATTTATTTGTAAAACTTTCATAGAATCTCCATCCATCGTCTTAGAAACTAAACAAATTTACTAATAATAATGTTATACGAATGGCTAGCCGTATAATGCTCCTCCAAATACTTCCTGGCATTTATGCCCATTTGAATAACTGAGTTACCACTAAGCAATAGTGCCAGTTGTTCACCAAAAGCCTTAATATCTCCGTTTTCACACCAGAGACCGCTTTTTGATTCATCTATCATCTTGCCCAGATCGGTGCTTTTATCAATAGCAGCAAGTATTGGCATAGAAGCTTGCATATATGACAATATTCTCGATGGAATATTTGGAATTGTGAATTTACTGCTAAGAAAGATTAGCCCAATATCACAACAATTGCTTAAAACCTCATAATCTACCCTATCCAATTGCTTCAGTAATTTTGCATTAGCAGGCTTTTCTCTGTCGAAAAAACCCCTAATTTTATTAAACTCGGTACCGCTGCCGACAATAAGGAAATAAACACTTTCATTGTCTCTATTAGCTTTTATGCAATCAAGCAAAAACTGTATACCTTGCGGTAGCCCTAAGTTGCCACCAAAAATGCATACGACCTTATCAAGCGGGATACCATACTTTTCTCTTATTTTTCTTCTGACTAAAGGATCCTTTTGTATTACCATCGGCTCTATGCTATTCGGGCAAACCTCAACAATGTCTCGTGGAATTTCTGGATTATGTTTCAAAACATATTCAACATTTGCATGAGACATGCAGCCTATATAATCAGAAAGCGCATATAATCTTCTTTCTTTATTTCTAAAAAACCGATACAACAAACCTGTGAGTCCAGTTTTGCTGATCATCCCCAAGTCAACAGCATTTTGCGGAAAAATATCTTTTAACAATAAATAGGTCTTTGCATTATCACGCTTCTTTGCAAACGCTACAACATTCTGCAGCGTAATTGGAGGAGTAGAATAAAGGACAAGATCAAACCTGACTTTACTGAAGTATTTCTTAATCCCATTTACAAACTTCTTCTCGACCATAAGCAACGAGATGCCTTTTTCCAACAAATTTGTTTTTTGCATATTCCCTATCTTTAATCTGAGTATTTTACAGTTTCCCTCGTCAATCAACCTGGTAGCCTGCTTTCTTCTTCTTTCAACAGGTGAAACAATATAGACCTTGTGTCCGTTATTTACGAATTCTCGCATTAAATCTGTGTAGATATTTCTTTCTTTTACCGAGCCAAAGTCGGCTAGAGTCAAAAACAGAATGTCCATAAGCATGGTTCCTCGTGTCAGTCGGACTTGATATTTTCGATAGAAAAGAACAATTCCGATTATATATTCCGGTTGTCCCCTATACCTTCTTTTCTGACACTATCGCAATTTTTCCCGTCAATGTGATCACACTATCATTTAAATAAATCACAAATTAATCTGATAATGGTTTGTGGCTCCAATCCGATCAACTACATATATTTTTGCTGGAACTAATTCCAACATTTAACATTGAGAAAGTCACTTTATATTTAATTCTCTAGTTAAGCTCCTTATTAAATCATGGCCATCCCAAACAAGAGAGAATTCCATTGTTTTTCCTATTGGAACGATCCTATCAACTCCTCGCGGGCCTAACGCCATGACAAAATCCTGTATTTTGCCTGCCTCTAACCCCAAATAGGATAATGTCTGACATTGCGATGTGAACAATGGCAGTAATTCAACCAACGATTTAGCCGCATACTCAATAAAATATCCGTTACTGCCTTTGCAATCCATCAAACTCCCAGTAAGCCGTTCCGCCTTAACTCTCGTAATGTAATTGTCTTTGAAATCTTCGCGGAATATTTTCCCATTGCCGGCTGCATGCTTGCATAAATTTATCAATTTACTTACAGAATGTATCGGCTGAAGCAGATATCTTTCTTTTACTATCGCATGCAACTCGTTCCAAAAAACAAGCTGCGCCTCCTCTATGCAATTCCCCATCCAAACAATTAACCGCGGGGAGGTACAAGCATTCTGATCGGTCAAATAAGTATCGTTAAAAAAGCCCTCCGCAATAAACTTCTTTTTTTCTTCTTTCAAATAGTTATCCGAATTGATCACGCAAATTGAATACCTGTCTGAAAAAGTAATTTCCGTTGCTCTTGGTTTTAACGGAGATTTCCGTATTGTCTCTATTGTCTGATCCCCACCCCATATTATTCTTGTATCACATAGAGCCGACAGACAATCAGTTATTGTTTGGTCATGCCCGTATTTGACCAAACAAATGTATTGCTTGATTTTATTATCTGCCGCCTTAAACAAGGCCTCGCAGATCATTTTAACTTGTTCAAACTCATTTGATGGCAATCTTACTATGTTAGCATTCCCTGAGAGCATTCCTGCAGCCAACGAATAGGCAAAATTTACCGCAACATTGGATGGGGTTATATGAAAAGCCACCCCCCTGCCCATACGGTTAATATTTCCAATATATGGCTTCTGTAAACTCTTAATAGAGGCTTTCCTACACCAGAACGCAAAAGTTATGACATCAGGGTAACCTTTTGCTTCAGCATTATTCAGTAATATTTTTGATACCGTATTAAAATATTCAATCATATTCTCGTCAAACGGCCGCAGTACCGGAACTTGTTCCATGTTCCGAATCGTTTCGGAATCACCAACAATGTAACTGATACAATCAGAATTTAGCTGCATAAGTGTCGCTACACCCTCTAATCTCGGCATTTTTTAATCGTCCATTTATCTTGAAATATTTGCCTTTTCTTCCACATAAACAATTGTCTTCACCAAGTATCACGCCTTCGTCTTCAGTAAGCAACAAGTGACCTGGATATGATTCCGGCAGTATTGAAACTACCTGAATAATACCGGCCTCTCCAATATCACAGGGTGAAAAATCTATGTGATGGCGGGTAATAATATCAGAATATACACTGGCATGCAAGTACCCAAGCTCGCACTCTACACAAACACAACCTGCTTGTTCAGCCATGCCGTAATAGTCATGCACATGCAGTAAGCCAAACGCTGTATTCAACCGCCTTTTAAATTCTGACTGAGAGACCGCCTCACTGTTAAGTTTTTTCCAACCTCCGCCATGAATTAATACCCCCCCCGATAAATCGACTTTAGCATTTAACTCAATTAATTTGCTATAGAAATGCTGCCAGATTATGAAAGTAAAACCATACAATAAAATGTCCTCGCTGCGATGCTTTTCAAGGAAGGCATTAATAGCATTGATATTAATGCTCATATCATCATTGAGAGCATATGTTTTTTCAGAGCCAAATATTGAAAAGCCAGTAATACCGGCGCCCCTGGCTGAGAACTTAGACCTATCCGTAATGACTGACGGACTATCAATAATCATCATTGGTATTCTTTTTGGACCAATATAATCGGATACTATTTTTGCCAGAGTCTTCTGTTGATTGCCGGCTGTAATCTTGTCTAAATAGATCTTTGAAACCGCCTGTCCGGATGTTCCTGATGAGGTTACAGTTTTGAATACATCACTTTTCTCTATGCTCATTAAATCAAGTTCTTTAAATATGCTCACAGGGAGAAAGGGGATGTCGTAATAGCTGTTTATCTTGCCGGCATTAAAACCAAGGCAATCGAGTATCTTTTTGTACTCTGCACAATTCTCGTAATGAAATAGAGTCAGCTCAGTCAGCTTCCTTGTCAGCAAACCCTCCTTTTCATGTTTTGACAATGAGTATGGCGCAAAATTCAGTATTTCCTTATAATCCAGCATGTAATTCTCCATCACTTTTTAGGCGCGACTAATCCAATATTTTGTAAGCTTATGATAAAGTATTTTCCCGGAGTCATTCCTTGGCACTTCTTTGATAGTTTTAACATTAAAGGCAATTTGATTAAGCCCGGTCTTATCAGATATGAATTTTATTACTTGATGGCGCAATGCTTCATTTGTGATAAAGATATACATCTTGTCATCTATGCCGGAGCATGCGCAATCCAAATCGTTAAACTGCACCCTAATAATTTCTTCTGATTTATCCAGATCAATCCTGGTGCCGAATATTTTCAAAAAACGTTTTTTCCTGCCAACGATGTAATAGTATCCATCTTCATCTTTCTTGGCCATATCGCCCGTTAACAATCTCCCTCTAAATTCATCTCCTTTAACCAGGTCTTCACCACAGCTCGCATATCCAAGAGCCACATTAGGGCCTTCGTATACCAATTCTCCTGCAATATTTGGCTCCATTATTTGATAATCCTCATGAATCAAAGAGAACTTGCCGCCGGGAATTGCAATGCCTATACTACCTATTTTTTCCAATGACTTTTCACGCGGCAAATAGGACATCCTGGCCGTAGCTTCAGTCTGCCCATACATTACTATGAAATTTTTATCGTTTTCTTTGGCATACTTAGCGATTTTCTCGTGCAATTTCGCTGACAATCTTCCGCCTGCCTGGGTCATAGTTTTAAGTGAAGTCAGCTCCATTCGGTAAAACCTCAATTTATCCAATATCTCGTATGTATACGGAACTCCCCCAAATGAAGTAGCTTGATGTTCTTTAAAGAAAGACCAAAATTCCTTTTCAAAAAAGCTTTTATTGGTAAGCAGTATTGTGGCGCCGGCAAGCAAATGACTATTAATAATTGAAAGTCCGTACGAATAGCTCATAGGAAGAGTCGTGATAGGCCTCTCCGCATTGTCCAATCCCAGATACTTTACAATTGATTTAGCGTTGGCTTCTATATTTTTATGACTTTGCCGCACCAGCTTCGGGCTGCCCGTGGAACCAGATGTGGCCATTAATAAAGCTAACTCGTCAAACAGTTTATAACCGTCTTTGAAATTTGTCCTCAACAGGGTATAATTGAATTCTCCATAAACACATTCAAACTTAGTGAATTTCTCCACCAAACAATCAGGAAGCCAAAGATATGATGGCTTATACACGGAAATCAGGTTTTGCAATGATTCATAATCTATGTTACTGTTCAACAATAAAGGGACTATGTTATTGGTGATAAATCCCGCATAACCGACAACAGACCCAACAGAATTTGTACATAACGAGAATACAAGGCATCTCTCTCTTATGTTCGCAATGAGTCTTTGTTTTGCTGAATGCAATTCACCATAAGTGACCATTTCTCCCTGGTCGCTTATGGTGAAAATATTATTGTTGTCTTGGCTAAAATTTAACATTGTATTTCGTCAATATTTCTTTTCCTTTCTTAAATGAACTGAAAGCAAGCACATCCTCAGTATCAAGCATGATGTCGAAGACTTCTTCCAGCGTAGCCATCAAGGCCATATGCCCGACTGAATCCCATTCGCTAATTGATTGATAAGCTAAATCTTCCACTTCGCTCGCTTTAACGTTCAATGCCTCCACGAATGCATTTGTATACTTTTCAAGATTCGTCATTAAAGTATCTCCTTGTATTTATCTAAAATTTTTATCGCAATCCTATCTGCGGTTAAAGCATATTGCTCTAACATAAACTCATAGCTGCCGGCGCGCTTATATTCGCTTGAAACGCCTATAGCTAAATGCGGCGGCTTTACCTTAAGTTCAGAAAGGACTTCGGCTACTGAGCTCCCCAGCCCGCCAACAATGCTGTGCTCTTCCACAGTCACTATCAGTTTCGAATCGAGCGAGTCACATATTGCTTCTTTATCAATCGGCTTGATGGTATGCATATTAACAACCTTGCAAGAAGCACCCTGCTCTTCCAAATACTTCATTGCTTGAAGGGACTGGTGAACCATTCCGCCGGTTGCAATAATAGCAATATCACGGCCTTCTTTTAATAATATCGCTTTTCCAATTCTAAACTCATAATCCTCTTTGTAGACAATTGGATGGTTCATAACACCTGTTAGCCTTAAATATACCGGTCCCTTGAATTGCAGAGCTGCTATTGTTGCTTTTGCCGTCTCAAGACAATCTGAAGGCGACAGAATTACTATATTTGATATTGATCTAATAGCCGCAATGTCTTCAATTGCGTAGTGGGTTATGCCAAACATGCCCATGGCAAATCCGCCGCCAAACCCAACAATTTTAATATTTTCCTGCATATATCCCATAAAATGCCTCATTTGCTCGCATGCGCGCAAACATGCAAAATTTGCAAAAGTTGTGGCAAACGGTATATACCCGAGGGTTGACATACCTGCCGCTATTCCAATCATATTTTGTTCTGCAATTCCGACATTCACTACTCTTTCAGGATAAGCGCTTTTAAATCTATCCAGGCCGGAGGTCGTACACAAATCTGCAGTTAAAGCGATAATCCTGTCGTTTTCTTTTGCTTTTTCAGTGAGAGCATATCCAAAAGCTCCTCTTTGCCCGAGTATTGATAACATTCTAATTGAAGTACGTTCAACTTTCATTACTGATCTCCTAATGCGCAAATAGCTTTTCGGTACAATTCGTCGGTCAAACGGCCATGATGCCAATCTTTAGAATTCTCCATGAACTTAACACCTTTCCCCTTGGTAGTGTTGGCTATTATCACTTTGGGGGCAGTTGTGCTTTTCTGAAGAAAAGCTTCCATTACGCTTCTAATATCATGACCGTTACAAGTTATTACTTCCCACCCAAAACCTTCCCACAAAGCTTTCATATCAATATCAAGAATATCATCGCATAATCCGTCAGATTGCATATTGTTTCTATCTATAATTGCTGTTAAGTTGGAAAGTTTATTATGCTTGGCAAACATCGCGCCTTCCATCACAGTACCTTCATTGACTTCACCATCTCCCATTAAAACATAAACCATAAAGTTCTCTTTATTCAGCTTTGCTGCTAATGCAATGCCAACTCCATAGGAAAGTCCTAATCCTAAACTTCCTCCGGAATATTCAATTCCGAGAGATAAATTTTTAGAGGGTTGCCCCGGAAAGAACCCTCCATTAACCTCAAAAGTATTCAAAGCTTCCTCTGATATTACTCCTGCTTCATGCAGAGCAACGTAAAGGCCCAAAGACCCGTGTCCCTTGCTCAACAAAAATCTATCCCTTAAAGGCCACGCCGGTTCCGATTTATTCAGCTTCAAGATTTTCAAATATAACACAGCCATTATTTCTACAATTGATAACGCCGGGCTTATATGAGCTCCGCTGTTTCCTGCTTGACATGCGAGACGCAAAATATTTCTTCTCATATTAAGAACTGCCGCTTCACATCTGCTAATCTCATGTTCGGTAATCATCTAATCCCCCCGTCTACTCGAATTGTCTGGCCCGTGACATAGCTTGATAAATCTGAGGCCAGGAATACGGCAGTCGTCGCAATTTCAGAGGGTTTCCCGCCGCGTCTCATGTCGGCAGTTGCTTTTGCTTCTGCCACTACAGCTTCAGGCATTGAAGCAAGCATATCAGTTTCTGTTATCCCCGGCGCGATACAATTGGCTCTAATTCCGCTTTCTCCCAATTCAGCCGCAATAGAATCAGTCATGGCTGCTACCGCGGCTTTGGCTGCCCCATACACTGATTTCCCTGAATTACCATCAAAAGCCGCAGTAGAAGCAATGTTTACGATACTTCCCTTTTTCCGCCTGACCATTAATTTTGATATATATTGCGTGAAAATGTAGACGGAAATAAAGTTTACTTCAAGTTGATTCCTCAAATGTTCAACCGTTGACATCTGGAATAAAGCATTATATGTAATACCCGCGTTATTAATTAACGCATCCACTGGAATCTTTGAGTCCATGATTGATTTGACGGCAGTTTTCATTGCCTCGTAATCCGTAAGTTCAAAAAAAATGGGCCAAATTTTAACTTCATGCTTCTCTGCCAGCGCGTTTACAACGGCGAGGAACTCCGGCGTTTCTACTCGAGCATGCGCCCAAATGTTCGCTCCATTTCTTGCAAACTCCTCAAGCATCGCTTTGCCGATACCTCTATTTGTGCCTGTAATAATTACGTTTTTCCCTTTTAGCATCGCTAAATCCTCCTTACCCAATCCCGCCGTCAACGCGTATTGTTTGTCCGGTAACAAAGCTCGATAAATCGCTGGCCAGATAAAGTATCACATTGGCTACCTCTTCAGGTTTGCCAATTCTCTTAATATTGCTTTTATGCATTTGCCTGTCCATGGCTTCTTTTGGGACGATAGCTGTCATAGCAGTATCGATTACTCCGGGCGCAACCGCATTTACCCGTATGCCTCTTGGAGCTAGTTCAGCCGACATCGTCTTCGTTGCGGAAATAATGGCTGCTTTGGAAGACGCATACACCAGCTGTCCGGGATTTCCGTCTATCGCGGAGATGCTTGAAATATTTATTATGCTTCCGGCGCCATTTCTTAACATCAGTTTTGTGATATATTGAGAGAACAACATCTGGGAAAAATAGTTCACTTGGAATACAGTCTTCATTTGCTCCGTAGTTGCCATTTGGAATAGCGCATCCCGTGTTATTCCTGCAATATTTACTAAAATATCAATTTTTCTATTAAGTTTTTGAATAGTCCTTGCCGCCTGTTTAATAGACTCATCATCCATAAAATCAAAATATATTGGTGTTATTTCAACCCGCTGTCCGCCGGATAATTCTTTGACGCACGCTGAAAATTCTTCTGTTTCATGCTGACTACATGCGATAATATTTGCTCCGTTTTTAGCAAAGACGCCCATTGTTGCTCTGCCTATTCCCTGCAGGCAGCCTGTTATAACTGCAGTTTTTCCGCCTAAAAGCATCATTATATCCTCCGCTTTTACTTTGTTTTTTCTCTTTCCGCAGGTGACACAGGTAAATGCCGGTTAAAAACTTTATGGTTAACATTTTCTCTCTGAGCTCTCGCAGGGTTCCCCATTGCAATGACTTGACCGGGAATGTCTCTGGTAACGACAGATCCCATTCCAACAATAGTTTGATTCCCTATACGAATATTCTCTTTTATCGGAACATTAAGGCCGATATACGTTTCATGCCCAACAAAACAACCTCCCGCTACGCAAACATAACTAGAAATCACGGTATCATTCCCAATTTGACTATCATGTCCTATACTTGCGCATGGCTGCATCAATACATTTTCTCCTATTGCTATATCACATGACACAAAGCAATTCTTGCAAATGGTAGTTCCCGCTCCAAGACTCGTATCGCCAGGAATATTGACAGACGGGTGTATTAAAACAGCTAAACGAAAACCCTTATCATTTATTCTCTCTCTCAATTTTCTTCGTATTTGCGGTTCACCCACTGCTACCACTATTTCAAGAATAGATCTGTTGTATTTTTGTTTAACTTCTTCAAAGGGATAAACTTGCCTTCCTTTTAGCGCAGGTAACCCACAATCATCATCAATAAAAATTATACTGTTCCAACGCTTTTCAACTTCGTTTATCTGAAGGGCTAATATCAATAACTCTCTCCCAAGACCACCAGCCCCGTAAATGCCTAAGTCCATATTTTGCTCCTTAAACCAATGACCCGCCGGCACCGATTATTACTAATTGATCTTGAAATTCAATCCTTTTCATTTATTCCTGACCCCGTGAATGGCTCCATAGTAGCAGCAGTATCAAAGTTTACTGCTTCACGCATAAATACCTTTTTTATAGTCTGCCATATAATCTTACAATCTCCCCAAAAACTTATTTCATCCGTATATTGTACATCAAGGTCAAATTTTTGCTCCCAACTTATCGCGTTCCTGCCGTTTACCTGAGCTAATCCTGACAACCCTGGCCGAACTTCGTGCCGGCGTCTCTGGTGTTTATTGTACAATGGCAGATATTGAATTAGAAGCGGTCTCGGCCCGACTACAGACATATCTCCTCTGATTATGTTAAATAGTTCAGACAACTCATCTAAAGAACTGCTTCTTAAAAGAGAACCAAAATGCGTAAGACGCTTCTCGTCAGGCAGAAGATTCCCGTCAATGTCTTTTTCCTCAGTCATAGTCCTGAACTTGTACATAGTAAATATCTTTCCTCTTAACCCAGGCCTCTGTTGTTTAAGGATTACCGGTTTCCCAAGCTTAATTCTTATTAGCAGCGCAATAAGTGCGAGAATTGGTGAGAGTACAATAACAGCCAGAAGAGCAAGTAAAATATCCATAGGCCGCTTGATGTATTTTCTATACAACATAATTACATCTCTCCTCTTCCAAAAAGGCTGGCGTTTTTATCTGCTTACCGAAACAATTTCCTTATAATCCCAACGATGCAGGCCAAATCATCATCCGACATTTTTGTATCACTCGGCAGGCAAACACCATTCTCAAATATCTCTTCCGAGACTTTTCCACCGAAATAATCATACTTCGAGAAGAACGGCTGAAGATGCATTGGCTTCCAGATAGGCCGGCTCTCTATGTTTTCTGCTTCAAGCGCATCCATAACATTTACAGGCCGCACTTTACCGCGCAATAGCATACAACTGAGCCAGTAGTTTGGCTCATTCCAATCGTTAACAGGCATCATTTCAACGCCGTCAAGGTCGCTTAGATTCTTCCTGTAAAATTCGTGTATTTCTTTTTTCCTTTGAATTCTCTCGGCGAGAACCTTTAACTGGCCTCTGCCAATACCAGCGACAATGTTGCTCATTCTATAATTGTATCCGAGCTCTGAGTGTTGATAGTGCCTTGCGGGATCCCTGCTCTGTGTCGCCCAAAATCGTGTTTTCTTTATTCGTTCTTCATTGTTGCTTACCAGCATCCCTCCGCCGGAACTGGTTATTATCTTGTTCCCGTTGAAAGAATAGATTCCGTAGTCTCCGAATGTTCCCGTATGCTTACCTTTATATAAAGTTCCCAGAGATTCTGCTGCATCCTCTATAAGTACTGTATTGTGTTTTTTGCAGAGACCGATTATTTCGTCCAATTCAGCCGAGAAGCCGTAGAGATGCACTACTATTACGGCTTTTGGCGTGTACTTCTTGAAGGCTTCTTTAAGCGCAACAGGGCTCATATTCCAGGTTTCAATATCGCTATCAATGAATACCGGAGTTGCGTTTTGATAAATGATGGGATTTGCCGTAGCCGAGAAGGTGAGACTTGAGCAGAATACCACATCTCCCGCCCCGACTCCGGCCGCCTTCAAAGCGAGATGGATTGCTGATGTTCCCGAGACTAAAGCGGCCGCGTGAGAGATGCCGACATATCTTGCAAGCTCATTCTCAAATTCATTTACATTCTTACCAAGAGGAGCAACCCAGTTTGAATCAAAGGCCTCCTGCACAAATTGTTTCTCAAATCCTTCCTTGCTCATATGAGGAGATGAAAGATAGATTCTGTTCTTGGCTCCCATAGGGTTTACTTTCTTTTGGCTGTATAATTCTCTTTGATAACGCAACCTGAATAGCAACCGAATAACGACAAGGCAAAAGCAACAAGTACAATCTTTGACCTGCTCGGTTTGCTTCTTCTCTCCGGCGGAACGGCCTTATCCAAAAGCCGCACCACGGGTTTTGCAGATGTAAGTTCAAGCTCCTGATTCATTATATCCAAATTAGCAACATAAAAATTAGCAATAACAGCCGCGAGTTTTGGATCTTTGGAATCAACGCTGATAGCAATTGCTTTTTCTTTTGTTACAGAGATATTTGTACTGCCTCGTAAAGTATTAATCGCACCCGAAATAGAAGCTGTTTTATAGATTTTCTGAAGTTCAAACTTCTCAATTATACCCTCTGCCATTCTGTTGCTCTTCAACATAGCAATAACAATATTTGAATAATTGAACCCGCCGCCAAACACATCCCCCAGAGATGTAAAAATATTCCTGTTCGTCATAGAGCCGCCTTTGCTCATGTCTTCCAGTTCCGGCGGCAGGACTACTACAGTTGCGGTATAAATCTTTGGCTGGTTTAACGAATAGATAACGGCTAAGACCGTAACTATTCCCGTGACTGCTGAAATAAACTTCCGATATTTCCAGGCAATATTCCAATAATCCAGTAAAGTTAGTTCGTTAAGTGCTTCATCCATAAAGCCTCCGGTTCTGATGCTCGGAATTATTAAAAGGGTCAGAGCAAACCCCGTTGGGTCCGGCAGTCAATTCTATCTTGTAATAACTGATACGCCTACGCCCACCTGATAGAATATTTGGGATAAATCAATGAGCATCTTAAACCAATTGGTTTCGACGTTTATTTGAGCGGGAACGACCACTGTGTCGCCTTTTGCCACTTCTGTTCCCCAGGCATTGTTTTTGTCCACCTCGCCGCTGGCTCTTATCACATAGACTTCGCCTCTGTTTGCGTCTTTTGTGGTTCCTCCGACTTTATCAATATAAAATGAAATGTTTTTATTCGGTTCAAATATGATGCTGGAAGAATTATACACGCTTCCAATTACATTTACCGAAGAAGGAATCTGCGGCACATATAACGCGTCATTTTCTTCAAGAAGTATATCGTATTTGCTGTTCTTAAAGGTTTTCATGTCTTCTATCTTTATGATCAATCTCCCAGGAACCTCAATACTCGCGTAAAGTTTTGCTATATTCTCTTTATTACTTATCTGTTCTGCGGCTCTTTTAGCATCCGGATCCGATGCGCTTCGCGCTTCTACATTCGCTTTTTCTTGATACACTTCAGCCTGCAAGCGTTCCAGATAACGGGACATTGCTTTCTGCTGAGATGTCCTTGCGGATTCCCTCGTGAAGACAGCTCCCGAAAGATAGGCTTTTTCTGTAAATCCCCCAGCTCTTTCTATCAAGGAAGAAACACTTTCATTATAATCAGCGACATACACTCCGGGATATTTAAACTCCCCGGTTAAACTGACAGATTTCTTTCTGGTCCACGAAATATCTTCCCTTACAAACAGGTGATCATTACCTTGCAGAATAATATCTTCTCCAGCATTCTTCTCAATAAGTATTTTTCTTAAATTTACTTTTTTTATCTCCGGCTCTTTACCCACTATCATGTGATAGAGTTCCGCGTTGTCCAGCATGGCTGTAGGGTTTAAGCCGCCTGCTTTAAATATCAAATCCGATATCTTCATATTATCCGTAAGCTCCATTTTAGCTTCCTTATTTACCGCACCGCTGATTTGCACATTTTGCACAGGGATCACATTGGAGAGGGTGTAAACGATGACCTGGTCCCATTCCTGTAAAACATTGTTTTCAGCTTTGTCTCCCGCCAAAAGTTTCCCCATATCAAAGGCAATTATTTCTTTTGTTTTTTCATCTTTGTATCTGCTTATTTCCGCTCTGGGCAGGTAAGTTCCAGGTAATATCCCGCGGGCTTTTCCGAGCAATTCCTTCACGGTCAATCCCTGAGTAAGCTCATATTCTCCCGGCATATTCACATTGCCGCTTATTGAAACATAGCCGTATTTTTTTTTATTTATCGGAAAGATGGATATCATATCACCGTCATTCACCGTCACATCCTTGTCATGCGCGAGAGAATCAAGGTTTCTTATTTCATAATCAAAAATTGATTTCTTTTCGTTGTTTACTATTCGTTCTATTTGAATCCTGTTTAAATAGCCTGAGGGAGTGATACCTCCCGCCATTTTTATGACCTGTGAGAGTTTTGATTCGCCTGAAAGCTCGTAAACACGAGGTCGTTTTACGCTTCCCCTTACCGCAACAACACGCCCAATAGTGGGTACAAAAATAGTATCCCCGGATTGCAGCTTCGCATCCTGCCCTTTCTCTCCGGTCAGAAGAAAATCATAAAGATCGACAGTTGAGAATTCCTTATTATCTCTGATCAATTTTATTTTCCTAAAGGAGCCGACTTTCGTAGGCCCTCCTGCTTCGTAAAGACCATGGAAAATCGTGGAAAGCGAGCTTATGGTATAGCCTCCGGGTTTAAAGACCTCGCCGAGGACAAAAACCCTGATAGTCCTGAGTTTGCCCAAGGTAACATTGATGGAAAAATTTGAGTAGTTCTGTAACAATAATGTTTTAATAATTTTTTCTGCCTCAGAGAACTTTAAGCCCCAAACAAATACCGTGCCCGCCTTTGGCAGGGAAACCTTGCCATCCCTGTCGACAGTCAGACTGAAAGTATCCTGGATAATTTTACCCCAGATGTATACAACAAAGGTGTCTCCCGGGCCTATGACATAATCAGATCCAACAGGAACATTGTCTACAGGAGCAAAGGTTGTGGAAGGCTGTCTAAAAATCTCATAACCAAACTGCTTGATAAAACTGGTTTTGCTTTCATCAGGAAAGAGTTCCTCAATCAGTGAAGGGTTGTCAATGTTCTCTTTTTTATTTTCAATAACGGGGTCTGCTAAACTTGCATCCTTGGAAGGATTCTTTGTTCCGAAAGTTTTTTCAGCATCATCTTTTTGTATAATCCCGCTCTTTATAATGTCCTGCACAACACCCATGTCCATTGGCATAGGATTGGCCTGCGAAAACACGAAAACCGCAGGAAGCATAACAACTAAAGCAATTAATAACTTTTTGTAAAACATTTACAATTACCCCCCAAGAGACAATATTTACATCAAACATTAAATTTCTTTATTTTTGCACAACTAATGCTGTTTGTCAAGAATTTATTGACAAATTTCTCGCTTAAATCAAAAAAATCAGCCTTTCAACTTGAAAATGTTATTGAACTATCTGTTTTGCTTTGTTATAAACTATACAAATAGTTGATTTTTTGGAGCTTTAATAATGCATAAAAAGCTAATTTTTATTCTCGGCTTGTTGGGTATACCTGTTTTATTGCTTTTATCTGCATTATATTTAGAACCATATTGGATTCAAGAAAAGCATATCTTAATAGAGAACACGAAAATACCGGCTTTTTTTTCAGGCGCAAAAATAGTATTTTTGACTGACATCCATTACGGCAAACTATTTAACAGGGAGAAGACTGCCCGCCTTGTCTTAAGAGTCAATAAACTCAAACCTGATATAATTCTGCTTGGCGGTGATTATGTCACAGTAACAAATTTGCCAAAATGGGATGAGTCCGGTCGTGAGGATATTATAGCTTGTTTTAAAGAACTTGGAAAGCTTAGAGCTGTTTATGGTGTTTTCGCAGTATTGGGCAATCACGATTACTATCCTTATGCCGGCTTAAAAAGAAAATCCATTGCTGAAGCAGGCATAGGACTGCTTGATAATAAGGGCATCTGGATTACAAGGGGTAAGGATAGAATACGGATCGGCGGTATCGGTGATCTATGGCGCGGGACGCAGGATCTTGAACCCGTGCTCAAAGAAACGGATTCTTCCGATTTTGTTGTGCTGGTTTCGCATAATCCTGATTACATTGAGGAGATAAAACCCGGAATAATTGACCTGATGCTTTCAGGACATACACATGGCGGGCAAATCTCTCTCTTCGGCCTCTGGGCTCCCAAACTTCCGTCTACCTATGAACAGAAATACCGCTCCGGCGTAATAAGAGAAGGGAATTCAACCCTGATAATCTCCGCTGGCATAGGAGTCACCGCTCCCCCGGCCCGCCTATTCACCCCGCCGCAGATTGTAATCATTACTCTGAGATGAATAAAGCGGGCAGAGCCTGTCTTTGCTTAGGACTATATTTTGATCACCTTACTTTGCCTTAAAAAACTTGCTTTTGTAATGTAGTTTTATAGAATCCCATCTCGCATGTTATCCGTCATAAACAATACCCACTAAAGGGACTGTTGTCATTTTATCAAATCCTAACCTTGATTTTGGACCAGTTCATTTGGGGAACCTACGTAGGACTATCTTGTTCCCGTTGCTGAGAAAACAAATGATGAAGTTTGTTCCCATGTAATGGAAGCGTTAGCTACTCGATACAGGCTTCACTCTGCAAAATACGGCAGCCATTAAGGAACTACTTTATCTTAACAAAATACTCCCCGGGCTTCAGGCGTTCGTGAAAATACTCATACACTGAACAATCATAACTTCTTCCTTCTTCTTTTAACTCGTTTTTCATGACTTCAACATCTACAATTATGGTTCTCTGGTCTTTTAGTCTGAGTAAACAGTTCTCCATGGTTTCCTTTCTAAAATACGGAGCGAAACGAGGAGTATCAAATTGCAAATCCGGCCTTAAAAATAGTGCATTTATATCATACCCCAGAACTAAGGCCCCGGAGTCTATTGTTTTGTACTTTTCAAGAAGTTCGGACTTCATTTGTTCGTATCCGTTGAGCTTTCTCCCTGTCACTTTTCCACCGTAGAGCCTGATAATATCGCGGTTTAAAAGAAATACCATAATAAGACAAATGGCTAAAACATGCTGAATCCTGATTTTTTTTTCGATTGAAGTGGTTTTCTCCGGGAAGACCTCTACCAGCACAGACAATGCTGCTATCAAAAACATAAATGTTGCCGGATAGAGAAGCCTGAAATTGAACTGATCAAATTGTGTCCTGAACCTCATTAGAACAATGCAAACCCAGTAAAACAACCCAACAGCTCCCAAGATCACTCCTGGATGAGACCTGTAGGCCAATAAGTAATTGATAATTGCTCGGGTATGTTTCCAGACTAAGAAGCACAGAATCCCTAATACAACAAGGGACAAGACAGCACCTAAAGATAACCAGCCATGATGCGCGAACAAACTACTTATTTCACGTAATTCGCATCCAACAAGTTGTTTGGTAAGTACCGAGAATGATTCCGGAGCAGGTATCCTTTCCATCCCGGTTGCAAAACCAGAATGTATTTTATTGTTATAAAGATAAACGTACATCAGAATTGCGTTAATTATTGAAACTATCAGCAGCCAAACCGCCTTCATTTGCTCCTTAGGCTCCCTTAGTTTTCTTAAAACCTGCTCCAGGAATATTAACCCCGCAAAGAAAGACATAGCAACTATAGAAAACGCTCCTATATACCTGGAAAGAAAAAGAAATAGGCTTGAAAAAGAAAGCGATAGCATCCTTGCAAATGAAACTTTTCCACAACATAAAACATCATAAAGAGCGAAGGAGAACCATAATAGGCCAAGCAGTAGGAGTTGTTCGCTCCAAACATAGGAAAATATCCATATAAAACCGCTCATCAGGAAAGAAACCGAGAATAGCCAAGCCCTGCTTTTAAAGCGCCTTCTAAGGATTCCAACAATGACGAGCAAAACCAGAACAGATAATATTTTTGCGGATAGATATACATTTGTCTTGGTAATGCAGGCAACCATAGCGATTAAAGCCGGATAACCGATTGGCCATGTTGCAAACCAAAAATGCACATCTCCTGCCAACTTATTGACATAGAAACCATTACCATCAGCAATGCCTCGTGCCGCCCTCAGATAATTGGCACTATCAGGTGAAATGCAGGTACCAAAATAATATGTCCGTAGAAAGATAATGGCAACGCTACAAATAATTACCGTTGTTGTTATAGTATCAAATCTATTAAATGTCAAATTTTTAATCTTATTTAAGATTTTTGCTATCAAGCAACCCCTCCATTCAACAAAGGACTAAATAAATAATATTTTAGTCATCACATCGCACTCTCTCCGAGCGACACATTACAATTCTTGGCTTTCGTTAAGAACAAATTTTTCGAATTACTTAGTCCCTCAGATTTAACGCAACACTCTGGTGATATAATACCAGAGGAGGCGTTGAAAATCAATGAAAGGGACAACATACAAGCGATTAAGCGCAGTTGAACGTGAAGAAATAAGCAGATG
>Ga0209083_1001393_pt1 | contig 27863 bp, 36 predicted proteins | sample AM7aDNAmetaG_FD_184132 | JGI IMG/M metagenome (GOLD analysis project Ga0209083, IMG submission 184132) | Freshwater microbial communities from Finland to study Microbial Dark Matter (Phase II) - AM7a DNA metaG (SPAdes) (version 3) | ecosystem: Environmental > Aquatic > Freshwater > Lake ...
TAATCCAATGCTGATTTCTTCTCGTTCAGAGATACTCAACCTGCTGTATTTTGGCATGTACAACTCCTTTAATCTGGTATACTATTATACCCGAGTCAGGCGTTGCACTAGCTACTTGAGTCTACTCTGTCCCCTTTGTTTGAATATCACAAAATCCGGTCTTGTTGGAGTTTGACCGGCGTTACGCGGGTATTTTAGTAACTCGTAAAGCTGTTCCCCTTGGTATCCGTTGCCGTGCTGTTCGCGAATATTGAACCCCTGTAGGGTGAGGACGGATCCGTAATATAGCACCAGCCTCCCGTCGCGGCCCCCGAAAAAGGCGAAGCGCCTCCGGAACCCGGCGGAGCGGAGACAAGACTGATTGTGTTAGAATTGCCAAGCGGGCTCGCCTTGGCATACGGCACAGGATAAAGATAACCGGTGAAAGAAGTTGTAAGATCGTTCGGGAAGATTCCTTCCCTTTCGGAATAGTATAATGAAACTGCGGACCTTATGCTTGAAAGATTGCCTTTAGTGGCGCCCTCTCTGGACTTTTCAAGCATCTGAGCAAACCTCGGAATAGCAATTGCCGCAAGGCTCCCTATGATTGCAACTACTATCATAAGTTCGATTAAGGTAAAACCTTCATGTCTGTTCATTACTGCTAACCTTCCTCTGTTAGCTTGACAGAATCAACCGGACCGTTTAGGTTGTATTGCATTATACTATCCCACAAAAGAAAAGGGATAGGAAACTTTCGCAAGAATCCTATCCCTCTTTTCATAAATTTAGTATGTTGTAAAACTGGCGCCTTTTGTATCTGTCGCCGTGCTGTTCGGGAAGATATACCCCTGGTAAGGCAATGCAGTAGGGTCCGTAATATAGCACCAGCCTGTGCCGGCGGCAGCCGGAAGAGTGGGAGACAAATTGATCGTATTTGAATTTCCAAGCGGGCTCGCCTTTGCCGCGGGAATGGGATACAGGTAACTTGTGAATGACGTGGTAAGGTCGTTCGGGAATGTGCCTTCTCTTTCAGAGTAATAGATTGATACTGCCGACCTCATAGCCGCAAGGTTGCCTTTCGTCGCGCCTTCTCTTGATTTCTCAAGCATCTGGGCGAAACGCGGAATAGCTATAGCAGCAAGTATTCCTATGATTGCAACGACTATCATCAGTTCAATAAGCGTGAAACCTTTAATCTTTTTCATCTCAACCTCCCTGTCAATTTAATTACCTGATTTGAAGACAAACAATTAATTCTTTTTAATTATACGTAATATCTCTTTTAACATCAAGCCCAATTATTCACTTTGTTATAATAGGCATTTGCCGCTGTTATGGAGTTTTACAGGTTATTGGCGTATTTTTGCTGAGGATTAAATGTTCCCACAAAAGCATCCGTTTCTTGCGCATTTTCCCGCCGCCATAGTTATGCAATTCTCCGTTCTTTTTTATAACCCTGTGGCAGGGAACAAGATAGGCGACCGGGTTATTCGCGACAGCTCCTGCCGCGGCGCGCACCGCTTTCCTGTTTCCGGCGGCTATGGCAACCTGTTCGTAGGACACTGTTTTCCCGAAAGGTATCCCCAGCAGAGCGTTCCAGACTTTCTTCTGAAAAACAGTACCGTGCAGGTCAAGTATAATTTCCCCGCGCTTTGTTTCCGGATTGAAGGCCTTCCGTGCAATACCTTTGGCCTTTTTTAGATCACGGATAAATTCGCACCCCGGGAATTTCTTTTTCACCCAATTCAACTCTACCCGGATATTTCCGCCAAATGACAGCAGACAAACGCCTTTGCCGGTTGAAGCCAGCACCACTTTCCCGAAAGGAGATTCAGCCGTTCCCCAGGTTATTCTTTGTTTTTTTATTCTTACGGCGTTGCTCATTTCTTAGGCCTCAAACATTTCTTTCATGGGCTTCCAGTAGTAATCTATCCATCCCTGTTTTATTTCACCGGCGTCATCAGCAGGGACCCCTTCTTGAAGGAACTCAAGCAATGTGCCGCCGTTATCGGCGGAAAAAATGAAAGTAACGGTAGAGCTCGCGCCATCCTCCCAGTCCGAAGCCCGCCAGGATTGCACAATCTTTTTGCCGGGAATAAGAGCCAGGTTTACTCCGCAGATATAGTCTCCGTACGCGGTAAACTTGCCGCCTTCTTTGGCGCTAATCTTCGCGGGTTCCCCGGTAAAACCCGAATGTTTCTTTGAATCCATGAGGGCGGAATAGACCTGAAGAGGGCTGGCCTTGAAGCGGACCTTTTGTTTAATTATCTTAGTCTTCATAACAGTTTCCTCCCTTCGTCTACAGCCTTAGACGCTTAAAAGCCCATGTCCCGACAAATGCCATGAGGATATCAAACAATATCAAAACAGCAAGATCAAGTAGTATGGGCATACTGGAAGAGCCTAAGATGACGAAGCGCAGGGCGTCAACCGCGTAGGTGGCGGGGTCTATCCTGGTAAGGATCTGCATCCAACCGGGAAGGTTATCCAGAGGATAAACCGCGCCGGAGAGCAGGAAGAGCGGATATATTACAAAACTACTTATGAGTCCGTAACCCTCAGGGCTCTCCATAAAAGAACCAATGATGAGCCCGAGGCTTATAAGCCCGTTGGCGAAAATAAAAAGTATCGCCATAGAAAAAAGCGCGCTCGGGATAGAAAATTTAATGCCGAGGAAAAGATACCCGATAAACAGGAGAAAATACGACTGGATGAGCGCGTCCGTCATGGAGCCCATCGCTTTGCCGAAGAAGACCGTGGTCCGCGAGAGCGGCGTGATAAGAACTTCCTTCAGAAAGTCTATTTTTTTGTCCCAGACAATATAGGCACCGGCGAAAAGACCCGTGAAAATAATTGTCATAGCAAGGAAACCCGGGAAGATGAAATGCTGGTAATCTAAAGCGTTTCCCTTGTTCATGGAACCCACGCCGTTGCCAAAGATAAAATACCAAAATAGCGGCAGGGCCACGGAAGAAATAACGCGGCTCTTCTCGCGCGTAAAGACGCGAAACTCTCTGTACCACAGGGCATACAAACCCTTTATGACTTTAGCAGATCTTTTACCTATCAAGTGGCCCTCGTTATATCCTGGATGTAAGAACTCGCCTCGCCTTCCTCTCTCATCGCCCGGCCTGTTAGGTTCAGGAAAACATCGTTTAGGTCGGGAGAGTGAACTTCAACATTTTCAACATCTCCCGCCGAGCAGAGCAGCTCCTGCAGGTTCTTTCCGGCCTGTTCAACAGACAAATGAACCGCTCCATCAATAACTTCCGCCTTCTTGACAAAAGGAAACTTCCGCAGAGCCTCTATTTCAATTCTTCCTTTTAATATCACCTTGTCGCCGCCCAGGGCGCGTTTGAGATTCATGGGAGAATCAAGAGCCGCTATCTTTCCGTGGTCTATTATCGCTATCCGGTCGCAGAGTTTTTCCGCTTCTTCCATGTAATGAGTTGTGACTATAATTGTCATCCTGGTCTGCTTAGCGAGGTTTTGGATATACTCCCAGATGTGATCCCTGGTTTGAGGGTCAAGACCCAGGGTAGGTTCGTCAAGGAAGAAAACTTTCGGAGCATGGAGCAGTCCGCGCGCTATCTCCAGCCGCCTTCTCATTCCTCCCGAGTATTTTTTGACAACATCGTGTTTTCTTTTCTGCAGGTCAACAAGCTCAAGGACTTTGTCTATCCGGGAGTCAATCTCCCGAAGCGGGAGATTATACATAAGGGCATGCAGTTTGAGATTCTCGTAGCCGGAAAGGAGAGTGTCTGAACTCGGGTCCTGAAATACCATGCCTATGGAGTTCCTGACAAGGCCCTGCTGCTTAACTACATCATATCCGTCAACGCCGGCAGTCCCGGAAGTAGGCTTAAGCAGCGTGGAGAGCATCATCAGGGTGGTGGTCTTTCCCGCGCCGTTCGGGCCAAGGAGGCCGAAGATTTCTCCCTCTTTCACGGAAAAGCTGATACCATCAACGGCGGTGAGTCCGCCGTATTTCTTGGTAAGATTTTCAATGCGAATGATATCCATTGAAGCATTATAACACAAAGAATCCGGGCAAAGCACCAACTCACTTTGTCCGGACTGTCCGGGAGAGACCCGCGTTCTCATCTTTTCCGCGGCATCCCCGAAGAATCTATTATATCCCGGGGACTGGCTAAACTTCCGTCAACTCCAAGACCGATACTTTACTGTTCTACCACAATAATTATAACACCAAAAAATACAACTGACAATCCCGAGTGGAAACGCGCGCGCGGCTTAATAATGATAGTGAATAATCAGGATAGCGGGTATTGCATTTTGGCCGGCTGCCGCTAAATCTCCGGCTGCTCTTCCATTCCTTCCTGGGGCGGCAGCTGCTGCGGCAGTGACTGGAAATTCGGGGCAATATTGTCAAATTTGGCGTACTGCTCAAGGAAGGCTATTTTTACTGTTCCGGTCGGGCCGTTCCTCTGTTTCCCGATGATAAGCTCCGTCAGAGCCCTCTTTTCCGGGTCTGACTCCTCTCTATTGTAATACGATTCCCTGTAGAGCAAGAGCACCGCGTCAGCATCCTGCTCGATAGAACCGGATTCCCTCAAGTGGGAAAGCTGAGGCCTCTTTTCAGATTTTTCCTGGCGCTCTGTTGTCCTTGCGAGCTGTGAAGCGACAATCACAGGGACATCCATTTCCTTGGCAAGCGATTTTAGGCTTCGTGATATCTGCGATATTTCCTGAACGCGGTTTTCGGTTTGCTTCACGCCTTCCATCATCTGGAGATAGTCGACAACCACCATTCCGATGCCTTTGTCCGCTTTGAGCCTTCTTGTCTTGGCCTTAATTTCCAGAGAATTTATTGTAGAGGAATCATCTATGTAGATAGGGGCTGAGGCAAGCCGGCTCGCCGCCTGGGTCAGTTTAGGCCAGTCTTCCGTGTAAAGCTTACCCGCTCTTAAGCGGTGCAAGTCAACCTTTGCTTCGGAACAGATCATCCTTAGGACTATCTGTTCCTTGGCCATTTCCAGCGAGAAGATTGCAACCGGAACCTGATGTTTTATGGCCGCGTTCTGCGCTATGGTAAGCATAAGGGAAGTCTTTCCCATTCCGGGACGGGCGCCGATAATTATCAGTTCTCCGCCGTGGAAACCTGTAGTCATCTCATCAAGTTTGTCAAACCCGGTGGAGATGCCGGTCACGAGGGTTTGGCGCTGGGAGAGCTCGTCGATCTTTGCCATCGTGGGATGGACAAGGTCTTTAAGGGCGATGAATCCCGGTTTTATCCTTTTTTCAGAGACGGAAAAAACAGAATGCTCAGCCTTATCAAGCAGCTCATCAACATTTGAGCCTTCCTGGTAGGCCTGGGTGACTATATTCGTTGCGACATTAATCAGGTCGCGCAGGGCGCCTTTCTCCCGGACTATGTTCGCGTAGTACTCTACATTGGCTGCGGTGGGGACAGCGTTCATCAGCTCTACAAGGTATTCGCTGCCGCCCACCGCTTCCAGTTGTGAACGCTTTTTAAGCTCTTCGGAAACGGTTATAATGTCAACCGCCTGGTTTGTTTCGAACAGAGCGACTATCACGCCGTAGATCTTCCTGTGGCTGTCTTTATAGAAAAGTTCCTCGCGGAGCATCTCTATTGCCCTGGTAATAGCTTCCTGCTCCATAAGCATGGCGCCTATTACCGAGCGTTCAGCCTCTATGTTCTGCGGCGGTATTCTGTCGCTCATTTTCCCCTCGAAAGGCAAAAAGCAAATCCTACTGCTTAACTACCTCAACTTTGACCTTTGCCGTCACTTCGTGGTGAAGTTTTATCTCCACTTCGTGAAGGCCGAGCGTCTTGATCGGTTCCGGCAGGTGCACTTTCCTCTTATCAACCTCAAAGCCTTTGGCTTTTATCTCGGTTGCGATGTCTTCGGCGGTCACCGCCCCGAACATCTTGTCCTCTTCGCCGACCTGCCTGGATATGGTGATAGAGAGCGCGCTTATCTTCGCCGCAAGCGCTTCGTGCTCCCCTTTCTCTTTGGCAACCTTGGCCGCGTATTTCTTCTTTTCCTGCTCAACCTTTGCCATGTTGGCCGAAGTGGCTTCCATTACAAGGTTCTTGGGCAGGAGGTAGTTCCTGGCGTAGCCGTCGGCTACTTCCTTGACATCCCCGCACTTGCCCAGGTTCTTGAGATCTTCCTTAAGTATTACTTTCATTGTAGTTACCTCGCTTAGTCGTTTGTGAACGGGACCAGTGCAAGAATCCTCGCCCTTCTTACCGCTGTGGTGAGCTGTCTCTGGTGCTTCGCGCAGGTGCCGGTCGCCCTTCTTGGCAGAATCTTAGCGCGCTCTGAAATGAAGGTACGGAGCAGCGCGACATTCTTGTAATCAACCGAGGAGCCGTCGCCGCAGAATCTGCAACTCTTCTTCTTTCCCTTGAAAAATTTCCCGCCTTCCCTTCTCATCGGCCTTCTTGCTCCGCTTCCGCGCGAATCCGAAGATGAAGAAGAGCGCGAAGAGCTTGAATGCCCGTGGGAGGACGCTGAAGATGCGTTAGAACCTGTATTTTCCATTTTTCATTCTCCTTTGTCTGTCTTGCCGGCCTTTCCGGCCGGGAAACATTTTTTACCGCTTAAAACGGCGGCTTGTCGTCGTCGCCGGCCGAAGCACCCGCCGTGTTTTCCGCCGCCTCATCCGGTATTGCTTCTTCGGAACCGCCCGAAGTCTTTTTCTTGGGAGCCAGAAACTGAACCCTCTCCGCGACAACATCCGTCACATAGCGCTTCTGTCCGTCGGTCGTCTCGTAGGTCCTGGACTGCAATCTCCCTTCCACGAATATCGGGCTTCCCTTGCCTACATTTTCGTTGCAGGCCTCGGCCATCTTGCCCCATACCGTGACATTGGTAAAAAGAGTGTCCTCTTTCATGGAACCGTCCGTCGCCTTATACTTTCTGCTGCACGCGATTCTGAGGCTAGCCACTGCTGCCCCGCTCGGTATGTAGCGAAGTTCCGGTTCTTTTGTGAGGTTCCCTATCAGGAATACTTTGTTAAGGCTTGGCATTTTCTTCCTCCTTCAGAGGTTATACCGCTTTCGGCGCTTCAGGAGCCGCCGGAGCCGCTGGTGCTGCTGCCGGTACGACCGGTGCAACTGCAGCCGGTGCCGCAGGCGCTGCCGGAACTGAGGTTACCGGAGCCGGCCTGGGTTTTCTGATCTTTCTTTTTGAAGGTTTGCGGTCTTCTTTGAGGACGGTGAGAAACCTGATAACCTGGTCGGCTATCTTGTAGTTCCTCTCCAGCTCTTTCACCATCGCGCCGTCAAGTTTGAGCTCCATATAAACATAGAAGCCCTCTTTTGAGTGCCCTACTCTATACGCCAGCTCCCTTTTTCCGAGTTTCTCTATGGAGAGAACCTCGCCACCCGAACCTTTGACAATCGTTGAGAATTTCTCAACTAACTTGTCGACTTCCGTTTCGGGTACTTTACCTTCGATGACATACGTGCTCTCGTAAACTTTCATCCTACCTCCTAGGTAAGTATTGCAATCTTTCACGCGGGAGAAAACCTGCCGTGGCTTGCTGATTTCCCCGCCTGCGTCAGACTGCAAAACGGAATTGTATAACATCGCCGTCGGCGATGATATATTCTTTTCCTTCTATCCTCAAAGAACCTGACTTTCTCGCTTCGGTCCATGAACCGATCTTTTTCAGTTCAGACCAGTTCACGGTCTCGGCGCAAATAAAGCCTCTCTGCATATCGGTGTGAATCTTTCCGGCCGCTTCCGGGGCTTTGGCGCCCTTTGGCACCGACCAGGCCCGGATTTCCGGCTCTTTCACCGTGAAAAAGGTGAGCAGCCCGAGCAGCCCGTGCGCCGCGCGGACAAGTTTCTTTAAACCCGCCTCATTTATGCCCAAATCCTTCCTGAACTCCAGGGCCTCTTCAGCGGAAAGATCGTTCAGTTCTTTTTCCATCTTTGAATGAAGTTCTACAACGCCCGCGCCTTCTAAGACCGCTTTTTCCTTGAGTTCAGAAAGTTTCGAGGTAACCAGCTCCCCTACATTCGCCACATAAAGCACCGGCTTCAGCGTGAGGAGAAAATAATTCTTCAACAATTCCTTTTCGTGCCCGTCGAACGAAAGCGACCTTACGGGCCTGCCGGAATTCAGGGCTTCTTTCATCCTGTCAATCATCGCCTTTTCAGGCAGGGCTTTCTTGTCGCCGCCCTTTATGGCCTTGTCGACTTTCTGTACAGCCTTGTCCAGGTACTCCAGGTCAGCCAGCGCCAGTTCGGTATTTATCGTGTCAGCGTCGCAGGCCGGATCAACTTTCCCGGAAACATGCGAGACGTTCTCATCCTCGAAACATCTGACCACATGGACGATGCCGTCAACCTCTCTCACATGGGAAAGAAATTTATTCCCCAGCCCTTCTCCCTTTGAAGCGCCTTTCACAAGCCCTGCAATATCAACAAATTCAACAGTCGTGAAAGTGAGCTTCTCATGCGGGATAAGCTTCGCGAGGTCTAAGAGGCGTTCATCTTCCAGCGGTACAATTCCCTTGTTCGGCTCTATAGTCGTGAACGGAAAGTTTGCTATTTCCGCGCTCAACCTTGTCAACGCGCTAAAAAGTGTGGACTTCCCGACATTCGGAAGCCCTACTATGCCAAGCTTCATTTATCATCCTGTCAAATACGTATTCCGCGCCTCTTTGGCGGCACGGACATTGAGTTTAGCAAAAAGGAAAGGCATAGTCAAGGCGGATGCAATCTGATATTAGCCTGTAAATAGAAAGGGTTTCCTCTGCAGAGGCTCCTATTTAACCTCTATTGAGGCGTTAGGGTCAAACGGGTTTGTCCTGACTGCAAGCGAGAAAAGATAGGGATAATCCTGTTTTAAATGCTTCATATAACCAACCCAGTGGATGGCCAGCAGCCTGTAGGCTCTGTTCATATCCCCTGAAATATGCTTAACATCCGGAGGATTCAGGGCCGAGACATCCTTCCTGTGCGCCAGCTCGTCGGTCAAATGGAAGACCGCCCAGAGCAGGTCCGTGAAAGACTCGTGTTCGAGCAGGTTCGGGTTCTCAAGAAGACCGAGCATAAATGACCGCCTGCCGATAAGATAACTCTTGAGTTCGCGCAAATCAAGTCTTGAAGCGTCCGCCTTAAAATCCGTCTTATCAAGGTGCTTCTGCGCCTCAAGAAAATCCTTCTCTTTCCAATCGGCGGTTATTTTAAGTTTAGCGGCGAGGACGGGCAGGCTCGCGTCTACTCTTATGCAGGTCTGGATCAATTCAACGCCAACCTCGCTGAAGAAGGTGCCGACCACCATGTTCAGTTTATTGAGCATTGCCTGTTTTTCCCTGTAAATAAGCAGGCTGTGAAGTATTAACATGACGATCAGGACGTCTATGAAGAGGAAAGCGACATTGCTGATAAAATAAAAGACCAGGTCCTGGTGACGGTCAAAGATGGCGTAATCCAGCACATAAAACGCAAGCGAGAGAAAAAGCAGCACCACCGCGAACTTTAACTGCCAGCCTATCTTTTTCATTTACGCCCCTCTGTTTCTAGTTTATCCATAATCCCCTGGATCTTAAGCCCTTCCGCGCACTGCGCCGGAAGTTCTCCGTAAAGCCCCGCTCCGAAAGCCCTGAGAGTATCCAGGCCCATAACCATATTGCCGAGCGGGTTCACGTGTTTCGGGTCGCGCATCAGGCTCCGGTAAAGGACTATATCCTTATTCCTGAGTTTCTCCCACCTTTCCTGATGGTCAATGAGCGTGCAGCCCCCGGCTGACGCGGCTTGACGGACTACCTGCATATATGCCGGGAAGTTTTCAGCCCAACCTCTTTCTTTCACAGAAAACTTCTCCGCGTCAAACGCGTAATAAGTCTGCAGAACAAGCACAGCATCATCCAGGCAGTCAACTTTCCCGGCCAGCGTTTCCAGATCCTCGCGGAACATCTCCCGGGTAATACCGCGGTCAGAATTTGAATCATTCCCGCCTATCGTGACTATTACAATATTTGGTTTGAAGAGCGCGCAGTCGCGGTCAAAGCGCTCAATGAGCTGCGCGCAGATATTGCCTGAGACGCCGGTGTTTATACAGACCAACTTTCTTCCGACATGCGCTGCAAGCCCTGCTTCAAGCCAGTTGAACCAGTTAAAATGCCCTTCGCAGTGATACCCGAGTTCGGTATTGGATGAGCCGAATGCGACGATGCGGGTCATGCGCCGCCTTTCTATTATATTGACCAGCTTATCCATTTTGCTCCCGTCAGTATCCAACCTTCAGATTATACAGCCACACTCCAAGCTTGTCAACGAAAGGGAAAACAGCAATCTACTTTCCTACCAAGGAGGGGGTTACGAAGATGACGAGTTCGGAGTCTAGTTTCTCAGAGTGCGTATATCTGAATAGGAGGCCGAGGAGGGGAAGATCCGACAAAAGAGGTATGCCTTCTTCCCTTTTTGTTTCTTCTGTTTGAAGCAGCCCTCCTATGACCAGCGTCCCGCCTTTCTTTACATATATGGACGTATTGGCCCATCTGGTCTTGATAGCCGGGATAATGTTGCCGTTATAGTTCGCTCCGTTTGACGAGTCAATATTGCTGGCCTCAACTCGTAATTCACAATTAATGTTCTCCGCAAGATCAGCCGTTGGTTTTATGTCCAGCTTTACCCCGTAATCCTTCCAGTCAACGGTCAACCGGGATTGATCCTGGTAGAGTACCGGAATCTGACCGCCGGAAAGGAATGAAGCTTTTGAACCGCTGATGGCGAGGAGCCTGGGTTTCGCAAGTACCCTGGCATAACCGTTCTTCAACAGCGAGTTTAGTTTAAATTCAATTTTTTCCAACCGCCCAAGATCTCCAACCTGAAATAGCGGAGGAATGCTGCCTTCGGCAATATCGAGCGCCTTCACCGTATCAGACCAGTTTATTCCCAGGTCGGACACGCTGCTTTTCTTTATCTCCAACACCTGCACGTTAATCTCCACCATCTGTTTTTCAAGGTCGGAAGGAAGAACAATTACCTGGCTCGTTACCTGGCCGCTGTCCTTATCCCAGACGATGAGGGTCGTATTCCCGCCGGATTTCCCGATTAAAAGCAGTTCTTTTTCGGATACGGCCTTAATGTCAGCCACTTTCGGATCTCCGACTGCCACCTTTCTCGGAGAATCAACATTTATGATCTTTGACTCTCCTATTGTAAGCTGAATCCTTTCTTCACCGGCGCATAAGAACGGCGCAAACAACAGACACAGAAACGCTATTTTCATTTTAACCTCACCCTCTCCCCGTCAATTCCGCGGATTATTTCAAGAGACGGCCCCTCCTGCGTTTTTGGATTTTCTTTGACCGTATTCTTAAGCAGATTTGAAAAATTTGTTGTTTTCAGCTGGGAGTATTTCGCGTCCCCGGGATTCCTAAGAGACAAACGGAGCTTCCCTTTGTTCTCCGCAAAGGCAAGAACTTCCGCGTCAGACGGCTCTACAAGCAGAGTCGCGTTTGAGCATCCAAGCGGCCCGAACGGCAGGCCTGACTCTTTCTTGCGGTTTCCTGAGAAATCGCCGTTAAACGCTATCAGCTGGCAATACTGAATGACCGTGGCCGAAAAAATGCCGCGGCTGCCCGCATCCTCAAACGCTCCGACGACATCAACGTAATCCCCCGGCTTCAACATTCCGTCAATCCCGGCGGCATCGTCTACCGCTATCGAGACCGCGCGCAGGCCTATCGGAACTATTTCCGAAAGCTTATCGGCGACTTTTGTCAGCTTGTTAGCCATAATCTGCTCGTTCTCGGAGATTGGCGCGGCTGCAAGATAACCGGCAGCGTTTTCTTTTTTCCTGACCGCTCCGGGTTGAACGTACATCTCCGGAAACTCAACCTCCTTTAGCATATCGGCAGTTATAAAAGCGCCCGGAGCTATGTATTTGGCCGAGACGATTACCCTGTTCACCGCCGCCTTTGACAGCAGAGTGTCTTCTTTAACTTTGAAATAGATAAAAAAAATGACAAATGCCGAAATACCCATGCCGATTGCAAGCAGTAACTTTTTATTTTTCATTTTGCCTCCCTTCCCGGCCGTACGAAAAAACGCAGATTCCCGGAGAAACCGCCACAAAACACCATTCGGCTCCGCGTGAACCTATGATTGACCCCTGTTCGAGCCCGGGCTGCCGGTCCAATGAAACAGCCCAGCCCTTCGCGCGGAATTGCGAATTGAAATACTCAAAAAGCGAAGGAGTTCCGTTTTCGACAGAATATATAGCCCGGAGTGTCCCGTTTTTTCCCGGTCCGGGCTGCAAATTAAAGATACATTTAGCGCCCGGCGGAGGCTCCAATCCTCCGGCTTCTATCGGAAGGGGAGCTTCCGCCTGCCGGGAGATATTTTCCGGACTGTCCAGACAGACAGCCGCAGCTCCATATTTCTTTTTTATCAGCAAGCCCAGCCGCCTGATATGCCCTTTGCGAAAGAGCGTAAAACATTTCTTTCTGCCTTCGATGAGATAGCCATCCGCGGCGTTAAGATCCAGAAAGTTCCGCTCCAGATTGTCAGGAGCGCCTTTCAAGGCAAAAACGTATCCTTGAACAGGGCAGCCGTTGACTTTGAACTCGAGCAGAGCAATCCTTTTTATAGAGGCTGCCGGTTCCTCATAAACAACCGGTAACAACAGGCAGGGAAAGGCAAAAAACACAGCGCTAATGATAGCCGCCAAGATCATACTTTTCTTCATTACCGGCTCCTCTCCAATTCCTGAAATCCGTATCGCCGCGCTTGAGCTTATCCTCGTAATAGGACTTCCTTCCCGATATATCGCCGAAACGCCATGAATTACCGGCGAGAGTAAAACATTCGTGTACCGCGAAAACACCTGTCACGGGAAGCTCTACCGGATAGGAAAGTTCAATCGCATTTTCATTACTCATGAAATAAAGCTTCAAGCTTTGTATCTTTCCTGCAGCGGAAAGTTTCGCGGGGTCAATGAATTGCGACGAGCAGACCTGGCTCAGACGTCTCTGCGCGGCCGGGTCAGTGGAAACAGCGCTGTCTGTCCACGCCTCATATCTCGCTCCGAGGCAGAGGCGCTGCTTTACGGCGTAAACCGCGCCTATGCGAAAGAGCGCGAGCCAGAACACAAGCAGAACCGGAACAACTAGCACGAACTCCACAAGCGCGGAACCTCTTCTTCTCAATGGAGCACCGCCAGGTTTAGGAAGGGCACCTTAACATTGACAGGCGTAAGCCTCGGATAATACTTAGGAACCCATAGGTCGCCGAAAAGGGACACGCTTGTGTCAGTGTCGCCTTCCAGGGCGGGAAGCGCCGCGGCGACTGCCCACTGTTCAGGGATTAAACTGCCAAGCATTCCGGAAAGGGGAAATTCTTCCGGCGGATTTACACAGACCACACGGATAACCGGACCGCTCTCCTCCTGCTTCAGCCAGAAAGCCGGAGTATCCCTTTCAACAAACAGCAGTTTTTCTTTTGTCCTCAGTCTCAAAGAAAACATCCTCGTGTCCTTCAAGCCGGTTAAAAGCGGCAGGCACTTGCCTCCCCCATTGTTCTTGCCGAAACTGTCATACATCGCGAGCGCGGAAACCCCGGGGAACGCTTTCATTGCGGCGCTCTGAGCCTCCGAAACAGCCCGTGTTATCTTGAAATCCCAATTAAGGGTCGCGGCCTCGCTTCCTTCAGCCGCAAGCAGCGCCCAGTTCAAATCGGCTATGCAATTCAACCCGCGGGACTGCCAAAGAGCCGCGGAATAAGCCGCGCCGTCAGCCGCGTTTTGAAGCCGCATTCTCATATACACCAGCCGGCCTCCTCCTATGACAAGAGCAAGCGCAAGAAACACGGCAGGCAGAAGCAAAATGAACGAGACGTAGGCCTGACCCCGCTTTTTCATAAGGCGACAGGCAGCCTTGTTGACGCCGTAACCGGAAGGTAATTAAGAAGCCTGCCGAAGATAGGGACGACTGACCTGCAGGGATAGGTAACGGTAACCTCATATTCCCCGCCCAGGATACGGCAGCGGGTAAAAGCGGCAGCAGCGGCAGGACTGAGGTCCTTGCCAAGACCGGATAAAACCATGAAGACCGCGGACCGCGCAGAAATAGACGGGTTGTCTGGCAGGCGGCAGTGGACAATTGCGGCTCGCGCCCCGCAATAGGAGGCGTAATTCACAACATAATAGGTTAAGAAGAAGAGGCCTGTCTGCAGTATGCAAAGGAAGAGCATTGCAAGCGCCGGAAGAACAAGCACCGATTCAACGGCAGCCTGGCCTTTTCCTTTCTTTTCCGCCATTATTTCGCGGCCGCGCCGGCAATTTTCAGGCCGATCGCGGAGAGCGCACCCTGCAGCTGCGGGCCGAATATTTGAAAAGCCGCGAAGATCACGCCGACAATCAGGGCAATAATCAACACATACTCTGTCATGGACTGGCCTCTTTCCTTATTGCGGATCATAGCACCTCCTTAAAAAGTAACCCATAATAGCGCAAGCGCGCCTGAGAGAATATTTGTTTTTGCACATTTTCCCGTATTTTGCGCATTCACTGCACATGTGACTTTCTGCTAATCATATATGAACTTTAATCCTGTGTTTTTCTGCCTAGCGGCAATAGTTTTCCGGCCGCCCCTGTGTTCAGATATTATTCATTTATAAAACAATCCGGCTTGTAGTATAATTAAGGGTTGTTTTGGAGGCATTATGAAAAAGATAAGATACGCAATAATAGGGTGCGGCGAAATCGCCTACTGGCAGGCAAAGGGAATAGCAAGAACGGAAAACTCGGTTGTAACCGCCTGCATGGATGTGAACAAGGATTACGCCGATAAATTCGGGAAAGCCAACAACTGCAAAATCTACAACGATGTTGCCGGCGTATGTAAAGACCCTGAAGTGGATGCCGTGATTGTCTGCCTCCCGCATTTTCTTCATAAACCCGTCGCGCTGGAATGCGCAAAAGCAGGAAAACATGTTGTCATGGAAAAACCTATCGCCACGACACTGGCAGACGCTGACGAGATAATAAAGGCCTGCAAGGATGCCGGCGTTAAACTTGCCGTCCCTTATGTAAACAGGTACCGTCCGGAGGTTGAAAAGGCTAAGGAACTCATTGAGAAAGGTCTTCTCGGCAGAATAGTCTACCTTCATATCCAGGATATGACCTTAAAACCGGAATCCTACTGGACAATGGGCTGGGATAATGTAGTAACAACTGACTGGCGGGCCAGTAAAGCAAAAGCAGGCGGCGGGGCGATGCTCATGAACTGCAGCCACTATATTGATTTCTTTTACTATATGACCGGGCTCAAAGCGGAACGCGTATCGGCAGAGTATGACACCTACGCAACGAAGGTCGAGGTCGAAGACCTGATGACCATTCTTATACGTTTCAAAGGCGGAGCCACCGGAGTGGTACAGTCAAGTTCGATGCTCCCCGGAAGATTTGAAAATGTTCACAGAATAGCCGGAACCGAGGGGCAGATAATGCTGACTAACCCCTTGAAAGTTTTTGTGACTAAAGAGCGGGACGGACTTAAAGCAAACGAGTGGAATACTGTGCCGTTTGATAATCCGGACGACCCGGCTTCGTATCTTCGGAAAAAATTCTTCGAGCTCTTCTCCGATGCCGTGCAAAACAACAAACCTGTGCCGATAAGCGGGGAGGAAGCCAGGGTGGCGCTGGAAGTTGTTTTGAAAGGGTATGAGGCGGCGGATAAGAGGCAGGTTGTGGCACTATGAAACTCTGCGGCCTGAAGGCCGGAGTTTCTCTTTATAGGTGTGTTAATATTATTCATGCCGGATTCATCCTCACCCTAAAGGGTGAGGTTTTCTCCGGCATCTGAAAGATAAAGCTGAGGTCAGAGGACGGAGGTCAGAGGACAGTTGGAGGCTTAGAGTGTTGGAAGGTTGGAGGCTTAAGGGCCGGCAAGGATGGAGGGCAGAAGACGGAGGACTGTTGGATGATTAGAGGGTTGGAGGGTTGGATGCTAAAGGGCTGAAGGATTGACGCGCAGAGGCGCAGAAGGGCGGATGCGCAAGATCCGTGGACTGACGACGGAAGACTGAAGACTGTGGGCTGATAAAATCACGATCCGTGAGTTTCTAATTAGTAATTAGCAATCAGTTGTTAGCAATCCGGCGGAGCCGGAGGACGGACGGTCAACGGATTGGAAGGACAAAACATTACCGTAAAAACAAGCAGGGCGGATTCTTCCCGCCCTGCTTTTGTTTTTCCTATTATTCGAGGTCTTCGGGTTTTACGCTCTCAAGCCGGATATTGTCAATATAAAGCGCAAGCCCTTTGGGCCTGGTGATATTTGAGAGAGACCACATCTTAACGTGCTTCAAGTCAAAAGGTTTGTCATAGACAAGCGGAAAGACCAGCGTATTCTTGCCCGGTTTCAACATCCCTCCTGAGCTTACACGCTTTTCCCTTTCTCCAAACGGGGCCTCTTTTGAAAACCCCGCGTCTGCGTCAGCCCCCTGAAAAAGTATTCCCACGTTAAGAGCCGCAGGATTGAAAATGTCCATTTTCAGGGCGTTGTAACCTGACCAATCAGCGGGGAACTTAACAAAGAGAACTTCTGCCCAGCTGTCATCCGGGAAAGTTACCTTCAGACAATTCCTGCCTGTGGTGCAGTTTTCCGAAGAAAGGTCAGTCTTCATGCTTTCTTTCATCCCGCCGTCAATATGAAGGCATTGCAGATCCTCAGGTTTCTCAAAACTAAACAGTGCCAGCGGTTTAGAATCTGCAGCACTCAACCCAATCGGGACTGCAACAAGAGCGGCAATAGTCCACAGCAATATCTTTTTCATAAACAGACCTCCCTGCAGCGGCATTTCGGATTTCCCATCCGTTAAAACATTCTAACCAATAAATCGCCCCCATGCCAACATCTTTTTCTAAAAAAAAAGAGGCGCGGTATTGTTCCGCGCCTCTCGCTCAAAACTGTTTGCGGTATTACTGTTCTTCGCTCTGTTCAACCCTGACATTATCAAGAAATATCGTGAAATCCTTGGGCCTGGAACTTACAAAGAGCGCGAACCTTTTTACATCTGACAGCTTTATTTGCCTGGATTTATCTTCCACGGTTACGCCGCCAAGTTCAAATTCTACGGTATTCTTGCCCGGCTTAAGAATTGCCGAGGCGTTATACCTTTTGTTATATTCCCCGAAATAGGCTTCTTTTGTGATTCCTGAATCCTTGTCGCAAAGGCTCATGTTGAGCGCGACTATTTCGGTGCTCGGGTTGAACACATCAACTTTCAGCACATCATAACCTTCCCAGTTGCCGTCAAACTTGACGAAGTGCAGCCCGGGCCAGTCGCCGTCATTGGGAAAAGTGAGTTTGCAGGCGAACTTACCCTGCGTCACATTCTCCGTCACCTTTACTACGGGATAATCCCTGTTTCCGTTGTTCTCTTTATAGATATCCTTGAATTCCTGGTCGGTCTCAAAACCTACAATCACCTTGGGCGGAAGTTTCTTGGCCGCCTGGGCCGTACCTGCCGCAAAAATCATCGCGGCTGCAGCAACAAACAGAAGCACTCTTTTCATTTTTGTACCCTCCGTTAATTCAAACAATCCTTATTTGATTTCCTTCAAGGCAAGGGCGAGGAAACAACTCCTGAAACCGTTCCAAACAGCCCTGCCAGAGCGGCCCTCAGGCCTGTTGATACTCCGCAAAAGAGAGCAATAACAAGCGCAACCATCAGCACATATTCCGCTGCTGCCTGCCCCCGCGGCTTCATTGGACATCCATCTCCTGCAGGTATTTTGCCGCGTCTTCCGGCGGAGTTGGATTTATATAAAAACCCGAACCCCATTCAAACCCGGCTACCTTAGTAAGTTTCGGCATTATTTCAAGGTGCCAGTGCGTGTACAGGGCCTCCACTTTGCGCAAAGGCGCTGTATGGATTATATAATTGAAAGGGGGATCATTCAAGGCTTTCTTTATCTTAAGCAGTGTTTCCTTCAGAATTTTCGCGAGATCCTGGGATTCCTCTTTTGTAATATTGAGGAATTCGGGGGAATGTTTTTTGGGCAATATCCAGGTTTCAAAGGGGAACCTCGGGGCAAAGGGTTCAAAAGAAATGAAATCCCTGGTCTCCGTGATAACCCTCACCTTGTCTTTTATTTCCTGCCGTATCATGTCGCAGAAAACACAGCGCTCTTTATAATCATAATAGGCTTTGGCGCCCTGTATCTCTTCCTGCACTCTTTTTGGAACAATTGGCGTCGCTATTAGCTGGGAATGAGAGTGGTCCATCGTGGCCCCCGCGGCTTCCCCCTGGTTTTTGAAGAGCAGCACATACTCAAAGCGGATATCGTTTTTCAGGTCAAGCCCGCGTGTCCTGTAAGTCCAGATTACCTTTTCAACCTGCGAGGCATCCAGATCGGCAAGGCTTTTATCATGTTCGGGGGTTTCAATAATAACTTCGTGAGCGCCTACGCCGTCCATCACATCATACATCCCTTCTCCGCGGCGGTTCAGCTCGCCTTCAACGCGAAGGACCGGGAATTTGTTCGGAATGACCCTTATCTGCCAGCCGGGAGTGTTGGGCGCGGTATGGGAATCCCTGTAGGCGAATATCTCCGGAGGAGTTTTATCTTCATTGCCGTAATCAAACGGGCAGAAAGCGCCGTGCTTCTTTTCGGAGACAGGACCGACATAATCATTTGGCCTTCTCACACGATCAGTTGCAATTATTACCCATCTGTTTGAAACCGTGTCCTTCCTAAGTTCGGGCAATTCGGTTCTCCCAATAGCAGACATTTACCGGTCGTTTCATTTAATTATACAACAACTAAAATTGCCTTTCAAGAACTGCTCTTTGGCCCGTAGACCACGGTCTTTATCCGGCCTTCGGCGAAAAGGGCGCGGGCAAGCGCGGCTATGTCCCCGCGGCTTACCTTCTCAATGCTTTCAACTGTAGTTTCAAGTCCCGTGAAACGCCCGAAATAAAGCTCCTGCCTCAGCATCCTGGTCATCCTGTTGCTGGTGCTCTCCAAGCCGAGAATCAGGCCTGATTTAGCCTGTTCCTTGGCCCGCAACAGTTCTTTATCGTCCGGCCCGTCCTTCTTTAATTTATCTATTTCCGAGAGCACCACCTCAACGAGCTCCTTCCTCTTGTCCGGATTAGTCCCCGCATAAACCGCGAAGACGCCTGTTTCCGCGTAACTCTCGCTGAAAGACTGGATAGAATACGCCAGGCCCCTCTTTTCACGGACTTCCTGGAAAAGACGGGAACTGACCGATCCGCCCAAAATATCATTTAGCAGGGCCAGCGCGTAATAACGGCTGTCGGAAAATTTAAGACCTTCAGCGCCAATCAATACATGGGCCTGCTCAAGTTCCTTGTTTTCGGTTATGCTTTGAAAATTAAAGGCCGGTGCTTCCTGCGGGGAAGCCAACGCCCCGCCTTTCCAACCGGAAAAACACCCGCCCGCAAGGGCAGAAAACTTCGAAGCGTCCACGTCGCCGGCAGCGCAGAGCAGGGCATTGCCCGGCACATACTTTTGCAGGCCGTGGCCCGCAACCGCTTTGCGGTCGAAGGACCGGACCGTTTCTGAACTGCCGAGAATCGGCCTTCCTATGGCATGGCCGTCAAAAAGCCCGCTCATGAAAAGATTCATCGCGACATCATCCGGCTGGTCCATATACATTTTTATTTCTTCGAGTATCACGTTCTTTTCTTTTTCTATTTCCTCTTCGGCAAAAACAGAATTGAGTATCATGTCGGACAGGAGTTCCATCACCCGTGGGAGTTTGTCGGAAGTCATTCTGAAGAGGAAGCAGGTATATTCCCTGCCGGTGAAAGCGTCCAGGTACGCGCCGAGCAGGTCAAACGCTTCGGCAAGCTTCCTGGCTGACAGAGAAGAAGTGCCTTTGAAGGACATATGTTCCAGCATATGAGAGATGCCGTTATTTGAGAGGCGTTCGTGGCGGGAACCCGACTTTATCAAAAGACCGAGGCTGACGGACTTCACGTAAGGAATATCCTCACAGAGTACCGTCAGCCCCGACTTCAGTTTTTCTTTACTTTGCATCACCCTGATCTTTGAGCAATTCTTTGCGGGAGAGCCTTATCTTGCCTGTTTTCTCGTCCACGCCGATGCATTTCACATCAAGTTCTTCGCCTTCCTTGAGCACATCCTCAACCCGCTTTACCCTCGTTTCCGAGAGTTCTGAGATGTGGACCAGCCCGTCGGTTCCGGGGAAGATTTCCACAAAAGCCCCGAACTCGGCAATCTTTCTCACTTTGCCGTGATAGACCTTTCCCACCTCTGCCGACTGGGTAAGATCCCTGACCCTCTGGACCGCCTTCTCTATGGCCGAATTATCCACCGAAGCGATGTTAACCGTGCCGTCGTTGTCGATGTTTATCTCGACGCCGAAGTCGGCTATTATCTGCTTGATGATCTTGCCTGAAGGGCCAATTACATCTTTAATCTTTTCAGGGTTAATCCTGAAGGAGATTATGCGGGGCGCGTAATCGGAAAGCTTTTCCCTGGGCGTCGGTATAGTCTGATTCATAAGGGAAAGGATGTGCGTCCTTGCCGTCTTTGACTGGCTGACCGCTCTCTCAACCACTTCCAGGGAAATTCCGTCAACCTTGATGTCTAACTGTATCGCGGTTACGCCTTTGCTTGTTCCGGCAACTTTAAAATCCATATCACCGTAATGATCCTCAAGCCCTGCGATATCGGTAATCGTGGTAAACTTGCCTTTCTCCTGCACAAGTCCGATAGAGATGCCGGCAACGGGAGAACTTATCGGAACACCCGCGTCCATCAGAGCCAGCGTGCCGCCGCATACCGAGGCCATTGAAGAGGAGCCGTTTGATTCAAGAATGTCGGAAACCAGCTGGATGGTGTAAGGGAAATGTTCCGCGTCAGGTATCACCGGAGCAAGAGCTTTTTCAGCCAGCGCGCCGTGTCCTATCTCGCGCCTGCCCGGGCCCCTCGCGGGTTTGGTCTCGCCGGTGGCGAACGGAGGGAAGTTGTAGTGCAGCATGTACCTCTTGCTATACTCCCCTTCCAGGTCGTCTATTATCTGCATATCGTCCTTGGTGCCGAGCGTCGCGACGACAAGCGCCTGCGTCTGGCCGCGGGTAAATATGGCGGAACCGTGAGTCCTGGGAAGGAAACCTACTTCGCAGGTGATATTCCTGATCTCATCCAACTTTCTGCCGTCGGGCCTTTTCTGCCCCTCAAGGATTTCTTTCCTTACTTTCTCGGATTCAAAAAGATCCATTACAATCTTAATGTCCCCTTTCTTCCCCGGATACTTAGGCTCCAGCTCGGCGATTATGGCAGTCTTAATCTTTGCCACCGCGTCCGCCCTGGTCGCTTTGTCGGAGATGGAATCAAGCGAGGCGAATTTCGCCGCGCAGGCAACCCTTACATCCTTCTCAAGGGTCTCATCCCATTTATAAATGATATACTCCCTGTTTACTTTCGCGACTTTTGAAGCAAGTTCCATCTGGGCTTTCATTATTTCCCTTGCAGGACCTTCGGCGAACTTTATCGCCTCAAGAACTTCCGCTTCAGGCAGTTCTTTTACGCCGGCTTCTATCATGATGACGCCGGAAGTTGAGAATACCGCAACCAGGTCAAGGCTGCTTGATTTAAGCTCGGTTATGGTCGGGTTAACGACTAACTTTCCGTCAATTTTTCCAACCCTTACCGCGCCCACAGGACCGCCAAAAGGTATACCCGTGCACATAAGCGACGCGGACACGCCGTTAATCGCCATTACATCAGGCTCGTTCTCCAGATCAAAAGAGAGCGAGAATACCATTACCTGGACTTCGTTCATCAGATTCCACGGGAAGAGGGGCCTTATACTCCTGTCAATTATCCTCGCGGAAAGTATCTCTGAATCCCTCGGTTTGCCTTCCCTTTTGAAAAATCCTCCCGGTATTTTACCCGCGGAGTAGGTCCTCTCCCTGTATTCCACCGTAAGCGGAAAGAAAGAGAAATCACTGCTCCTTGAAGGGCCTGAATTTGAAGTACAGAGAATCACAGTGTCGCCGTACCTTACGGTGACCGAACCCTCGGACTGCTTTGCCACTTTACCGGTTGAGATTATAAAGTCCCTTCCGCCTATACTTACTTTCGTTTCTGCTGCTGTCATTTTTTTCTCCCGTTTTCCGCGACTTACTTCCTGAGCTTGAGGCTGTCAATCAGCGTCTTGTACCTGTTGTAATCCTGTTTCTTGAGGTATTCAAGCAGATGCCTTCTTGATCCGACAAGCTTCAGGAGTCCTCTCCTGGAACTGTGGTCTTTCTTGTGCATTTTCAGGTGCTCGGTGAGATAGTTGATCCTTTCCGTCTGGATCGCGACCTGTACTTCGCAGGACCCTGAATCCTTTTCGTGAGTCTTGAACTTGGCTATCAATCCCTGTTTCTGTTCCTTCTGAAGCATACTTCCTCCTTGTTCGCGAAGCAGCCAGCGCCCGGGAAAATTCTTCCCTGCTGCCGGCCGGGCTTCGTACATCCTGCCGCTGGCCCGGGTAAACCCAAGGTTGCAGCAGGATCGAAGAAACCAATTCGCTTGCTAAATTAAATCCAGTAGTTCGGCGGTTCGCTTGTTATCGTTATATTGTGCGGATGACTTTCAGTCAGCCCGGCAGGAGTGATCCTGACGAACTCGGCGTTCTCGCGAAGTTCCTTTACGTTCTTCGCTCCGACGTACCCCATTCCCTGAGTCAGACCGCCTATCAGGTAAAGCACGTTAGCGGCAAGCGAGCCGCGGTAAGGTACTCTTCCTTCCACTCCTTCAGGAACAAGTTTGGAAGCGTCAACACCCTCCTGAAAATACCTGTCCTTGCTTCCCATTTTCATAGCGGCGATGGACCCCATCCCGCGGTAGAGTTTAAACCTTCTTCCTTCCAGGAAGACCATTTCGCCCGGGGCCTCATCCGTGCCGGCGAAAAGGTTGCCTATCATAACGGCGCTGGCTCCGACCGCAAGCGCTTTCACCACGTCTCCGGAATATTTTATGCCTCCGTCGGCAATGACCGGCACTTTGTATTTCTGCGCCACTTTCACGCAGTCATAGATAGCGGTAACCTGTGGGACTCCGATGCCGGCGATGACCCTGGTCGTGCAGATTGACCCCGGCCCTATACCGACTTTTATCGCATCAGCCCCGGCGGCTATCAAATCTTTTGCCGCGGCCGCGGTGGCAATATTCCCGGCGATAAGATCAACTCCCGGATACTTTTTCCTCAAGGCCTTCAGTGTATTAATAACATTTGCCGAGTGCCCGTGAGCGGTGTCAATAGTAAGCAGGTCAGCGCCTGCCTTAATCAGCTCGTCAGCCCTTTCTTCGGTATCCTTAGCGACGCCAACCGCGGCGCCGACACAGAGCCGCCCGCCTTTGTCCTTGCAGGCCCTGGGGTAATCCAGGCGTTTCTCTATATCCTTAATAGTTATCATGCCTTTAAGACGGTAGCTCTTATCAACTATAGGGAGCTTTTCTATCCTGTTCTTATATAGTATATCCGAGGCCTTCTGCAGAGAAATCCCCTCATTTGCCGTGATGAGCCCTTCACGCGTCATATAGTCGGTTACAGTACCAACCTGCTTCTTTACGAAATTAAGGTCGCGGTTGGTTATTATTCCTAGGAGTTTCCCGTTCTCACTGCCGTCATCGGTTATAGGCACTCCTGAAATTCCGCTCTTTCTCATTAGCTCGATCGCGTCCCTAATAGAGGTCTCCGGGCCGAGCGTTACAGGGTGAAGGATAACCCCGTTCATGAATCTTTTTACTTTGTCAACTTCTCCGGCTTGTTCTTTAATCGGGAGGTTCTTGTGAATTATTCCCATGCCGCCTTCAAGCGCGATTGCAATGGCAAGGCGCGCCTCGGTAACCGTATCCATGGCAGCCGACATAAGAGGAATGTTCAGTTTCAGATTTCTAGTTATATGCGTCGAGGTGTCTATCTCGCGCGGAATCACATTGGACTTCTGCGGAACGAGCAATATGTCGTCAAACGTCAGGCCAAACTTATCAAGCGGGCCGCTCACAAACTTCATGCTGCCTCCTCTTCGTGTTCCCGGTTTTAATTCCAGAGCTTTTGTATATAATCAATATCTTCTTTGAGACACCCTTTCTTATCGTCCTTAACGGTAAAATCTTCCACGCTAAGCCAGCCTTTGTAGCCGGCCAGTTTCAGTTCATCAAAAAACTGCTTTATGTCCAGGAAGCCTTCGTTCAGCTTTGCCATTTCCGGCTTAAAAACTCCGGTCCCGTCCGGCCTTTTTTCCTGCTCGGTCCACTTTATATTCTTAACATGAACATGCGCCAGGTATTCGCCAAACATCTGAATTGACAACCTGAGATTCTCAGACCCTTCCTGCATGGTGTTTCCCGGGTCATAGATTGCCCCGACATATTTAGGGTCAAACTTTCCAATGACCTTCATTACAAGCGCCGCTGAGGGGGCGATAGAGTTCATGTGAGTCTCGACGCAAGCCCTTAAGTCATGTTTCTCGCAAACCTTAACGATAAACGCCATGTCCTTATCTGTTGCTTCGCTAAGTTTACGGAAATCCGGATTAGGGCTCTCTGCCCTCATATACCAGGGCGGCCTTACGCGGAAAGCCCTGACTCCCAGCAGCCCCATGTTCTTCGCGATCTCATCTATAAGGTCGCGTTCGAATGTCATGCAGTAGGTCGCAAGCATCGGTATTTCGAGTTTATATTTTTCGCAGACCCTTTTAATCCCGGGAACTTTTTCCCGGAAATTTTTAACGCCTATATCGTTTTTGTGCTCGCCCCAGAAAGAAACGCCGCCAGCCTTCATTTTTTCAGTAAGGTCGCAGACACGCAGCTCCAATCCGCTGTAACCCAGCGAAGAGGCAGTTTGCGCTATTTCTTCCATGCCAAATTCCGGCAATAGCGCTGTAAATAATGATATTTTCATGTTATCCGCTCTACTGAGTGTCATGCAGTATTTTATCAGAAAATGCGCTTGTATTCAAATGATAAGATGGAAGAATAAGTGTAATTAAGAAAAAGAGGAAGCCCAAAAAGGCTTCCTCTTGCCGGCCACTTGTCTTTATTTACGTTCCGAAACTCTTTTAAATACAGCCCAACCGCCTTACTTGGCTTTTTTTGCGGCTTTTGCGTCCTTGGGAAGTTTTCCGACGCATTCCTTGGCGCCGGAGCACCATTCAACGCACGCCTTAAGTTTAGATTTAACTATAATGCTCCCGCATTTCGTACACTTTGCCTTTATCTCATCCGAGAAGATCTCAATGCAAGCGCCGCACTTCTTGCACTTGTAGATACCCACCCTTAGGCTTTTACAAGGCATTACTTCTCCTCGGCCTGTTCAACGCTTTTAACTTCAGGCACTTCCTTCTTGAGGTATTTCTCAATCCCCATCTTAAGCGTCATCGTAGCCATCGGGCAACTGCCGCAAGCCCCGGTAAGCCTTACTTTAACGATGTTGTCCGGCGTCAGTTCGACAAACTCAACATCTCCGCCGTCAGCCTGAAGGCTCGGCCTTACTTTCTCAAGAGCAGCTTTAACTTTAGCAAGCATATGGTCTCCTATGATTCTTGTATGATTATAACCGCTTACCAAAAGACCGTGTATGATTTTCGTCATCATTGCTGATTTTCTAATATCAGGAAACCCAACACGCCTAATTGTTTAGAACTTTACCGGAGGGCCTTCCGCGATAATTCCGAGCTTTTCAAGGTTGGTCACAAAGATTTTTCCCCTGCTGCTCTTCAGGATTCCGGCTTCCTTAAATCTGCTTGTCACCCTTATTGCCGTTTCTATGGAAGTGCCTACCATTGCGGCCACTTCCTGCCTGGTGAAAGGGATCTCTTTGCCCATTCTTTTTGTCAGGGTAATGAGAAGCTTTGCGATTCTTTGTTCAACCTTGTCGCTGATAAAATCCTGGACTTTCTCCTGCAGGTTTCTTATTCTCTGTCCGAGGTACTTCAGGACTTTCATCGAGGTTTCTTTATTCCCGCCTATAAGTTCAATAAAATCATCTTTCCGAATAATAAGAGTTTCGACATCCGTCATGGCAACAGCTGTATGGGCGTGCGGCTCGTTCGCAAAAACCGCGATTACTCCCATGATATCGCACTTTCCGAAGATCTCGACTATCAGTTCCATCCCCTCCGAGGTATAGCGCATCGCCTTAACCTGTCCGCCAGAGACAATTACAACGCTGCCAGCGCGGTCTCCTTCCTGAAAGATGGTTTCACCGCGTTTATAGGTTTTTTCCTGGCAGGCAGCGGCAAACTTGGAATGTTCGGAGGCGCTTAAGTCTTCGAAAAGTTCGCAGGCCTTTAATGTTTGGGTTTTGTTGATCATTTGATTAATTATATCCTATGGGGGGAATAAAAACAATCGGGAATGGAAGAAAACCGTTCATAACGTTTATAACGTAAGGCAAAAGCAATACAACGGTCTCCCGGTTTTTGTTAAGTACGTTATTCTGCTATGTCTGGCGAAGCCCGGCATGAAATATACCTACCTTACAGAACAAGACGCACGAAGTGCGGCTTTTAAACGTTACAAACCGCCCTTATTCAAACTCCGCCCGATAGCCGTGCTTGCCTTTAACCACTTTTAGCGGAGAAGAATAGAGTTTTGAAAGATTCGCGTCCGTCAGGACCTGTTCAATTGGCCCATCCTTAAATACTGATCCTTTGTCAAGCAGTACTACCCTTGAAACCTCGGGAATAATGTCTTCCAGGTCGTGTGTGACAATAATGACATTTGTGCCGTGTTTTGAGAGCTTGCGCAGATACTCCCTGAAGTTGAGGGCCGCTTTAATATCCAGCCCGCTCGTCGGTTCATCAAGCACCAGCGCCTTAGGATCGTGCGCGAGCGCCCTGGCAATCAGGGCAAGCCTCGCCTCTCCGGTTGAAACCTCCGTCACAAAACGCCCTTTAAGCGGAAGGATACCGAGAAAGTCCATATTGCGTTCTGATTTCTTGCGCATTTCCCTGGTTACATAATCGCGGTGCGGGATGCCGATACTGGAGAAGAAACCGGAGAGCACGGTATCTTCGACTGTAATGTTCTGGTTTACCTTGAAAGCCATATAGGGAGTGACAATTCCAAGAAGGCTTCTGAGCTGAAAGACATTCCATCTTTCCTCTCCCCAGATGCGGCAAACCGAGCCCTCTTCCGGCTCAGGATAGAGTTCCCTTGTAATCAACCTCATAAAGGTGGATTTTCCGGATCCGTTCGGGCCGAGTATGGCGGCGTTTTCCCCGGATTTTACAATAAGTTCTTTCAAGTCAAGAGCTTTGACATTGGAAAAGGTATCCAGGATGACGCTGACATTTATGAATTCAATTATTGGCTTCACTTGATTAGTATAGCACGGCTCTGAGGCGTTCTCAAAAACAAAAGCCCGCCGGTTTTGCTCCGGCGGGCTAAATATCTTAGATAGATCCTTCGGGCTCCGCCCTCAGGATATCCTACTACCTGTTCTTGATGGCGGAGATCATTGCCGGGATAACCTCAAAAAGGTCTCCGACTATCCCGTAGGTCGCTATCTCAAAGATGGGAGCGTTCGGGTCTTTATTTATCGCGATGATGGTCTCTGAAGACTGCATTCCGGCCATATGCTGGATGGAGCCCGAGATGCCGCACGCGATATAGAGTTTCGGGCAAACGGTCTTTCCGGTCTGTCCCACCTGGTGCGAGTAAGGAATCCAACCGGCATCAACTGCCGCCCTTGAAGCTCCTACCGCGCCATTGATTAATTCGGCAAGCTCCCTGACAAGCGCGAAGTTCTTGGCTTCGCCGAGTCCCCTGCCGCCTGACACAATAATGTCGGCCTCGGAAAGATTAACGGTTGACTCCATTTCTTTTACGAATTCAATGAGTTTGGTTCTGGATTTCAGCAGATCGTCCGC